>Ga0256829_1001364_pt1 | contig 20298 bp, 21 predicted proteins | sample 131447metaG_FD_185979 | JGI IMG/M metagenome (GOLD analysis project Ga0256829, IMG submission 185979) | Hydrothermal vent microbial communities from Lau Basin, Pacific Ocean - 131-447 | ecosystem: Environmental > Aquatic > Marine > Hydrothermal vents | place: Pacific Ocean: Lau Basin | collected...
ACTTCCAAGAACTATCATTTGAGATAGTAATGGTTTTTCAAGAACACCACTACATAAAGATACAAATATAGCTAACTCAATATCTTTTGCTTTACCTACACCGTTAAGGTCACTTGCTTTTAAGTGATAGTCAAAATCTTTATACTTTGCATTGAGTGAAACACGATGTAGATTTGCTTGTATGTAGTTAGTAGCTTCTTTTATCTCTTCTTTAATAGCAGTTCCACTAAACCCAGTAGTATCAAGTTTTCCACCACCTGCCATTACTTGCAAGTCTAATCTAAACAAACCTTTATGACCGTTATCAGGATTGTATGAAACAGTATAAAGTGAGCCATTTGGAAGTTCTCCATCTGGGATAAGTGCATTTCCACCACTTTCTGGAACTGATACTCTTATCTCACTATCATCTTCAATATCAATGTATGAGAAATTTACATCGTAAAACTCCATACCACCAATCTTTTTAAGTTGCTCTTTTATTCTTCTTCTTCCAACAAGTGCATACTCTAAACATACTCTTACATCTTCTTTGTCATATACACCATTTGGGTGCATAAGTTTTATCAGACCACTTACAGTTTTTTTAACAGCTCTACTATCTCTTTGGTTCAAGTCCTTCCCAAGCTTAAAATACTTATCAATAGCATTAGAGTAGTTCATCTTTTGGAGCTCTCTCATCCACTCTGCCATAAAGTCCGTAATGAAGCCATACTCATTAGTGAAAAACTCTGTTCTCATCTTAGGAATTTCCCACCCTGGGAGGTAGTTATGGAAACGGTCAAAAAATGCAGTATCTATCATCTCTTTCGGGAATGGAGAGAGCAAGTGAGAAATTTTTATGATGTTCTCTATACTGCCATCAATATTTCCAACAAACACAAATGAAGCCTTTGCTTGTTTTTGTTCTTTACCTCTTGCAAATGAACCACTCTCCATATAATCTTTCATTATTTGAATACCGTCTTTATCTTTGAAGTTAATTCCTGCAACTTCATCAAATGCCACAATATCCCAATTACCAACAAGACCAATAGTTCTACTACTCATATTATAAAAGAGGTTTGCAACAGTAGTTTGACCACCGCTCACAAGTATTGAGTTTGGCGAAATCTCTTTATAAACAAATGATTTACCCGTTCCTCTGGGTCCAAGCTCACACATATTGTAGTTGTTCTCTACAAAAGGGATTAAACGAGCTAACAAGTGCCACTTAGTATTTGTCTCAAAATTAGTTGGCTCCATTCCAGAGCTTCTTATGATTATGTCCATCCACTCATCATTAGTGAATTTTTCTCTTTTAGCTTGGAACTCTTCCATATCCATATTTGGCATCTGGATAGGTTTTAAATCTTGAATATGAAAAGGAGATGCACCTTTTGCATTTTCATCATAGTAGTATTCAAGAGTAACTATTACCCATATACCACCTGCAAGTAACTTTTGGTATTTTTTTACATACTCAGCATCAATAGATATTTTATTAATCCCAAGATTAGAAAACTCTGCATCATAGCCATCTGTATTATTAAGTTTTACCGTTACTTTATCTATAACTTTATAACGACCTTTCTCTTTGATACGAGATTTGATAACTTCTTTTTCATCTGGTCTTACATAGTTTTTAGCAAGTATATCTTTAACCTTAGTAACCCCCTCTTGTATCTGCTCTTCATTGTCTGTTGCACAATACATACCAAGGAGATACTCCAATACATAGATAGGAACATTCGCACCTTCTTTGATGCTTTTGGTTAAATCTTTTCTAACCACTTTACCGATAAACTCTTCATTTAATTTGCTATTCAAATCCATAATTACTCACCTCAAAAATCATCATCAAAATCATTAAAAAATGACAATGCCAATTTTACTTCAAACTCTTTGTATATCGGAGTTTCACTACTTCCATCAAGAACTTTTTTCGTGACAAGTTTAATGTTCTGGTTGTTATACTCATTGATGTTCTGCTTGAAAGTCATTTTAAATCTTGTTTCTCTATTTGTATCATACTGCTCAGTAGAGTTAAATGTATGTTTGAACTCATCGGAGAGTAATGCACCATCAAGACTTTGAAATGATATTTTGAGTGTGATCGGTTTAGTCTTCTCATCTACGACTTCTGATTGGTAGAGCGATACATTAACAGTATTGGTAGATATGTTTCTCATTGGTATAATATCTACATTTACATCTTTAATATTTGATGACTTGCCTTTTTTGATATTAACCTCTATAAGTGGTATAACCAACTCTTGCAGCGAGGCACCACCGTGAACAAAACGATTACCTCCACCTTGCACTCTTATTTTATTAATAGACTTAGGTATGAGGTATTCATTATCTCCACCTATACCTAAATCAGCACCACTATATTTAGATGCACAAGTATTACTCCCTAAATTTTGCCCAATTATAAATCTTCTGTTGGATTTTATAGCACCATCGCTATCAACTTTACAAAACTCACTATCTTGTGTAGCTTGATTGGTGTAAAGGAAGCCGTGGTCACTTGTAATGAGCATATTTGAGCCGTTGAAGTTAGCGATTTGTTTGATGATTTTAATGATACTAAGAAATGTGCTTTGCACTGCATCAAAAGTTTTTATCTCGTTCTTCTCTCCCATCTTATCAATCTCATCGTGATAGATATAAACAACACTTGCATTTTTTACTAACTCTCTACCCTCATCTCGTTTATATTTCAAGAACTCTTCATAGCCAATAGCCATTGCATTTTCATCGTAAGATTTTAGTATCTTATCTCTATTAGCTGTTCCTGCTGATGATTTGTCATCTACATATACAATGTCATTTTTATTTTGAATGGAGAGTGTTTTATGTGGTAGCAAAGAAGCCATACCAAGTTGTGTATATGATGGCAATGAACTTAACATACTGCTGATGGTTGCAGAAAATCTATCTTTCTTTTTGTTTTCTGCTAATATGAGTGAAGTTAATTCTACTCCACATTCATACCTCATAGCATCAGAGATGATTACAAATACTTTATTTTTCTTTTGCAAGTAAGGCTCAACCTTAGTTCTGTAAAAAGCTTGTTGATGTGGAATTGGCGATGAAGTTGTATATGTTTCAGCGAAATCTTGCCAATTATCATTTAACTCTCGTAAATAAGAGTTTAGATATATATTTTCTATCTTAGAGTTGAGAGGTTTTAGTAGTTCAAGGTGTTCAGCTTTACTTGAGTGCATAGAGTAATCTCTATAATACATATCTGCCTTATACCAATGTTTGGAATACTCTTGTATCCCATCTTCAAAACTTTGCATAGTAAGCTTTGTTTCTTTTACAAAGTCTAAGAGCAGTGAAGCACTAAGAAGTGCTTTATAGATGTTCTTGTAGTTCTCAAACCAAAATGTATGTTCTCTTGTAGTAATGATTTTAGACATCTCAGTAGAGTTGATACTATCATTGCCTAATTTACTTAGTAAGTAAGATATAACTACTTGGTCACACTTCTCATAAGTATCACAAGAAATTACTTTTGAAGTGTCTATATCTGTAATGATGGTGTCAATATTTAGTTCGGCACTTATATCTTTTGAAATCTTCTCAAAGCTCTCTTTGTGTCTGCTACTATCCATCCAGCTTTTAACAAACAGTCTTGCATCAGAATTAAGAGTGCTTTTGCTCTTATCAATTGAATAGTAGAAATGATTTTGAAAGAGTTTATAGAGTAAGTCTTTAACACTATCTCCACTGTAAGAGTATTTAGTTTTAATAGCTTTGAAGAACTCATCTGTAAGGCTATATTTACTTAGTGTTTCAAAATGCTTGTCGTTAGAGAACACTTTTAGCATAATACTATCTATATTATCATCGCACCCTATGCTTATAGCCATTATCTTGAGTGCAAGAGTATCATTGTTCTCTTTATCATTAAGTGAGGCTCTCAGGTCTTCTAAGCGAGTTTTAGCATTGAAATACTTGTCAAACCTACTTATGAACTCTTTGAAACTAACATCAAGTCCAAGGTTCTGTAAAATAAGGCTTGTTTTATCAGCAGAGAACATATAGTTAGCAATATTCAAATCAAGTAACCAATTATCTTCATCTTGTGGTGCAAGTGTTGGAGAGTAGATTAAAAACTTATCTGTTGGTTGAAGGCTTAGTAGTTGTCGTTTTATTCCAAACTCATTGTTATCTATTTCAAGTTTTGTGACATCATCTAAATCTATTTCATTGAACTCATTTTTAAGAGCTTCATTATCATCATACCAAAATACCAATCTTTGAGTTTGGAAGATTGTTTTTAATCTTTGTTGTATGTCTATCACTTAGTTACTCCCAAATATCGTTATACATTACATCGTAACTATCTACTTCTAAAATTTCAAAACCAACAGAATTTAAGAAAAACCTTTTACCATCACTTATATTTTCTTTACCTTTTTTAATTAAATACCAACCTTGTTTTTTTCTGTCTGAAAATCTATGAAAATATTTAGCTCTTTGTATTAGTAACCATCTGAGGAATATTTCATTTTCATCAAGAGCTAAACCTACAATAAAAATAGATTTATTGAAAATAATATTTAACCAACTATTGATGTATAAAGAACCTCGTTTTGTTTCTTTATCATATTTTTCAAAATCATTATGAAGAGAGTTACTCACTCTATTAACATTGCCCATATAGTGAGATAATCCAAGCTTGATGCTCCTATGATACTTAACCATACCATTTATATGCCATACTCCAAATCCATTCAAGGGACTATTTAACTGCTCTCGTCCATAATAACTTGACCAAGGATAATAGTCAGTAAAATGTTCATTAGTAATCTTGAAAAATTCAAGACCCATTGTTTGCTTAAATAATTCATCAAAATTTGTTGTAAGAACAGGAACATTATATTCAGCAATTTTATTTAGCATAAGATTTTGTGCTGAATTTGCTTCCCATTGTAAAATAATATCTTTTACTTTTTTTTGGATTTTAGATTCAAAACTTTTCTCTGCATTATTATTAATATTAAGAACATCATAAAATTCTGTGAAAGAAATACCAAGAGGTATCTTTGTTTGTGCTACTCTATCTTGAGGATTAGTATAGTTCCATAATTCAAGAAGCAAATCATCCCAAGAAGCAACCGAATCATTATAATGCTTGTTTATTCCATTACCAATTAGAAATGATATGTCCTCTTGATTGCTATGAATAATATTTTTAATCTCTGAAGAAGTCATTACTTACACAACCCCGTTATAGGATAAAGTATATCCCTAAACTTGCAATAATTAACTTTAACCCCATCATCTAAATCTATCTCTGTTGGGTTTTGAGACCAGCTCATCATTTTATCTCTGTCAAACTCTATAATCTCTTTTAGTTTTGTATCTATATTTTTCATCTGTTTATCAGCATCTTTTTTATCTCTGTCTGAGGCTGTGTCAGATGAAGTTGTAAGGGTTAGAGTTTCTTTGTGTGCTTCAAGTTTTGCTATGTATTCTGTTAGGTAAGAGTTTCTTACTCTTGCAAATGTATCTGCTTCATATCGGTGCATATAGATTAAACTCATAAAGCCTTTTTTAGCAGATGCCACCATCCAATAGATTGGTCTTTTTTTGTATCGTTTTATATGGTCTTCATAGAAGCCTTTTACAAAATACTTTCTAAGTGTTGTTTTAAGTGAGCTTTCTATAAACCTAATGTTCTCACTTAAATCTTCTTCACCAAATACAGCTTTAACAAACTGCACAAATCTTGAAGCTATATCATCTTTGAAGTAGTCATCTTCAAGCACTGGAATAACATTGTCATCATCTATCTCAAATGTTGTATCAGTTGGCACTTCTTGACCCATATTTGCAATCAGTAGTCCATCACTATCAAGTGAGTATCTACCAAACATTACACCAACACCATAAGAGATAAACTGCTTCATAATTTCATCTGCTTGAAAGACTAACTCATTATCAACTATTTTAGCTTCATTTTTAAGTATCGTTATATCTTTTAGCTCTACATCAGGGGTGAGTTCATCTTGTAGTTCATATATATCTATAAACAGTCTGTTGAGTTCTTCTTCGTTTTGGTGTAGAGTGTTAAACTTCTCTTTCCAATAGTTATAGTAGTTTGTATATGCTGTTTCTATTTTACTATCTGATTTATGTTTTATTAGTTCATTTTTTGTGAAGTCCCACGATGTTTCTCTGCTGTCCCATTCTTCTTTTGAAATGTCTATGTTTTGTTGGGTTATATCTTCTATTAAAGATTTTTGTAAATTTTCTTTCGGAAAAACAATTGGAAGAGTTTTTATATTTCCTACTTGGAAACTCATTGTAGGGTTAAGAACACTTAAATACATCTGTGTTATATTTGATTGCAAGAATGCCATTGTATATAATATTAAATTTTCAGGAGGAAAAGCACAAGAACCAGTAATATCAAATATATTTCCCACTGAATTAAAACGAACACCAAAGTTAGTAGAGCTCACTGTTGACCAGGTAAGCCCAGCTTTGAAATATAACGATTGATTCCAACACTTTGAATTATTAGCAGTAATTCTGCCTTCAGCCAATCCATCTTCTTTATTTTTTTTAATTTCATATCCATCATTTTCAAAATTGACTAAATATTCCATATTTCCAAACCATTTTCTAAAGCTACCACCTTTATTATATGGAAACCACTTTAATCCACTATCACTTGCATCTTCTCTACTTAAATATCCAAGACCAACTTTGGTAAAATCAACTTCACACCAGAGTCTTAGAAATCTGTCATTACCATTCGTTTGCATACCCGCTTTTGGTTCAGCTAAGTCTCCAAATTTAGCACCTGATGTGAATGTAGTTCTAACTGTATCACTTACCCAATAAGCAACTGGACTTGTAGGAATTTTATAAAATTTTTCCTGTTTAGCTTCATATCTATTTTTAGGATTAAAAAACTCTTGCTCTTTTTCATCACTACTTTTGTAGTCTGTTAGTCTTATGTATGTTGCCATTATTTTCTGTCCCTTGCTTCTTGATTTGCTGTGTCAATTATACTTTGTATCTCTTCATTCAAGTTTCCTTCAATATACCCCTCTGTTATGAACCTTTGAAGACAAATTGGATGCACATTAACAGAATAGCCCACTTTTTTGTGCCAAATTAAATAAACTAAGAAAGCAATATACTTCTGTAGAATGATACTTATAATTGATTTAGAGATATTCTCATAATCAATATTTGATTCATATTTTGAATGAATAACATCAAGTATTTTGACAATATGAGATGGAATATCAAATGAGCTTTGTTTCATAAAATCAAAATTAGCATACCTAAGGGTGGTCACAATCTCAGTAATAATTTCTAATGATTTGTTAATCAAGTTTTCTTCTTCTTGAAAAATATCTTCTATTTTAAAGTAAGGTTTAATGTTATTAACATATGTTTTAGAAATATCGTGTGATAATTTTTTTAGCTTCTTTTCAGAAGGAACAGAAGCATTTATATCAAGTTCATATAAAATATAAATTATCTTTTGTAATCTTTCTATCCCCGATGCTAAAAGTAATAAATAGGCATATGTGTATTCATTTTTATTATCAAGTTCTATCAATTTAAATGCTGACTTTATAAAAGGACATAAACTATCTATTATTTCATCATTTAATTTTTGCTCAATCATTGCTTTTTTCCAAAACAAACGCCACACTCTGAACAACTTCCCCACCAATCTCCTCAAATGCTCTTGCACCTAAATGAACCATAGTGTCTATTCTTTGCATTTGGATGATTTTAATTCTAAGTTTTTCGTAAGAACTTAGGAACATCCAAGAGTGTTGATTTATCATACTCATAAAACCGTGAGGTTTTGTAAGTTCTAATGTTCGCTCCATAAAAACAGCAAACAAATCAGATTTACTATCTGGGTATCTCTTCTTCACAAAATCACTAAGCTCTTTATTCATACCCTTTGAACCCATATATGGAGGGTTAGTAACTACACAATGAAACTCACTTGAAAGTATCTTCTTTTGTATCTCATACTCTCTTGTTGATTGACCAAATATACCATCATCAAATGAAGCACTACTATGTGGAACTAAAAGAGAACCAAAGTTTTTAATCCCTGCAAACTCATCACTACCGTAATCTTCAAGCTCAATTATGTTTGGCTTCACATCTTTTTTGAAAAATCTTTTATAATACTGTCTCGCTTTCATAGTCAAAGCAAAGTTAGCGAGTACTGATGCTCTTTTGTCTATGTCACAGCCAAAGAGATTGTTTTGTAGTATCAGAGATGGGATTTCACTTTTGTTGTATCCTTCCTCTTCATAAATTTTTGTTAGTAGGTCAAAAGCATAAGTAAGTGTATGACCGCTACCACAACAAGGATCCAAGAAAGTTATCTCTTCTGGCGAGGTTACTTTTATAAATGTAGTTGTTTCTTCTTCGTTCTCTATGTAATACTTCATACTATCTTTTAATGCTGAGGATGGATTGTTCAGCATCCATAACTTACCAAGAGAGTTTTCAACCATATACTTCACTATCCAGTGAGGTGTAAAGAGTTGTGTTGCTGCTGGAATGTTACTTGGTGTAATTTTTTTGTTCTTTTTGAGCATTGCAAATACATCATCTTTTTTCTCTGAGATGTAAAACTGATATAACCAACCAATCACTTCAATATCTTGACAATCCTCTTTACTCATCGCTTCAACTACTTTTGCCCGTATAGAGTTAGGACTTAACATATTCTCTGGAAGTAGTAACTCAGTATAATCACTAATCTTCTCAAACATAGATGGCATAAGGTTCGCATACTCATTACAAGTAGAGATAAAGAGCATTTTATAAGCTTCATTGTCACTATCTTTTACACCAGATACCTTTTTATCTATGAGGTCAAAGAACAGCTCTCTATTTAGGTTTAAGCTCTCGTCAATATTGCCCGATTTTGCCTCTATGAACATTTGAGGTATTGGTTGTTCTTGGGTCGTAGAGATAACAGCACTTGAAGTTATTTCATTAACATCCATAAATCTAAGGGCTATAAGACGGTTGAACCAAGTATAAGCAACTTCTTCTATGAAATCTTCACCATCCTTTGCATATCTCTCTTCTATCTGTTGTATAGAGACTTTGTTGGTGTTATAAAGAGCCAAATTCTCTTTGTAAGCATCAGAGAGTAAAAAATCTATCTTGGTTTTTATCATAGAGATGAGTTCAAGTCTCATAGATGTTGCGAATTTTTTAAGTGCTGATTTGTTCATAGTTTTTTACCTCTTGAAATAATAGTTTTATTTTGGTATAATACCGCATAAGTATTTGGGCTGGATTTAAATCTTTGCTCGCCCCTTGGGGGCAACTTATAACTCCTACTCAAAATTATTCCTAATCGCTTCATTTAATTTTAATTTTAATGTTTTAGAAATATATGGTTTAATAATCTGTTTAACTCTTTTTTTCTTATCTATACTTCTTATGTGGTTTGTTTTTATAGTAGTTTTATTTTGAACCATATATCCATACTTATCAGTATCTATAATTAGATTTGATGGATATTTTTCATCACCGTACTTATATGATGTCAATGGTGCAACTACAATTTCATCTGCTCTTACATCATTAGATATTACAATAGCCATATGTCTATAACAAAATTCGTGCCCTAAGTTTACCCCATATCTATAAGTTGATTCATCATCACTATCAAAACTATTTTTATTGTTCCCAAACTCAACCCAGACAAGAGAGTATTTGTGTAAATCCATCCATCTAACAGCCATTAAATAATTCCTTTGCTATAATACTTTCGTAATTCTCTTGTAAGCCTACATCCCTGAGGTGTAGCCGAGAGTGATAATTATTCTTCATTTATAATAATATCTGTTTCCCACTATCAATCTCATTTAATAGGTTTTCTTTTAACTTCTCAATATACTCATTTACATCATCACTGTTTTTTAGAGTAAGTTTATTGCGAGGTGTTAGTTTTGCTATACGAACTGTATCTTGTTTTGGTGGAACAATTACATCTTGTGGGATTAGTTCAAATATTTTTTCAAGACCACGGTTAAGTTCATCAGCAAGTGCATCTGCATTACTTCTTTGTTTGATAGTATCTATACTTGAAGTGTGCTTGATTGTCTCTATTAACTCTTGTCTTGGTCTTATGACTTTATATCTATCTTCACTTGGTATCTTTTCAAAGTTTTCATTGCTTTGCAGCTCTTTTATCACTGCCTCTATTTTGGTAATTGCTTCTGCTCTTGTCTGCTCGATGAGGGGCTGCAGTAAATCTTCTACATCTTTTAATGCTTGTTTTGCTTTTGGTATAGTGTTTCCACTGTATGGCTTCTCTGAGGTCAATAGTGTTTTTATAACATCTTTTTGAGGACTATCAATATATCTTAGGTTATTGCTATTTTCATCCATAAATTTTTTGATACTGTCATATATTTTTCGTTTATCGCCATTCATAAACTCCATAACAGGGTCTATTAAGTCATCTTTTACATCAAGGAGAGTGTCCTCCATATTTATGATTTCATCAAACAGAGTATCTGTTGTCAATTTCTCTAATGGAGTTAAAATATCTATAATATCTTGGAACACATCGTTAAATGGGTAGTTCAAGTTCATAAAATTTCTACAAGCCGATATTAGATTAGTGGTTTCACTGTAAAATACATCGTAAATCTCCCTTGTAGATGTAGAGTTAAATGAAGCATTTGGATAAAGTTTAGTAAGTATCTCTTTTGTTTTCTTTATCTTGTTGGCATCGACTTCTATTCGTGGTGCGACAATAGTGTTAAACTGTCTGTTGTTTGTAAGAGCATCTAAAATCTCTTTTTTACCCAGTGGTGTTGAGTTTTGTTTCAAATCAACCTTTTGTTTCATATACATAGAAGCTATTTGAGTGAGTATCGCATTTTGGTACCATCCATAAGGTCTAATAGAAAAATATTCAAGTAGATCTGAGATAGTTAAAGCTTTATGTGAAGCCTTCTGTCTTTGGATATAGGTGTACATCTCTTGCTCAGCAGGGGAGAGTGCATCATCACTTCCTGTAAGTAAATCATCACTTTGATTAAGCACTATACTTATATCTCTCTCTTCATAAACTTTTGGAAGTAATCCAATGTAAGTGTATGTACTTGTAATAAGAGTTTCAAAAGCACTTTCGATTTTAGTTTTTACATCTTTTGTAGCGATATCCAATACTTTACCATTATGATAAATTTTTGCTTCACTAATGAAATCTTTAAGATCGTTTTGAAGTTTTTCTCTTCTTCTGTTGTTGTCGTTAGATTTATTGAACAGTAGGTTCTTTTCATTATCAGAGACACCACCACCTTGTTTTTGAGGAATATATTTATTTGTTTTTACCCAAAGTTCCAAATCTGATGAAAAATCATAAGAGCTTGGAAGTGCTAATATTAGGCCACTATCAGCAAGAGATTTATGGATTAATCTCTCTTCATCATAATCTTGTGAATTTAGAGGAGTGATGATGTTAAATATCAACTCCTCTTCTCTACCTTTAACTATAGTATCATCAAGCTTTCTTGCAAATGGATAGTTCTGCTTATTTGGTGTATATCTGATTTTATTGATCTTAATGATATCATCATAAATCCAACTTACAAGCACACTCACAATCTCAGAGTTTTCCACATCAGTAGATTTGATCTCTTTTTCAATGTCCTTTTCAACATCGGTTAAGAACTCATACTGCTCTCCAACCTTTTGAATATATGTTTGATTAATGAGAGTGTTTAAGGCACTCTGCACTTGTTTTTTTAAATCACTTATATCTATGTCAATGATTGTTCCAACAAGTAAAGTTGTGATGTTATCTATGTTTGGTGTAAATTCTTTGACATACTTAATCATAAAGAGAGTTTTTAAGACCTTAGCTTCAAATGGTTCAAGTATATCAGTTGCTTTTTGTATCTGTGTTTGAACATCTCCACGTATGATAGAAGAGAGACCATCAAAGAACATATCAAATGTTGCTATTGTTCCTATCGTCTCTGATGATATTCTTTTTGCGATGTTTTGCACAACATCAAGCATACTTCTTTCCCCAGTTGATTGGTGCTTCCCTTGAAATACACTATGTGCAGATAGTCCTGTGATACAAGACTGAAATAAGTCCATCTGATAAGGAACAAATGGGTAGACAAGAGCAAAATGCTCTGCATCTTTATAGTTTTGATACTGTCTGCTTCTATCTGAAAAATGAATGATTGAAGATAGAGAATTTTTCACTTTATCATAAATTACACCTAAATCATTATTTCCCTCTTCTGTTTTTTCCAAGAGTCTTTTTTGAATCACTTCATTTGCATTTTGGCTTGTAAGGTTTAGTTTTACCTTGAAGCGACCCATAATCTTAGAGAAATCATTTTGCATTTGAGAGTTGGCATTAACAAGCATATCAACAGCAGATTGAGAAGTGACAATAACCCAAGCTTGACCATTGCAAACAGTTGCAAGTGTTTCTACAATAGTTTGTAGGTTTAACATCAGCTTTGTATTATCTCCAATGTATTGACCCACTTCATCCACAAAGAATACTAATCTAAAATCTTTTTCTTTGGTCTGAATATATTCCTTAACTTCATTAGCAAACTCTTCAATACTGAGCGAATAGTTCTCTTCATATTTGTCTATCAAGTCTTTTGCACTCTCTTCGGAGATATCATCTACACTTGACAGTGCTTTTGCAAGGTTGTCACTTTCTAAGAAGATGGTCTCTCTACCACTCTCCCAACTTTCTCCACTAAGTTCTTGGAATTTAGTTTTGAAACTATCAAACTTACCTCGTTTATCAAGGTCACTCTCAAACTTAGCGATATAACCAAATTTCGGATAGTATCCTCTCATCTCGTTAAACACTTTCATAAAAACACCAAGAATAGCATCATCTTGGTTCTTACTTCCGATATCTGATTTTTGGTCAATGTTAAATAAAATAGTCTCTGATGGTGTCACTAATGCTTTTTGTATATTTGCTTTTAACTCAAAGTCATCTGTATCAATCTTTTCAAGGAACAGCTCTCCAATTAGATCAGAATGCTCTCGTTTGTTTGTAAGGATATAAGAGAGTATTTTTAAGAGGTGAGACTTACCAGAGCCAAAGTGTCCAGAAATCCAAACACCAATGTTTTGGGTACTCTTGCCAATAGTTGTAGAGTATTCTGCAAAAAATTCATCTAACTTTTTGTTTAGATCATTCGTAATGACATACTCATCAACCTCATTGAAAACAGCCTCATCTGTGGTATTGTCAGCTTTTACAACACCTTCAATGTTTCTATGTATATCTTTTTTAAATAGTTTTCCAATCATTTTTTTGTCCTTACAAGTTTAGAGTGTCGAGATTAAATGCTCTGTAATAGTTATCATCTTTAAGTCTGCCAAATAGAGACAAATCAGTTGTATATGTTCCAGGGAAAAACATAATGGTTGGTCTGTCTTTTATATAGTTTTGAAGATTATTGAGTATTGTATGAGAGCGAATAAATGGAAATACCTGTCCAACACCCGTTAAAAAAAGCATTTTGGATGGGTTCTCTTGTGCTAATGTTTCAATACGAGGTATGAGTTTAGTCTCACTATCAAGAGCACCTTGGAGTGTTTTGAAAAGTTTTGACTTAGAAAGAGTCTTCTCTTTTTCTAAAAGTTTATCAAGTATGCCTCTTTCTTCAAGCATATTAAGAGATAGATCAAATAGGTTGATCTCGTAAACACTAATACCATCACGACCTAAACGGTCTTTGAGCTGTTTAGTCTTTTTAATAACATCATTTTCTTGCTCTGGATTATAGGGCACAATGTAAAATGGTATTTCTCCGCCTAATGCACTCATTGAAAGGAAGCTCTCTTTTTTAAGATTGTTAAAGAGCTTGTTGTACTTTACTTCTAATGATTCTAACTTCATTTGTATCTCTTTATGTGTTCATTTATCTCATTGTCACTGTATAAAAAACACTTGAGATATTTTGGGTCATCTTGGACTATTAGTTTTATGAGTTCTTCTGATAGGTATGGCTTTTGAATATTTTTGTTTTTAACGCTATCAATAAATCCAGCTTGTTCAAACATCTTAAACATCACTTGTTTGAGTTTATATTGAGTTCCTTCTGAAATACTATTGAGATTATCATAAGCAATTCTTTTGCTGTCATAAAATGCCTCGTAATCACTATTAAGAAGTTGGAAGTCAAAGAGCAGTAGTTTTTTCCTCATAACCTCTGCTGCAAAATCTGATATAAAAGCATAGAGCTTAAAACAACTCAGCATTGTTAGATTTTTAATATCGCTACTTGAAGCTTGTTCATAATATGCAAGTTGCTCTGGTGTTAAAGTTTGAAGTCTTTTTTTGAACTCAATGAACTCTCTTTTTCGTGTAGCTATTGTTCCTTTTTGCAGAGCATCATCATCAATAACACTCTTGACAACACTATCCCAATCAAGACTCTCTTTGTAAAGTAAAGCAATGGTTTCGGTTTCATGTGCTTGTAATGACACTGCTGTATAAGATAAGAGATATTTTGAAGCCACTGAACTTTACCACCGATAATTTTAATTATACTAATTTTAACATTAAATTCGTTAAGAAGTAGAAATGAAAGAATTTGAGAAATTTTGCAAACTTGAATATTTTTTAAAAGAGTCCTGTAAATGGGGGTTTAAATAGGTCTATTTGCAAAAAAAGAGCATTTTTTTCTTTTTTGCATAAGTTATCATTTTCCAATCGATCGAGAAAGTCAAAAAACGTTTTTTGCATATTTAATTATACAGGAAAGAAGCATGGAAGAGAAAGAAATTGTTGCATCACTTTACAAAAAGTATGGGAAAAGAAAACTGAATATGAAAGAACTCTGTCAGGAAATTGGGATGAGTTATTCAAAGGGGAGTAAGTACTTTGGCGGAAATTCATCTTATTCGGATGAAGTTATAAAAAATCATAAACTATTACCATTATGGGAGCAGTTTGATGGAGAGCAGCGAAGATGGAAAATCACAGAAATAGCAAAATGGCTGTGCAACACTGAGGTTAAAGATGATTGATACTCCTATGATTTCTAAAATTGATGGTAAATATGAGAGTTTAATACAATGTATAAAACTCTCAAAAAAAGAACAAAAAAAGTTACTAAATTGGCTAGGCAAACAAAATGTCTTAGTTCAAATTGATATCATGTCTGAGCAAAAAAACCAATTTTTCAAACTTAAGAATCAGTGTAAAAGCACTGACATAGTGGCTTTATCAGCTTTATTCATTGCAATAGACTATTATTATTCATTGCAATTTTCAGGAAATAAAAAAAGCAGAAAAGGTAATTTAGAGGATAATAAAAAAGTAAGTGACTTTTTAATTAAACAGGCGCAAACAGAAGCATTAAGCCCAAAACAAGAAAAAATACTTGATTACAAGTCAATTATTTTAAATCTAAAAGCACAAGGATTTGGGTCAAGAAAGATCTCTGCTTATTTGTTAAATAAGCATAAGTTCAATGTTTCACACGATTATATTTGTAAGAACTGGGAGTTAATAAAAAATGGAAACTAATTATATCTATATTTTTATAGGGGTTGTAGCATTTATTGGTGGTTTGATTCTTGGAATTCAAACAGTTAAATTCTTTTCTGATGAATTAATCTATAAACTTGAGAATTCATTAGAGCAACAGCTAAAAATAAATGAACAAATATCAGAAAAAGCACTAGAGCAGTTAATCACTCAAATAAATCTCAAAATTGATATTGTAGAGAAAATCAATACTGCTTTAAAAAATACTTTTGATAATTTAAAATTCATTATAACAAAAGTGGAGTCACTCACTAAAATGTGTAATAACCGAGAAGAGTTGGAGTTTGAAATTATCAAACTTAAAAAAATTGTACAAAGAATGGAAAGGAAAAGATGAATTATTATAATAAAAATTGGCTGTATAAAGATTATAAAAAGTTATACATAGATACAACAAAATCTGAGCCAACAGAGGAAGAAGAGCTATTTTTAAAATCTTATTTCAACACTTTAAGTGAGGATGGTGCGAAGAAAATTTATTATATGGCAGTGTTCAGACTAAAAAGAGGTTGGTATAGATTTATAGTTTATTTTTTGATAAAGAAATCTTTAAAAAATGATTTAAAAAATCTTGATGGCATTGCAAAATTAAATAAAGTTTTTGCAACTAAAATGTTACATGATGCTATTAGGGCCTACTGTAAACTTGGTGATTAAATTTTTACTTATCTCCAATGCACTTTCTTGCAAATATGTAGGGAAGTTGCATTTGAGAAGAAATAAAGAAAAAAATTCTTTTTTGCTTGTAATGTCACCTGTAAACAGCTGTAAGATATGCTGTAAAATACATAAATTACTTTTGTAAAGTGAAGTAACCTCAAACCACTACATACTCGGATATATCAGGAAATCACTTCAAAAAAGGAAACGGATAGATTCTTTTCACATACAAATATTTTTGTCTTTACAGTGAGTCACTTTACAAAAATACTGTTAAACTTTTACTTTCAACCTTCTTATTCTATGAGTAAGACATTCATTATGTAAATGTCAAATACATAAGTTAAATTAAAAGTTTACCTATATCTTTTTCTTTAAACTATTGAAAAACAGTGGAGCTCTTTTAGTAGAGTAAAGTTACCAGTTCTTTTTAAAACTGTGAAGTTAGTATTTACTTACTAATTGTAGGGGTACACACATCTATAGTAGCCTCAAGTCTATATTACTTGATAGTCTTTTATATGTTTTTGGACGAAAAATAGAAAATAGAATGACTCAACACACACCTGTATTTAGAGGCAGGAAAACATTAAAATTAAGAAGAAAAAATGAGAGGAAGTGTCTATCATCAAACAGCTAATTTAGTTAAAGTTATATTTGTTGAAGGTGCAAAAAAGAGGAACGAACCAACCCTAATCATGAATACTATCAATGTGTAGCATCTTTTAATACAATGAATACTTATCGAAGTGTTTGGAATAATTTTTTTAATTATCTTCGAGAACATTGGAAATTAAAAAATTGTGAATTTATCACTGAAGAACATATTGAAGCTTATTTTGAATATAAGATTGATTATTATCCAAGTAAACAATATGCAGAAAAAATATCAGCAGCACTTGGTAAATTAGAAATAGCTCTTAATAAGTATTCTGCAAAAATGTATAGAACTCCCACAATTTATACTTTCCAAATAAGACAAAAAATTCTTACTAAAGCAAGGGATTTTAAGCTTGTAGCCAATAATTATGCAAATAGAACTTATCAGAATCCATTACAGATAATAGAAAATCTACCAAAATATGAATATCAACTTGCTGCTAAAATACAGTTAGAAGGTGGTGCTCGTGTTGAAGGTGTAGGATTGATTAAGAGAGAACAGTTGCATGGTGTACGCGTAGATAAAATATCTAAAATACAAAAAGGTGTAATTGAAACAAAAGAAAAAGGCGGTAAAGTTGGTGATATTTTAATCTCTCAAGAGACTTATCAAGAAATGGAAAAGTATTTTATAGATTCCAATATTTCAATTTTTAAAATTAAATATCAAGATTATGCAAAGGATATAAAAGATGCATGTGTTTTAGCTGATGAAAATTCTAAGGGTAGCCATGGTTTCAGATGGACTTTTGCTCGAAACAGGGTTAGAGAATATCAAAAACATGGTTATACTTATGAACAAGCACTTCAAGGTGTCAGTTGGGAAATGAAACACTTTAGAGCTTCAATCACTGAACATTATTTAGGAGTTTGAAATGAAAAATATTTAAGATAAAAAATAATTTTTCTTTAATCTGATTTTCTCGTGTATCTACATTTTGGATAGCCTTTGCAGCCATAAAACTTATTCCCTATACTTTGACCTCTTTTTGCAGTTCTTATAACTAAATCATTTCCACACCGAGGACAAGTTAAATTTTCGTATTTGTATTGCGATGAAGCTTTACTTTTATTGACTTTTAAGTTCTCTATATGCTCTTTGCGCGCTTTAAAACTTTTAGAGAATCTTGTGTGTTCAATACTATCAATGATATTTGCTATTTCTCTTGGAGTAAATACAACACTATCGTGTGCTTTAATAAATTTGAGCAGGCCTCGTGGATAAACGACATTATCCGGCATATCAGTCTTAAAAGTTGATTCTCCGACAAATACTATAACAGAGAAAACTTTATTATCATCAAGATTTAAAAGCTTTTGTAAGGTTTTTGTGTGTTTGTAGTTTTGATGAAGTGGGTTTTGAAAAGAGTGTTTCTTACCATAGATGCTCTGTATCCATCTTTTTTGATATTCTGAGCCAAATATCCAACCTTTCATATTTTTTGTCTCTATAACGAATATACCATATTGGGAGACTATGATATGATCTATTTGTGTGGTTCCGTCTGCAGTTGGTAATGTTACATCTTTTAAAAGTCGATACTCATTTTTATTGAGAAAGACGCTTATAAAGAAATTGAGCAAGCCTTCACCTACCATCCCTTTGCCTATAGGGGATTTAAAGAATGCAAAAATTACGATGATAAGGACTAGCCACCATAATTGCATTAATGGTGCTAAAACAACCGAAAAATCAACCATATTCTAATTATCATCTTTTTCAAGAAGTTTATCTGTTATATTTTTAGAGATTTTTTTCATTCTTTTATTAAATGTATCAGAGAACTCATCATCACAATAGGGTTCATGAACAACTAGGCCTAATTTTAAAAACTCGTTTTGTTGATAGAGAATCTTTAAGTAGCTCTCTATTAAGCCTATATCTGTACTTTCCCTATTGAGAGCTTTTTTAAATCTTTCAATAAATTGTTTTCTCTCTTGCTCGTTGTCACTTTCATTCATCTCATAAAAAACTCTCTCTGCAAATACATTCTGAGATAAACCTAGTTTTTTTAACCAATCTTTGAGTTCTTGTTGCTTCTGCTTGAGTTCATCTTTCATATTGTCCCTAATTGTCCCCTCGACTTATTTTACAATTCTACCGACCTAAACCTTTGTTTAGGAATAAATCAAAAAGGAGCCATCATGGCTAAAAGTACAAAAATGACAACATCCGCAGCTGCTAGAATTCAATCTACAACAGCTAAGACACATGGAGGTGGTGTACCAAAAGGACATTTCGTAGGTAGAGCACAAAGAGGTGCTGCACATAACTCAAGTAAAGGAGGCAAATAAAATGGGAAGATCAGGCGGATGTACCCCTCCAAACGGACCGAGTACAACAGGTAATCCATCAGGTGGCGGCAGAGGTAACTGCCCTAGTAAATAAACTTTTAGTAGAGCATCTTTGCTCTACGGACACTGAATAGCTTTTCGCTCAAACATATCTATAAACTTTTCTTGATCTTTTTTATACTCATCATAATCTATTTTTTTCATTGTTTTTGACAAAGCACAGACACATATTGCTTTTTTATGGTTAATATAAATTTTTCGCAATGGCTTTGAATACTGAGATACACAACTATTTACAATTGAATATTCAGTGGCAACAGGATATCGATCTTCACTATGCATATGTTTTCCAATTTGATATGCGGCAGGAGTGCCAATCATAATAGCGGTCATCGCACCAATAATTGGTTTTTTGAATTTACTATATTTTGATTTTGTTAAATCTTCTTCGCATTTTTTACATTTTATCTCAGAAGATAGTTTGATTGTATTCTCTTCATCGCAGTTTGGACAGATTACTTCTAGTCGGGGATGTTTTGGTTTCAATCAATATTCCTTTACTTGTACAGATCTTTTGTGCCGTATTTTACATTATTCATCCTCGATGGCTCTTTAAAAAACATTATTGTCATTATTTCATAGTAAATATTTGGTATTACAGTTGTAATGGAATAGAAGACTTATCATCACAATTCTCTGCTTTCATTGAATTATACTGCACTAGCTAGTACAAATAGCTTCTAATTTTTCTACTCCTCACAATACCGCGCATCAAGCAACAAAGAATCTTTTATAAAAGCTCCATTATGTAGCTTCCATCCTCTCTGTTTTGAGACGAGATAGGTAGCACCAAAAGTTAAGCATTTAAGCTCTTTAGCATTTTTAAAGAGTGCTATATTTTCATCTATAGTATTTTTGGTCGTGTAGCCATCTAAATATATAAATATCACAATCAGTATCATAATTGGAAACCCTATATACGGTGCCTTAGTTGATCTTTTTTCACTTTGGGCTTTTCCCGATGCCAGTACAATTACAAGAAATACCGAAAAGAGTGCCACACTCCCCATTATTAAAACTCCTAAATTACTATATTCAAACATCTTTCTCTC
>Ga0256829_1001365_pt1 | contig 20295 bp, 18 predicted proteins | sample 131447metaG_FD_185979 | JGI IMG/M metagenome (GOLD analysis project Ga0256829, IMG submission 185979) | Hydrothermal vent microbial communities from Lau Basin, Pacific Ocean - 131-447 | ecosystem: Environmental > Aquatic > Marine > Hydrothermal vents | place: Pacific Ocean: Lau Basin | collected...
AATCAGCCCAAGACATAGGAACTATATAGCATATACCTACTTGCTTATCAACAGCTACATAAATATCACAATCTGAAGATGTAATTCTTTGTCCTATATTTCTTTCATGAGTATGGTCTATACCTTGACCGCCTCTATCTCTATCTTTAAAGCTTATGTTACTTCCAGTACTTATACCTTTAATCTGTACTCTCAAAAGCTTATTATTATAATCAATAATTGCGTCATATCTACTACTGCGAACATCAACACTACTGCAATTAAATCCAGCAAGAATCGCACGAGCAACAAAAATAAATTCTGCACTATCTCCAGCATTTGCTGTCATAACACCACTTTCTATATCGTTAATATTTACAGGAAATCCATTAGTCATAGCAATATATAGTGATTTTTCAATAATATGCTTCAGTTCAGTTTTGATAAATTTAAATTTCTGTTGTTTGTTATCAGGTATTTTTGAGGCAATTTCCTCTATATTTAAGTTTGCTAGTTCTTGCAAATTTAAATCTTCTGCAATTTCTGAAAAGAACTTCATGCTGTAGAATTTTTTTAATTGAGCTTCAGTTAATCCATGAGAAAGAGCAATTTCTTTTACTTTGCTTTTTACATAATTTTTATCTATTAGTTCTTGCACTAATTCATTTTCATCCATATTTAAGGGCTTCCTTGATTTTTTTTGCGATTGCTTCAATTACGGGAACAGTAACAGAATTGCCAATCTGTTTGTATATATGTGAATTTGCAAGTTTATCACTTAAAATAAAACTATCGTCATAACCTTGAAACCTTGCACATTCTCTTGGTGTTAATTTTCTAATATCTTTATTATCAATTATTAATGGAACATTATGTCCACCTGTACCCATATTTGCTGTTAAAGTTGGGCAAAGCTTACTTTTATTTTCTCTAACATAAACTCTTCTCCATTGATAAATAGTATCTCTGTTTTTCATCTCTTCTTTTAATTGTTTATAATATCTGCTATTTGTATAATAAAATTTTTCTTCTGCTTCATTATCTATTAAATCTTTTATTTTTTTAGTTAATTTTTTTGGCTTAGGAAATTCAAAATTATCAAATACTTTTTTATCCTTAAAACCAACAATATATATTCTCTCTCTATTCTGTGGTGTATTTCCATATTCTGCACTATTTAATACTTTATTCTTGACATGAAAGCCTCTATCTTCCAGTTCTTTCAATATTCTTTTAAAAGTATTTCCTTTATCATGTCCTTGCAAGTTTTTGACATTTTCTAAAAATATAATTTTAGGTTCTAAGTCATCGATAAATCTTAATATCTCAAAAAATAAATTTCCTCTGTCATCTTCAAATCCCTTTCTATGACCAGCTACAGAAAATGCTTGACATGGAAATCCACCTGTTAATATATCAATTTTTTCAACTTCACTTGTTTTTAAATCTTTTAAATCTTTTTCAAACAATTTGTGTGTATGATTTGCTTTATATGTTACAGCAGCATTTTTATCTATTTCATTAGCCCATGAAATATCAAAACCAACTTTTTTAAATCCTAATTCAATTCCACCAATGCCAGCGAACAAACCACCTAAGGTTAGTTTTGCAACACCTTTCTTTTCAATATCTGAATTAATCATTTTTGTCATACTTCTATTTTCAGCATCAAAATCAAATAACATCTGTGAATTAATCATCTTTGTCATGGATTATCCTTTTTTGTGCTTACTATATCCTTTATTTTGATATTTTGTAATAAATATGACAATTTGCAATATTTATTTTGTTTATATAATATATTTTACCTTTTTTTTCTTGAATAGTCTGTTAAGAAAATCAATGGTTCATAAAAAGCTAATATGCTTTAAATAATTTTGTGGTTATAACGGGCGCGCTGATCACCATTCAGTATGATATCAGAAAATCCCGAAGGGTTTTCTGGGATCAGACTTGATGTGTGTATCCTGGCATTTGTTGGATGTAGCGTAGCGGAGACCAACGAATGGCAGTGGTCACGTTCAGTGATCAGCGCGCCCGTTGCACGCTCCCGCTCCGCGGGTGCGTGCAACGGTCGAGTATAGAAATAAATGCCTTTAGCAGTTTTTCTACTTTTTTAACTTCTTACTGATATGTTATCAGAATAGTTCTGAAAAAACCGAGGGCATTTATTTCTCTACTACGTTTTGTTATGATGTCAATGTTTCTTATGTCCTTAAAGTTACAACGGAAGTCTGTTGAGTTTTTAAGGGTTGTTAACTTGCTACTTTTTCATCTGCTTGTTGGCGTTTAAGGAGAAGGCTTTTCTCTTTTTTGCTTGGTGTTTAGCTTTTAAACTCTCTTCATAAAAGTTTCAACTTTCTTGAAAACAAGCTCTCCTAAGCATAGTGCTTACGACTGACTCATAACGGTCGAGTATAGAAATAAATGCCTTTAGCAGTTTTTCTACTCTTTTAACTTCTTACTGATATTTTATCAGAATAGTTTTAAAAACGCCGAGGGCATTTATTTCTCTACTACGTTTTGTTATGTTTTGCACTTCTTTATGTCTGTTAAGCTACAACGGAGACTTAGAATGTTTCTAAGCTTTTAAGTAAAAAGTTTTCTATGGCAATAGTGAACTTTTTATGGTGTTACTGTTCTCAATAAACTCTGTTGGCGTTTACTGAGAAGGCTTTTCTCTTACTAACTTGCATTTAACTTTTTGTACTGTTCTTTTTTTAAAGCTTTTGCTTTTTGTGAAAAAAGCTCACTCTATGCAAGGTGCTTACGATAGGAACATAACGACTGAATATAAAAATATGTTACCTGTCTTTGTAGTCTTTTAAGTTCTACAATGGTATCTAAACTTCTTTAGTTTTTCAAGTTTTTTTCGGCGAGGTAACATATTTTTTTACTATGTCTTGTTATGATGTCAATGTTTCTAATGTCCTTAGAGTTACAACGGAAGTCCGTTGAGTTTTTAAGGGTTTTACTGCGTTTACTTCTTTTTCGCTTGTTGGCGTTTAAGGAGTAGGCTTTTCTCTTTCTTTCTTGCGTTTAGCTTGTAAACTCTCTCAATAAAGTTTCAACTTTCTTGAAAACAGGCTTTCCTAAGCAAGGTGCTTACGACTGACTCATAACGACTGAATATAGCGAATAAGTCGCCGCTAGGCTACTTATTCGCTACTATGTCTTGTTATATTTTCTGTGTAGCTGTTTTTAAAAACAACTTTGTATCAATACACTTGACACCAATATTTTTCATATCAAAAATATTTGCTTCTGCAACTTCAGGTGTTTTTGCACCTGTTGCATCAGTTACTAAAGTAACATCGTATCCTAATGCGATACCATCAAAAACTGTTGCACGAATACAGTTTGGATACTGAATACCACAAACTACTATATTTTTAATATTGAGTCTTTTTAAAATAAAGTCTAGCTCTGTATTCATAAAACCACTAAATCTATTTTTTACAATTCTAAACTCTCCATCAATAGGATAAATTTCATCAATAATATCGCAACCCTTAGTATTTGGGACACAATACTTTTGATTATTTAAAAAGTCTTCTAATCTTGTATGCTCAATATCACTTCCATCTGCTCTATATTCTCTGTAAACATGAAATACTGGTAGTTCTTTTTTTCTAAAAGTATTCAACACTTCTTTTAAATTAGGAATGATTTTTAAAGCCCCATCAATACATTGAGGAGCATCTTTCAAAACAAAATCGTTTTGCATATCGACAATTATTAAAGCTGTATCGCTCATTTTTATCCTTACTTTATTTATGTTGTTGTGTAATATAACGGTCGAGTATAGAAATAAATGCCTTTAGCAATTCTTCAACTCTTTTAACTTCTTACTGATATTCTATCAGAATAGTTCTAAAAAAACCGAGGGCATTTATTTCTCTACTACGTTTTGTTAGGTGTCTTTACTCAAATAAATCTACTGAATTACGTTTTTCAGTTTTAACATCAACAACACTTCCAAAATAATTCATCATTTCATTCCAATTTTCTCTTGACTCCAGTTGTTTTCTAAATTTCTCTTGATGAGCTTTGCTTTCCCATTTAACGAGACAATATACTCTGTTATTTTCATCTATCCCTGAATCACGACTAATAAACCCTTCAACATTAGTTAAATCATTATTGATTTCTTTAGATAAATTTTTCCAATTATCTAATTGCCCATCATTTAGTTCAAATGATACTTCTATAAAATATTTACTCATCTCTTTTTTCCTTATTGTTTTTTTGTAAGACTATTCCTTTTAGCCACCTAACGTTCATCGTGAGCGATATTTTACCCGCTCTTGGGTAAAATATTGCGTTCCGCGTACTTGTTATCTTGGATAGACACTTTCCACTTTGCTTTATGATTTTAGCTTGTTTTTTCTTTTCATCATCTTTGAATGATGATGTTATGAAGAGAGGCTTATTAAAGCTTCTTTTTCTAAACAGCTTTCTAGCTTTTGCTTCAAGGAACAGCTAGTAACGCTTGATATCTTAACTCTGAAAAACTCTTCAGTTCGCTGGAAGATAACGGTTGAAGATAGCCAATAAATTGCCGCTAGGTAATTTATTGGTTACTCTGTTTTGTTAAACTTATTCTAGCCTACTTATACCAGAGGATAAAATTTCTTCTGCTAACTTATTTAATCGTTCTTGAACAGTTATCCCGCTATTCATTTCAGCTATATAAGGTGCTTTAATAATATCATATGGGAAATCTATATTTTCTGTTTGTTCATTCATCCAATTACTTATTTCCTTATTATCATCTGGCCAAATCATAACATCACATTCATAATTAAAGTTTGACATGCTTCCAAAAGCATTTCGCGTTATATTACTACTGCCTATTATTCCAAATATTGGACGTTTATCTTTAAATAATATAAAAACTTTAGCATGCCATTTTAGTCCAGTTTTATAATAGCAATTTACATTACCACCTGCAGATAACATATTTTTTTGAAAATCCTTATAGGATTGTTTCCAAGCCCAGTTGTGAATACCTACAGTATCAAGTTGGATACCTGAGCTTGCGACTTCATTTGCAAAATTTAGTTCTTGTGACGCTTGATAAATAGAACCTTTAAAGTTTTCTTGAAAAAAACCTGAACATAATAAAGCTTTATCACCTGCCTTAGTTTTAATAGAGCCAATGAGCAAATCTCTAAATCTATTTATAGGTAATTTATTTCTTAAAATTATAGCTATTGCCAAGTTTGTCCTTTTTGTAGTTTAACGACTGCCGTGAGAAATAGGAAGCCGCGCTTTGGCTTCCTATTTCTCTCCACGTACTTGTTATGATGTCAATGTTTCTAATGTCCTTAAAGTTACAACGGGAGTCTGTTAAGTTTGTAAGGGTCTTTGACTTGCTACTTTTCATCTGCTTGTTGGCGTTTACTGAGAAGGCTTTACACTTTTTTACTTGGCGTTTAGCTTCTAAACTCTCTTCATAAAGTTTCAACTTTCTTGAAAACAGGCTTATCTAAGCAAGGTGCTTACGACTGACTTATAACGGTCGAATAGAACCATAAATTTCCGCTAGGTAATTTATTGCGTTCCTATGTTTTGTTGTATCTGAACTTTTAAGAAGGTTTGTTTTGATTAAAAATATTTAGTATTTCAATACTATTTTCTTCTAAATTAACTTCGTAGTTTATAGTGTGCTTCTTATAGGTCAAATCTCTTACATTCTTGTCGTTAAAATAAATTGATTGTCTATATTTATAGGGAAAGTTTGGAATATTTTTTATGAGTTTGTCTAATTCTTTTTGAAAGTTTTTACTAGCACTAACTTTATCTTTGGCAATATGTTGTAAAGTTACTAGAAGATTTATTTGAAATTTTCTTGAACGGATTATTTTCATACTTATTTTTCAAGTTCTGAAAAAAACTGCTCAATCTCTTCTTCATATTGTTTTTCCGATAACATCTCCATCTTACCATTCTTAATATCAGCTCTTATGTTATGAAGTTCTTTTTGTCTTTCATAAAAATAAGGGTCATATTCTAAGTTCTTGTCTTTTGTAATGGTTATTCTGTCACTATGATTATTAACATAACTCATAAAATCATTAACATAATCATCTTGGATTTGTATTGCCATAGTTTGCATAATATACTCCAACATTTATTTAAGCATATTATAGCAAAACTTAAGTAAAACTCACTTATTGATAATATTATTTTGAAATTTTTCTTTTAATAGAACTTTCCCTAAGTAATTATTTAGCCATGTATATTTTGCTTTAACTTTTTCATTTGGTATTTTAAAACCATCTGCTACAATTTTTTGATACTTTTTAATTACATTTATTTTTTGTTTAATTGAATTTTCTTTAATTTTATCATCAGGTATTCTAAACATTTTTCCTATCATAGGTGGTATATGTTGTAACATTGCTAAGTAATTTACAAAATAATAACCATCACAGTCTTTTGAAATAAAATTTAAATCATTATTTTGATGTTCTCGTGTTATTATTTCATGAATCTCATCAGTTATTATATTTTGTTCAAAAATAACTCTAGGATATATTGCTACTTCTTTTTCTAGCTTTGATGCTTCGGCTACACCTTCTCCTAAAATAAAATTATTTGTAATACATGAATATTTTGATGAGATTGCACCTCTAACAATAAGTCCAAACTTGGATGCCATAAAATGATGTATAGAGGCTATTATCATAGATAATCTAAAAACCATCATACCTTTAATTATATTTTCATCATCTTTTTCAATCTCATTCATATAGTCTATGCTAATTACAAAAGTATCTGAAATCCAACTATACTTAATTTTAATATCTTTTAAATAGTCTGCATTTTCAATAGCAAATTCATCTTGTTGTTCATGTTGAAGATATTCAATAACTTCGTTAAAATTATCATAAAATTCTTCTGCCTTGTAATCATTAGTTATTTCAGTTTTTATATGATTTGAAAATCCTAAAATATCTATAAAAGCAGTATATTGTATTTCGCTTCCTATTTGTTCTATTTTAAAATATTTTTGTATATCATCACTAATATCTTGTACATATTTTTTACATTCATTTTTATCCTGTGAAATTAAATATAAATCTATATATTTATCACTGAAAGGTAGCTTTGTATCTTGAATTTCTATTTCAACTTCATTTATTTTTACTTTGTCTGCATTATTTATTACAGTTGACTTGTCAACTGTAACATAGTATTGAATATTATCCACCATTTTCTCCTCGTGTAATAAATTTACCAATATTATTTTATTCATAAAATAGGCATATTCAAATTTTCAGATAATGTGACAACTTGGATACAACTATTTATTGAACGAACAGTATAGCACAAAAAGCTCCTATATGGTAAATAAATAAACACTTTAAATGAGTGTTTATTTTTAAAAATATGTCAATATGACATACTTTTGATGATTATGAAAAGAATTGGTTACTATGCTTAAAGATGTTATGTGTTTTTATTGCGTAATTGGTCGATATTTGAACTCTTTGTTGGGTTAATTGTTGATATAAGCAATAAAAACACATTTTGTTACTTAAGTATAAAGGAGTAAATTGTGAGTAGTAAGAAAAAATTATTGGATATTGTGCGTGATAAGATACGCTTTAAGCACTATAGTATGTCTACAGAAAAAACTTATACTTTTTGGATTAAGCATTATATATTTTTTCACAATAAAAAGCATCCTGTGGAAATGGGTAAAGCCGAAATAGAAGGATTTTTAACGTATTTAGCTACACAAAAAAAGGTAAGCCCATCAACGCAAAATCAAGCATTTAATGCCATTTTGTTTCTCTATAAAGAAGTATTAGGAATTAACGTAACTGAATGGAATATACAAGCTCTTAGAGCCCGAGAGCGCAAGCATATACCTGTAGTGTTGACAAAAGAAGAAGTTCATAAAGTGCTACAAAATATTAGTGGAATTTATAAGCTTGTAGTAACACTCATGTATGGATGTGGGCTAAGGATGAATGAAGTACTTAGTCTCCGCATAAAAGATATAGATTTCGGATTTGACAAAGTGTATATATGGGATAGTAAATCTCTTAGTGATAGAACCGTGCCATTGCCTTTAAAGCTAAAAGATGAGCTCAGAGTGCAAGTGAAACAAGTAGAAGCACTACATCAAAAAGATTTAGATGATGGATATGGAAGCGTATACCTTCCACATGCATTAGAGAAAAAATATCCCAATGCTAAACATGAGACAAAATGGCAATTTTTATTTCCCATGCGTAATGTTGCAAAAGATCCTAGATCTGAAGTAGTTCGCAGACATCATTTACATCCACAAACTTTAGGGAGGAATATAAAACAAGCATCTGTAAAATCAAAATTACATAAAAGAGTTACTTCACATATTTTTAGACACTCGTATGCTACACATCTTTTACAAAGTGGTATAGATTTGAGGAGCATACAAGAACTACTTGGTCATAAGTCTGTTGAGACCACAATGATTTATACACATGTGGTAGCAGAGATGAACAAAGGTAGGGTAGCAAGCCCTTTAGACATGTAACCATTAACAATTTTTAGATATGATTTTGAACTTTTAATTTAGGATAATAATGAATAATACAGAATTTTCAGTTAAAGATTTATGGCTACTTCTTCCAATAGCGCTTACTGGTACATTTATTTACTGGATATGGGGTCGCTTTGATGGATTGGATTCTATTTTAGCTTTTGTGAAAGAATGGGAAGTTTTAGGATATATTATTCTTGCATTTTTTTCTTTGGGTGGCTCTCTTTTGTGGACAGTTGCTGCTGGGTTAGCTGCTTATTTTGATGTGATGAACTTATATGTCGCTCTAGGTGTAGGCATTGTCTTTAATTATTTGGGTGATATGTTTTTATTTTATTTAGGAAAATATCAAAAAGAAGATATAAAACCATACTTTGAAAAGCATAAAAGAAAATTAGCATTGTCAATACTTATTATGCGTAAATATGGTGTATTGGCTATATTTATTCAAAAATTTCTTTATGGTATAAAAACATTAGTTCCTATCTCTATGGCTTTATCACGATATGATTTTAAAAAGTTTGGATTTTATAATATTTTTGCGAGTATTCTCTTTGTTTCTGTGATTATGCTAGGTAGCTATACTATGGGTGAAAGTATTAAGTCTTTATTTGAAATGATGAAGGGAAAATCATGGTTAGTGCCAGTATTTATGATTGGCTTTATTGGTTTAATTTGGTATGCGATGGAGCACATGACAAAGAAGCGTTAAACACTTCTTATCTGTTAAGCCAATAGATGAGGCTTGGGATGTTTTCTATACCGAAGTAGATGTAGTTACTCGTCTCCAAGTCACTGTGCCTTGCTACGTAGGTAAGTCTAAATATATCGACAATGTCAACATAGGCATTGAGTCCATATGCAGAATCTCGTTTGTAAAATGACCCTTGGAAATCTCCAAAAAGACTTACACCTGCACCCACTTTTAAAAAGTCATTATACTCAGTGAAAGCATCTACATCTACACGCAAAAAGTCATCTATTTTATCTGAATACACATACGAAGCTTTTGCTTCAAAACCATTAAAATAATCGATGTTTGTATAGTAGCGTGCTACGTAGCCAAAACTTCCTCCCCCATTTTTAATGTCAGTTGCCACTTCACCAGGGAGTAAACGTAAGGCAGTGCGTAATCCCTCTTTCCCTTTGTCTTGTGGTACATCCAAAGGGAAGAGTTCAAAACCTCTTTTGTCTTTGACAAAGGTACTGCCTGCCCATGCACTTAGGCTTGTGAGTGTCGCGATAGGTTGCTGTTCTGGGTAGACAGATGCCCTTTCATTCTCTAACGTACTAATACGGCTAATGACACGCCTAAAAGGACGTTTATACCAGTTGTCTATATCTTTGATGGCATAGGTTAAAAAGGCATTTTTGGGGTCTTTGGGTGGTGTGAGATAGCGTGTATCTAAGTGACTCAAAAAGGCTTTGAACTCATCGGTTGTATAGCGTACATTATCATGCTTTTTTTTGTTAAACGCATTGTATATCGCTGAAAATTTATCAGTCGTTTTGGGTGTTTTATGGTAAATCTCAGTATTTACAAAGAGGTTATACGCGCTCAAAGCGTCAGGATTTTTATCGAGTCCTAGTCTTGTTTTGAGTTCATTCATCATATCTATACGTGAGATGTAGTCGTATCTTTTTTTACGTTTAAGTGCATCTGTAAGATGATAGATAGCATCATACACACCAACATAGTAGTCATATTCACGAAAATTTTCATCTAAAAAAGCAGCAAAATGTTCTAAGTATTTTCCTGTGATAGGATGAAACCTAGAGGAGAGGATGAGATTTCGTTTTGGGTTATTTCTAAAGTATTGGTTAATGGCTTGGTAGAGTTTCATAGATTGGAAGATTTCCAAACTGCTTAACAAGGGTATGGCATTTGTGGTGATGAACCCAAGTGGTATCTCTTCTTCTGTTTCCTCTTCTTTTATCTCTGGTTCTTTTCGCATGTTACTTGGGTCTATAAAGAGAAAAGTTGAAGCCTCTTTGTTGAGTTCAATGCTTAGCTGCAGTGGAATGTTATCATAGGCTCTACCGTCTATAAAGTAGTGTGATGCACGTTTTCCATTATAGACATAGTCAAGTTTTACTTGCTGAAAAGCACCAGGGAAAGCACCCGAAGCAAAGAGAACATCTATAACTTTAGATACATTTTGTTCTATACCTGGAATGGACATATAAAAGTCTGTACTTGGGGGCATAGTTTTGTTTTCTATGATGGCTTTGCCGTTTTTTTCTTTAAAGGTAAATGGGACAGAAAAATGTTGATTTTTTATCTTGATACCGGCAACTTCTTCTATGATGGGTTGTACTTTAGTGACAGACACACCAAGGGGGACGGAGCATCCTTTCCTGTAGATTGGTTTGTTCAAATGTTCAACGATGAGTTTTCCTTTCTCCTCGAGTCCACGGCGTGAAAAGAGCGTACTCATATTGTCTGGGTCATACCCCTCTATGGAAAGATCTTCTATGCCTAGATGTACCCATGTTTCGTAAAAAAGGTTGTCATCAACATTATTTTTTAAAGGCACAGTGTTTTTTTGACACCAATACATAGCTGTAAGCAGCGCGTTGATGGAACCAGCAGAAGCACCTGAAACAGATTTTAGGTCAGGTTCTGAGAGTTTCCCATTTTCTTTGATTTTGCTGAGCATCTTAATCATTGCCCAGTTGTAACCTGCTTTATAAGCTCCTAGACTTACCCCACCAGAAATGACTATAGAGAAGTCAATCTTTGCACGTTTTGCATGTAAAAAAGAAGAAGAGAGTGAGCATATAAGTGCAAGAGTAAGAAATTTGTTGAATATAGGTAGAAATTTCATCTTAAGACCTTTTTTAAAAAAGTGCTTGAAAAGAGGGGGATAGTCTCCCTCTTTAGAAAAATTATTTTTGTTTGACAAACTTTTCGATGCGTCTGATACCTTCTCTGATGGTTGTCATATCTGTAGCAAAAGAGAATCTAAAGTACCCCTCAGACCCAAACCCAATACCTGGAACCACGGCAACACCAGTAGCTTGTAAGAGTTCTTTACAAAACTCAATAGAGTTGTCAGAGACATCTTTAATGTTGACAAAAAGATAAAAGGCACCTTGTGGTTTGAGTACAGAGAGTCCCTCTATCTCGTTAAAGAGTTTTACTGCTTCATCACATCTACCATCAAATGCTTTTCTCATATTTTCGATATCAGCATCTACCTCACCAAGTAACGCAGGGATAGCTGCTTTTTGGGTGATGGAGTTTATGTTTGATGTACTTTGTGACTGAAGTTTATTCATAGCAGCGATGAGTTCTTTTTTCGGTGTAGCCAAATACCCAAAACGCCAACCTGTCATCGCTACAGATTTACTAAGCCCGTTAATCGTAACGGTTCTTTGGTACATGTCATCAGAGATACTAGCAGCGGCTACAAACTCTATGTCATAGACAAGTTTCTCATACATTTCATCAGAAGCTACGAGTATGTCTGTGCCCTCTAAAACCTTTGCAATAGCTGTTAACTCTGCTTTTGAATATACAGATCCTGTAGGATTAGATGGGCTAGTGAGTATGAGCATTTTTGTTTTAGGCGTGATGGCATTTTTTAACTGTTCAGCAGTAATTTTAAAGTTACCGATCTCATCGGTATCTATGATGACAGGTATTGCTCCAGCATATTTGACAAGCTCAGGATACGTCACCCAGTAAGGCGCAGGGATAATCACTTCATCGCTAGGATTAAGTACGGCTTGAAAAAGGTTAAAAAGTGATTGCTTTGCACCATTACTTACGATGATGTCAGAGGGGGCATACTCTAAACCATTGTCACGTTTGAGTTTGGTTGCAACTGCCTCAAGAAGTTCGGGTATGCCTGGCACAGCCGTGTATTGTGTAAAGCCATCGTTGATAGCTTGTATCGCAGCATCTTTGATGCCTTTGGGGGTCTCAAAGTCTGGTTCACCAGCAGAAAATGAAAGTATGTCTTTACCTTGTGCTTTCAAGTCACGTGCAAGTGATGATATAGCGATAGTAAGTGAAGGAGATAGTGTTTGGATGCGATCTGAAAGTAGCATGAAAACCCTTTTACAAAAATAATTTAAATAGCTATTATTATAACAAAAAGTGGTTGATATCTGACTAAGAAGAAGGACTTATGAAAAATATAAGTCCAAATGAGATTGAAAGTGTGTAGCTTTGTATCTAATCCATTGAGTGAATAAAGTTATCATAAATCTCATCAAGGTTATGGTCTTTTTTCTTGATGGACTCTTGTTTGCCTTTAGGAAGGGCATTTTCAAGTACTTCGATACGTTTGATGAGATACTCAAATATCTCTTTGTTAACATCTGGAATTTTATCATGGCTAAGTGGACTCTTGTCGTAGCCACGTTTAAGTACACGTGCGGGAATGCCCACGGCAGTACAGTCAGGAGGTACCTCTTTTACCACCACTGAGTTTGCACCTACTTTGGCATTTTCACCTATGATGATGTTCCCCAGTATCTTAGCACCAGCACCGATGACAGCACCTGCCTTAATGGTTGGGTGACGTTTCCCTTTGTTTGTACTTACCCCACCAAGTGTCACTTGCTGATAAATAAGCACATCATCTTCAATGATGCTTGTCTCACCAATAACCACACCTACACCATGGTCTATAAACACACGCCGTCCTATTGTGGCTCCAGGGTGTATGTCAATCATGGTTAAAAACATCCCAAGAGCAGAGATAAGACGAGGGATAAAGTGTAACTCTTTGCTGTAAAACCAGTGGGCGATACGGTGAAAAAAGAGTGCCCATAACCCTGGGTAGTTGAAAAAGAGTTCAAATGTTGAGTGCAAGGCAGGGTCATTTTTCTTAACAGTTTTAAAGTCTTCTCGAATGAGAGAAAATAGGTTCATTTAATTGTCCTCGTCTATGGCTTGAATGGTCTTAAGATAGCCATTTTCACTTAAATAAAGGGTTAGTTTTCCTAAAAGTGCTTTTTTTTCTTCTATACTTATGAGTGTAGATTCTTCTATTCGGTATTTGAGTGCTTTGTCTATGAGGTTGGTATCGTAGTCAAGGTCATCAAGTACATCTAAAATATTTTGGGCTTCTATAAGTTTGTCTATAGTGTATTCGCCAGCCTCATTAAAACGAATGACTGCTTCAGTAGGATGGGTAAAAAGGTTGTGTTTCATACCTAATACTTCTTGGTACGCACCTGTGAGAAAAAAGGCTAAAAAATACTCATCTTTGCTCACATCTATGTCATGCAGATAAAGAGGTAACTCACGGTTAAACCCTATCTCTCCATCACTGTCACAGGTGATGTCCCAAATACTGGCAGGATTTGTAGGTTTTTCGTCTAGTCTGTCTAGCGGCATGATAGGAAACTGTTGTGCCAAACCCCAAAAATCTGGTAGTGATTGAAAGGCAGAGAAGTTTACAAGGTACTTCTCTTGTATACGGTCTTGGAGTTTTTTAAGTTCATCACTACCTTCATCTTTAAGTAGCGATATCGCTTTTTTGATAATGAGATTAACCAGTATCTCCGTATTTGAGCGGTCTTCTAAGTCTATATACCCCAAATCAAAAAGTGTCAACAGACTCTCCATGTGGTCAAGTGCATCATGCAAATATTCTCTGGCATGTTTACGTGACATGGAAGTATAAAGGTCATGTAGCTCTTCTATGAGAGGAGGGTTTTTTGTTTTAAGACGTAAGCCTTTTTCGTTGTATTCTTGTGAGAAAAGTTCAAGTACGGGTGCTACAAGTACTGAGTGAGATGCTGCGATGAAACGTCCAGACTCAGTAAAAATGTCAGGTTCATCCACCCCTTTACTTTTGGCTATCTCTTGCATGAGAAAGACAACATCATTGGCAAACTCTTGCAGCGAGTAGTTACGCTCTGTTTTACCTTCATGTTGGCTATACTCCACAGCTAAACCACCACCGATGTTGATGGCTCCCAGCGCAGAAGCCCCACGTTTTTTAAGCTCAGCATAGATATTGCCCGCTTCACGTAGAGCTTTTTTGAGTGGAGCAATGTCAGACATTTGCGAGCCTATATGAAAATGGATCATCCATAGTTTACTTAGCAAATCATGTTTTTTGAGCATCTCATAGGCTTCAAGGAGTTCTGTAGATGTGAGTCCAAACTTAGAAGAGTACCCACCACTTTTTGCCCAGATACCGATGCCCGAACTATGCAGTCTTATACGTACGCCAATCTTTGGTGTCATGGGGTTTTTGACCTGATGGTTAAACTCACGGTTCACTTGCACAATAGTCTCTAATTCGCCTAAACCTTCTATGGTCACTGTGATGTTGTGTCCCATTTTGGCTGCGATAAAACAGAGAGATATCATCTCTTTGTCTTTAAATCCATTCACCGTAATAGGTGCGCCCAAAGGAGTTTTTGTCATGGCTATGATGAGTTCAGCTTTACTTCCTGCCTCAAGCCCATAGTTGTACGCTTGTGATACCTCCATCAATGACTCTACAAAGTTGGGGAATTGATTGACTTTGAGTGGGAAGACAGCTTGAAAAGAGCCTTGGTAGTTAAACTCTTTTTTGGATTTTTTGAAGCTATTAAACAGAGTAGAGATTTGTTTTTCTATCAGGTGAGGAAACCGAAGTAACAGAGGCCCTTTATATCCTTTCTCTCGTATCTCTTGAGTGATGTTGAATAGAGAAGGTTGTGAGGCATGGTTGACATTTATAGTATTGTTGTTGATGATAAAGTTATCATCACTCCATATGTCCAAACCAAAGCTTTTCATTTTGTTGCCTTACAAATTATTATGATTATTATAGCAAAACTTAATCTAATCTTTCCTATAATAGATACATGAAAAAGCAGTTTTTAATCTATGATGACCATCGGGACTATTTGAAACTTAGTGCACAGGGGAAATGGACACTTTCTAGTGTCCGTCAAATAGAGAAAAAACTGAGTCAAACACCTTGCAATAAAAAAATCATTTGGGACCTTTCTAGTGTTGAAGAATTTGACTCTGCTGGGGTACTTTTATTTATAGAGTATTTCGAACGTTTTACCCATGAAATAGACATCGAAGTAGTGGGCTATACAAGTAAACAAAAAGAGATGTACACACTGCTTAAAAAAGATACCCATGCCATTATAGAACCTAAGAAAGTAACAACACTAGAAGAGATAGGTAAAAACACGATTGAGATACTTTATGATATTCGAGATTTTATCACTTTTATAGGTCATCTTTTTTCTGCGTTATTTGTTGTGTTGAAGCATCCTAAGAACTTGCGTATCAAAGAGATTGTGTATCACATCCATCAGTCGGGGTTTAATGCACTAATCATCATAGGGCTTACCTCTTTTCTGGTGGGGATGGTTATCTCTTATCAAGGCTCTGTGCAGTTGGCAAAGTTTGGTGCCGATATGTTCATCGTAGATACCGTTGCTATTTCTATCACCAGAGAATTAGGCCCTATGATAACGGCTATTGTCATAGCAGGGCGTAGTGGTTCAGCGTACACTGCTGAAATAGGTGCCATGAAAATCACCGAAGAGATAGCTGCCATGCGTACCATGGGATTTGACCCGTATGCTTTTTTGGTGTTACCACGGGTGATTGCCCTGATGGTGGCTTTGCCTTTGCTGATATTTTTTTCAGACATCATAGGTATTTTGGGTGGGATGACAGCCTCCAAAATGCAACTAGGCATCTCGTTTACACAATTTACGGACAGACTATATGAAGTGTTGGAAGTAAAACATTACATCTTGGGCATGATTAAGGGACCCCTTTTTGCTTTTATTATCGCCACAGTAGGGTGTTTTAGAGGTTTTCAAGTCTCAGACAATACAGAGAGTATAGGGCTGCATACTACAGCTTCGGTGGTCAACTCCATTTTCCTTGTCATCGCATTTGATGCGCTGTTTTCAGTTTTTTACACGGAGCTTGGTTTATGAGTTCTGTCATTAAAGTTGAGGGTATCGTGACACGTTTTGGTGAACGTACTATCCATAATGGCGTTAATTTGCATATAGAAAAAAATGAAATTTATGCCATTTTAGGTGAAAGTGGTTCGGGTAAATCTGTTCTAATGAAAGAGATGATAATGCTTCTTGAACCCAATGCTGGGAATGTCGCAGTGTTAGGAAGGACCCTCAATGGTATCTCATTTAAAGATGCCCAGTCTTTACGAACAGACTGGGGTGTGTTGTTTCAGTTTGGTGCTTTGTATTCTTCTTTGACTATCGCTGAAAACATCGCAGTACAGCTTAAAGAATATACCAATATCTCTAAAATGATGAGAGACAAATTGGTTAGTTCTAAGCTGGCACTTGTTGGTTTAGAACCGCATGTTGGTGCCTTGTATCCCTCTGAACTTTCAGGTGGTATGGTAAAGCGCGCAGCACTTGCCCGAGCACTTGCCATAGAGCCCAAACTCCTTTTTTTAGATGAACCTACCTCTGGACTAGACCCCATTGGTGCACGTAATTTTGACGCACTCATTGTAGAGTTACGTGACTTGTTAGGCATTACAGTTGTGATGATTACGCATGATTTAGACAGCATCTTTAGCATCGTAGACCGCATGGCTATTTTGGCAGATAAACATGTCGTAGCAGAGGGAAGTTTAGAAAATGTGTTACAATCTACCCATCCATTTGTAGAAGCATTTTTTAAAAATGAGTATACAAAAGAGAGATTTAAGGAAAAGATAAGAGATGTATAGCAAGGTTAACTACACCATCGTCGGACTATTTGTTGTGCTGTTTAGTATCGGCGTATTTTGGTTTGCTTTTTGGTTGGCAAAGTATGGGTTGCAAGAAGACTATTTTATCTACAAAATAGAGATGAAAGATTCCATCGCAGGGCTTTCAAAAGACTCAAGTGTAAAACTACATGGTGTCGACATAGGTAGAGTAAGTCAAATACGCATCAACGCTAAAGACATTGAAAAAATAGACATCTACGTAGAGATAAAACAAGAAGTACCCATAAAAGAAGATATGATAGCATCTACACAAATGTTAGGGGTTACAGGCTTGCTCTCTATCGAGATACATGGAGGAAGTAACAGTGCCAAAACACTAGTACCTACGGATGACTTTATCCCACTTATTCATTCCAAACCATCTTTACTTTCTAAATTGACTGAAGATTTGGGAGGTTTAGGTGAAAAACTAAACCGTTTACTCAGCCGTAGTGAATCTCTGCTGTCTAATAAAAATATAGATAACGTCACGAAAATTTTGGACAACATCGAACAAATGTCAGTAGAAGGTAAATCGGTAGAAGTCCAAATGATGGCATCTATGAAAGAGATAGATACTACATTAAAAGAGTTTAGGCTCGCGCTTACAAGCATGACAAAACATTTTGCACAAGCCACAGATGACTTTTCTGAGATAAAAGATGCAAGCATACCAACTATAGAAAAACTAAATACTTTGAGCCAAAACTTTAATCGTGTCACACTTAAAGTTGAAAAAAGTTTAGACAGAGGAGACTATAGCTTAAAGAAGATACTCGAACCTGCTGTTATCGATGTGCAAATACTCACAAAACAGATAAACAGTATGACAAGAGAGTTAGAAAGTAATCCAAGTGATCTCTTTTTCAAATCTCGAAAATCAAGAAGAGGACCAGGAGAATAAAGATGAAGAAGACCATTTTACTTATATTGGCTATGGGATGTGTGTCTTGTAGTAAGGCACCTGTGCTAAAAGTCTATACCCTTGATGTTCCTAAGGTAGCGGCAGTGTCACAGAGCCGTTACCACAATAAAATCATCAAAATAAGCCACCCTGAGAGCTTGAGAGAAAATATGTCCCAAAAGATGAATTTTTCCTATAGTCTAAACGACCGTGGTACCTACATGAATTCGCAGTGGTCAACAACTATGAGCAAACTTTTGCAAGGTACGATACTTCAAGTGTTGGATGAGAGTAAACAATTTAAGGCAGTACTTTCAGACACAAGTACACTGAGTGAAAACTATAGATTAGAAAGTAATGTATTTGCATTTGAACATACAGTAAGAGGTACATCGTCTTATGCCGTGGTTTCTATACAGTTTACGCTCATAAATGCCGATACAGGCAAACTGGTTAAAGATAAAAGGTTCAGTTACCAAGAAGCCACACCAACTACAGATGCAAAAGGGTATGCCTTAGCGACCAATGTCATCATGGCTAAACTTAGTAGAGATTTGCTTGGGTGGTTGCGTTAGGTTTAGTTAGTCAATCCTGAAAAACCCATTTCCAAGAGGGACCAATAATTTAGACTTTAGAGGAGAAAAACTGTTACAATCGGTATCGCAGTGAGGTGAAATAAGAAAAATTGTTTTACTGGTCTAGGAAAAAGGGAGTTATTAATAGTATTCTATTTTGAAATGGGGGGGGGATAATTATGTTAATATTTTTATATAGTGTTATTATATTTTTATTGGTATTGGTAATAAGTATGGGTTGGTTTTTATATTTTAAGCCTAGATGTAAACTGGTAAGTTCCAATCATCATAGTGTCAGTATATTAAAACAAAAGAAAAATGTCTCACAAGAATATTTTGAATTAATAGATAATTTATCAAAATATAAAAATTTGGATGATGTGTTTGAGGTACTTTTTAAGGAAATATATAACACGGTCAATCTAAGTAAAGAGATAAGAGAAACTCAAATAAAAAAAGATACTAAGTATTCAGAGTTAACGGATAGTTTAGCCAACAAAGGCAAGCTAATTATAAAAATTTCACACCAAATGAGAACATCACTATCGGGACTTTTAGGATTTGAAAAGTTTTTATTGGAAACCACTTTAACTAAAAAACAGAGTGAATATATCATGTTGATGTCAGAAAGTTCAAAAGAGCTTTTATCTTTGGTTGATAATATCCTAGAAACTGCACCAAGATTAAATATGAATGATGGGAAACTTTTTTTAGATCAAATTGAACCTGTTTTAGAACAAAAAAAGCCTAAAGTATTAATTGTTGATGATAACGAGATCAATAAAAAATTATTATTAAAAGTCCTGGAAAGATTTGATATCTTGGTAACGCATGCTTCCAATGGGAAAGAGGCAGTAATATTGAGAGAAACTGGGCATTTTGATATGATATTTATGGATATTGAAATGCCTATAATGAATGGGGTTGATGCTAGCATTGAAATACGTAAGTTTGAAAAAGAAAAGAATAAGGTAGAAATCCCTATTGTTGCCTTAACTGCAAATACAGGAAGAACTCACAGAGAAAAATATTTGAATGCAGGGATGAATGATTATATGATAAAACCTATTCAGATTGATGAAGTGAAAAAAAGAATTGAAAAACTGTTTGCTGCATAAAACAAGGATAGGTCAAACAAAATTTTAGATTAACAGGAAAAATATGTCAATTTGACATATTTTTACCACACTTCTTAAAAGCATGCTATACTTTTCAAAATATATCAATGGAGTAGAGTATGATAGTAGGCATAGAAGGAACAGTAGAACGAAAAGAACCGACATTTGTGCATGTAAATGTAAATGGTCTCATTTACGAGGTGCAAGTGTCCATCAATACATCTAACAGTATACAAGACAAAAAAACAAAGCTATTTGTTACCCACGTGATACGTGAAGACAGTGACAATCTCTTTGGATTTATGGATTTAAATGAGAAAAAGATGTTTGATACCGTACTCAAGATAAACGGTGTTGGTCCTAAAGTTGGACTTGCTATCTGTTCTACTTTTACACCAAGTACCTTTGCCAAAGTGGTAGCTTCTAAAGATGTGAGTATGCTCAAACGTGTTCCTGGCATAGG
>Ga0256829_1001366_pt1 | contig 20272 bp, 24 predicted proteins | sample 131447metaG_FD_185979 | JGI IMG/M metagenome (GOLD analysis project Ga0256829, IMG submission 185979) | Hydrothermal vent microbial communities from Lau Basin, Pacific Ocean - 131-447 | ecosystem: Environmental > Aquatic > Marine > Hydrothermal vents | place: Pacific Ocean: Lau Basin | collected...
TTATAAGGATGTGATTATTAACCTGCTTGATACCCCAGGGCATGAGGATTTTTCTGAAGATACTTATCGAACACTGACGGCTGTGGATTCTGCTTTGATGGTCATTGATGTGGCCAAAGGGGTGGAAGAGCGGACGATTAAGTTGATGGAAGTGTGTCGTCTGCGGGATACGCCAATTCTGACCTTTATAAACAAGCTTGATCGTGAAGGGCGAGATCCTATCGATTTGATGGATGAAGTGGAAGAGGTGCTGAAGATTGATTGTGCACCGATGACCTGGCCAATCGGGATGGGAAAACGCTTTAAAGGGATTTACCATTTGGGGAATGACACTATTCGTCTATTTGAAAAGGCGGATGGTATCCATGCAGCGCAGGGTTTGCTGATTGAAGGCTTAAACAATCCACTCTTGGATGAGGTGTTAGGTGAGCAAGCAGAAGAGTTGCGGGATGAGATTGAATTAGTACGAGGCGCGAGTCATGAATTTGATTTGGAGAGATTCCTAAAGGGAGAGTTGACGCCCGTCTTTTTCGGCTCGGCGGTAAATAACTTCGGCTTGCAGGAATTGCTGGATGGTTTTGCTGATTATGCCCCCGCGCCTGAAGGCCGAGGTGCAAAAGAGCGCTTTGTCTCAGCAGAAGAGCCTGAGTTGACCGGTTTTATTTTTAAAATTCAGGCGAATATGGATCCGCAGCACCGTGACCGTGTGGCATTTATGCGGATTGTGTCGGGCAAGTTTGAGAAGGGGATGAAGCTCAAGCATGTTCGCATCGGCAAAGAGATCCGAGTAGCCAAAGCGATCACCTTCTTGGCGAATAAGCGGGAGCAGGCGGAAGAGGCCTATCCTGGGGATATTATCGGTTTACATAATCACGGCACCATTCAGATTGGCGATACCTTTACCCAAGGTGAGGATTTGAAATTTACAGGGATTCCAAACTTTGCCCCTGAGTTGTTCCGCCGTGCGGTGCTGAAAGATCCGATGAAGATGAAAGCATTGCAAAAAGGACTGAAGCAGCTCTCGGAAGAGGGGGCAACTCAGTTGTTTCGTCCGATTGCGAATAATGATTTGATTTTGGGTGCAGTGGGAATCTTGCAGTTTGAAGTGGTGGCGCAACGCCTTAAGGACGAGTATAAAGTCACAGCACAGTTTGAGCCTGTCAATGTGGCGACGATTCGCTGGGTCTTGGGTGAGCCGTCTGAAATCGATAAGTTCTTGGCGAAGGTGCATGATAATGTGGCTTACGATGCGGCAGATCAGCTAGTCTATATTGCCCCAACAAGGGTAAACCTTCAATTGACTGAGGAACGCTGGCCAAATCTACGGTTTGTTGCGACTCGAGAGCATTAGTCTTGAGTCAATACCCGAAGATGAAAAAGCCACTTTTGATTCATAAAAGTGGCTTTTTTATTTTGTATTTAATCATCCAGCGTTTCAAGGTTGTTTTTGACTTGAAGGGTATTGAATGAATTTTTTGTTGCTTGAGAAGTATGTTGTACTTTGGTGGATTGGTCATGTGTCTTTTCAATGCCTTGAGAGGGGTGCGTAGTTGGGGTAACTTGTTGGGTGGCGAAAAGAGAAAGAAAGAGACCGGTTGTAAAGTTCATCGTGATGTTTCCTTTTTTGTTGACGGGTTCTATTGTAGGTGAGAAAAATAAAGTAGTCAATAAAAATGTCAATTTTTTACATTATTAAAAATGGAAGAAGAAATGGGAATTAAAGAAAAAGTTCAGCAAGAACGAAATTGGTGTTATTGGGATGAGTCGGCTGAAGCGCCTGTTTTGGTATTGAATGTATTGGGTCACCCGAATGCGAAGCAGGATAAAATCACTAAACCGACGGATTCAGGGAAACAGCTCAATATCTTTGTGCAGGCCAAGCCAAGATTGGGTAAGGCAACCGAGTATATGTTACGGTTTTTGGCACCTCAATTTGGGGTGCAGCCTTCAGATATTGAAGTGGTGTTTGGTATGCGAAATGTGAATAAGCAATTGCGTATCCATCAGCCCCAAGAATTCCCTAAGGTGATTGAACGCCATCTTCAAAGTTAAAATAAGGTGGGTGGTTACTCATTGTCCTCGTACATCTGAGCATTCATTAGTCCCTCATCTTCAAGGTGTTGTAACATGGCAATGACCATGCTGGATTGAACGGCCAGTGCCTGCATTAGTTTAATCACTTCTTGTTTAGGTTTGCCTGATAGTGCTGCTTCAAGTAATTTTTTGCCTGCTTTGTGAAAGTCGGCATGGGGAATATCTAAATCCTGAAAGGTCTTAGAGTCTTTAAAAATAGTGGCATCTTTAGAGTGATACCAGCAGCCTAGGCGACATTTAGTGTGATCAAGTTCGGGACATTCTGATGGGTTGTAGCTTTGCACTCCTTCTTTTTGAATTTTTAGTACCAGCTTGATCATTTTTTGACGCCATTCCATATGGTCTTGTTGTGCCAAATGAATCAGTCCCACGGGAAGTCCAGACCATGATTTGTCTTCTGCAAGAAAGGTCATGGCATCTTCTACATTGAGGCCTTTGGCAATATAGAAGCCTTGGACTTCATTGCAGCCTAAACTCATTAAGGTATTATAATTTTCTCTGTCTTCGACCCCTTCAGCAATGACTTTGAGTCCCATTTTGTGTCCTAATCGAATGCTGGAATCAACAATGTCATGGCATTTTGGGGAGTTAGAAATACGGTCAATAAAAGTTTTGTCTAGTTTGAGGGTTGTGAAGGGCCAAGCGCTGAAAGCTTCTAAGGAGGAGTAGCCAGTGCCATAATCGTCCATGGCGATTGAAATGCCCAGTTCTTGTAGCTTAACTAATTTTTCTTTGATGATGTCGTTATGCAGGAGTTCTACCGTTTCTGTAATTTCAATTTCTAATTGGTTAGGTTGGATGATTTGATTGTTGACTGCCGTGATAATGTCATTAAAGAATTCATTATCTTCAAAATCAATAGGAGTCACATTGAATGAGATGGTGAGTTCTGGCTTAACAGATAAAAAGAGCGGTGCATCAGTGAGCAGTTTTTTAAGCATGTGCCGTGAGAGGAGAGAGATAATGCCAGATTTTTCAGCTACTTCGATAAATTGGTTTGGCATGATGAGTGTGTCGCCTTTCTCCCACCGAATCAAAGCCTCAAATCCTGCTATCTTTCCAGTTATCAATGAAATTTTAGGTTGATAGACAAAGAAAAATTCATCATTTTCAATGGCTTTAGCAATGGTTGTCGGGGTGATTCGAATCATAGATAGTGTTCCTGAAGTAGGCTGATAAAAGATAAAGCACTCAGACTTCCATTCTATTTGAGAAGCAACCAAGTGGCAAGTCCTAAGAAAACAAAAAAACCGAGGGTATCGGTTACGGTAGTAAGGAGGAGTCCTGAAGCCAGTGCAGGGTCTATTTTTAAGCGGTGTAGAATGAGCGGAATCAGCGCACCTGCAAGGGCGGCGGCAATGAGGTTGATCATCATCGCGGCAGAGAAAATCCCTGCCAATGAGAGGTCTTGGTACAGATAGGCGACAGCGACACCGGTTAACACCGCCCAAGTTAAGCCATTTAAGAAGCCGACAGCGAGTTCTTTCAATAGGAGGGCTCGGCTGTTGCTTGGGGTAAGTTTACCTGTGGCGATGGCTCGAATGACGATGGTGGCGGTTTGAGTTCCTGCAATACCACCCATGCTGGCGATGATGGGCATCAGCACGGCTAGGGCGACAATTTGCTGAATGGTGCCATCAAATAGGCCAATGACCATAGAGGCTGCGATGGCGGTTAGCAGGTTAATGCCTAGCCAAAAGGTACGGCGTTTGGCGGATTTAACGGGTGGCGCAAAGAGATCTTCATCCTCATCCAAACCGGCACTGGCCATCTGCGCATGTTCTGCTTCTTCACGAATGATGTCGACCACATCATCAACGGTAATACGACCGAGTAAAATGCCATTTTCATCAACGACGGGTGCCGCAATCAAATCGTATTTTTCAAATAGATGTGCCACCTCTTTGGTTGGGGTGAAAGCTTTAATGCTGGGTTGGCTTTTATCGACCAATTGGCTGATGAGCGTGTCTTCGTCATGGGTGAGCAGTTCGGTAATGGGTAGCACACCGACGAAATAACCTTTACGATCTTGAACATAGAGTTCGTGCATATTGTCGGGTAATTTCCCGAGTTTACGCAGATAGCGTAATACCACACCCACGGTGACATCTTCTCGCACTGCCACGAGGTCGGTATTCATTAACCCACCCGCGGTATCTTCGGGGTAGCGTAGGGCTTTTTCTACGGCTTGTCGTTCATTATCATCGAGTGCTTGAAGAACTTTCTCCTTATCATTTTCTTCTAGAGATTGAACTAAATCGGTCAGTTCGTCCGTTTCCAAGTCTTCCGCCATTTCAACGATTTCATGATCTTCCAATCGTTCAAGCAGGGTGCTTTTAACCTCGTCATTCAGGTGACCAACGACTTCCCCTTGAATGTCTGGTGGGAGTTGATCCCACAGGGGGTTTCGTTGTTCTGGCGGGGTGGCTTCAAGAATTTCTGCAATATCCTCTTCAGAGAGCGCTTGAAGCAGGGTTTGTAGCGTATTTTGATCACCTGCATCTAATGCTTTGAGGAGTTGTTCGGTCAGGGTCGCTTTATCTGAAGAAAGGAGTTTTTCGCTCATGATTGAGGCTCAGGTTTGGAGGTTAGGCATAAAAAAGGGCTTCCAAAGAAGCCCTTACTTTGAAGGGAAAAAGGATCTATTTAGCGCTTTCTTAAGCTTCTTCAGCAGCCTCAATGCTGTTGACCCCGCCTGTTTTTTGTTTATGATCGGTCATTTTTTCTTTATATTTTAGGATTTGACGGTCAAGTTTATCGACCATGCTGTCAATGGCAGCATACATGTCGTCCTTTTCATCTTTGGCGAAGAAGTTGTTGTTTGGAACATGGATTTCCGCTTCTGCTCGTTGAACCTTATGAGGTTCAACGGTTAAAACAACATTGGCACGGGTGGCGTGGTCAAAGTGACGAGTTAGCTTTTGCATTTTTTCTTTGATGTGTTCACGAAGGCCGTCGGTGATGTCAATGTGATGTCCAGTAATATTGATTTGCATAATCTGTTTTCTCCTAATTGTCCTATTTAATGTGATCTTTACTAAATAGGGATGATTGATGTTAACTCAAGAAAGGAGGTGTTATTTAATGTTCTTGCACCAAATGGTTCATTGAGCTCTTTCGGTTTTAGTATAGCATGGTTTGCACTTTATCAGCACGCCCTTATTGCCCAAATCCTTAGATAGAAATCGGCAAATTGCCCCACTCATGCAAAGCGCTCATTGAAAGTCTTCTCCCAAGTAAACTTGTCGTACTTTGGGGTGAGACAGAATCTCTTCAGGGGTGCCTGTGGCAAGGATAGTGCCTGCGTGCAGGATGTAGGCGGTATCACATACGCCGAGGGTTTCTCGGACATTGTGGTCGGTAATCAGAATGCCGATCTCTTTGTCTTTGAGATGGCGAATAATGTTTTGGATGTCTTTGACGGAGATGGGGTCTACGCCCGCAAAGGGTTCATCGAGGAGAATAAATTTGGGTTCCATTGCCAGTGCTCGAGCGATTTCGACTCGACGGCGTTCGCCACCTGAGAGGGCTTGCCCAAGTTGGGTGGTGATGTGACTGATTTGGAGGTCATCAATCAGGGCTTCATATTTTTGATTGCGTTCGTCTCGACTGAGTTCAGGACGCATCTCTAAAATGGCCATGATGTTTTCTTTCACCGTGAGCTTGCGAAAAACCGAGGCTTCTTGTGGCAGATAGCCAATGCCTTTTTTGGCTCTTTCATGAATGGGAAGGAGCGAGATCTCTTCGTCATCTAGGTAGATTTCGCCATCATCGTTTTCTACCAAGCCTGTCATCATATAAAAGGTGGTGGTTTTGCCTGCGCCATTGGGACCGAGTAAACCAGCGACTTGTCCACTAAATACATCAATATCTACAGAGGTGACAACGACCCGTTTTTTATAGCTTTTGGCCAGTCCTCGAGCATAAAAGTGTGCCATTATTGAACTCCTTTGGGCTGTTTCAAGCCTTCAGGACTGGTAATTCTGGTATTTTTTTCAGTTTTTGTGGTTTTTTCTTTTTTGGATGGCGTATTTTGTTCTGGTTGGATAATGACATGCACCCGTTCTTTGTCTGTTGGTGTACTATGAGCCTCTAGGGTTTGTTGTTTGAGGTTATAAAAGAGTTCGGCCCCTGAAATCTGGTTGGTTTTTCCTTGTTGAACAAAGGCGTTACCGATGAGGTGAAGTGTTTTGCTCTTTGCATCGTAGGTGATGTGTTGGGCGTACCCTGAGAGCCATTTCTGCTCATCGGCGAGAAACTTTTTAAAGTGAGCAGGGTGTCCGAATACTTCTACGGTTTGGATTTTTTGGTTAGGGTGAAGCAAAAAGACTTTGCTTCCTTTGAGGGTGAGGCTGCCTTGGGTAATGATGACATGGCCTGTGTAGATGCTTTTGCCCTGCTGATTGGAAAAGAGTAGGCGGTCAGCTTGGATGTCGATAGGTTTTTGGGCATCTGGGTCTGTTTGTGTATTTGATTTGGCAAGCGTGGTGGTACTGAACAGCAGGGCTAAAAGAAAAATAAATGATTTCATGGTGGCTCTTATTATGGCTTGGGTTGATAGTGGGTGTGGACTTGTTGGTTAAGTTGATAAGTTTGTTGCTGGATTTTGGCAGTCAGTCCTTTTCCCGTAATGGTGAGTTGTGGTCGGATTATTTTAACAAAATTGGGGGCGGTGAGAATGGCATTCACTAGGTCGTAATAGGCAAGATCGGTGGTCATTTGGAGTCGTTTGCTTTGATGGTTTTGTTGTTGTAACCAGACTTGTCCTGAAAGGGTAAGGCTTTGATGTTGCCCTTGAGTCACTAATTTACCCTGCTGACTTTGAATGTAGGTTGCTTTTTCGGGGCTGAGGGAGACAATTTGGGGGGATTGAAATGAGAGGGTTTCGGTGTGGATTTTAGGATTGACAATGTCTTGTGCGGATTGTGCTTGAAGATAGAGTTGTTGGGGCTTGGCGAGGTTGTATTGCCAGCGCTGGAGCTGGCTGAGTTGCCATTGGGTTTGCGGTCTGTTTTGTGAAGAGGGTGGCTGAGAGGAGGTTTTGGAGGGCATCAGCATTTGTAGCGCAATCAAGGTGGCGACGGCTAGAAGAATCCAAGGAAGAAGCCGAATTAGTCGTTGCATAGCTCTTGGGTTACCTTAGATAGAAATCCATGTGTTGTTGCCATAAATTTTGAGATTTAAGAATCAGTTCACACAGCTCTCGCACTGCCCCTTCACCACCTCTGTTTTGTGAGATAAAGTCGACTCGCTTCAGGACTTCGGGGTCGGCATTGGCGACAGTAGAGGAGAGGCCGACTCGGGTGAGAATGGGGAGGTCGAGAATGTCGTCACCCATATAAGCGACTTCCTCAAGATCAATACCCAGTTTTTCCATCAATGCTAGGAAAGTGGGTAGTTTGTCAGGGACACCTTGATAAAGATGAGCGACCTTGAGGTCTTGCATGCGGCGTTTGACCAGTTCGGATTGGCGACCCGTGATAATGCCAATCTCAATGCCACTTTTTTGTAACATCACCATGCCGTGGCCATCACGGGTATGGAAGCTTTTATACTCCACGCCGTTATCGCCGTAAAAGAGTTTATTATCGGTCAGTACACCGTCTACATCGAGTAAAAGAAGTTTGATTTTAGCGGCTTTGGCAAGCAGTGTTTCGGAGTAGGTCATCGCATTAGCTTCCTGACATCATGCGGATATATAAAAAGCCAAGGTAGCCGATATAAGCACCGACCAGTACCGCTCCTTCAGTGCGGGTAATGACGGCGGCACCTCTTCGTGGCATGGCGACTAAGAGCATGACTAAGGTTAACACAAGCATAATGGGGTAGTCTAGTAAGAGCACGGAATCATCAATTTTGCCCGGAGCGATCAGGGCGGGCATTGCCATCACGGCGAGAAGGTTGAAGAGGTTAGATCCAAGAATATTTCCAATCATGAGATCGGCTTCGTTTTTTCGTGCGGCAGCAATGGCAGCGGCCAGTTCAGGCAGACTGGTGCCGACAGCAACGATGGTCAGGCCGATAATGATTTCGGATACACCAAAGAAGTGGGCAATTTCGACTGCCCCCCAGACCATCATTTTGGCACTGAGCATCAGCACAATCAGCCCTAAAACGAGGTAGGTCAGGGATTGTTTGAGGGTGAGGTCAGGAATCTCTTCCAGTTCTTGTTCGATTTCACCTTCCAGTGGATCTTGTGGGTCTTGTTTGGCTTTAGGTGTGCTATTAGCTTTAATCATCCAGGCCATAACAGCAATCAAGGTCGCTAATAAAATCACGCCATCAATGCGGTCTAGGTCATCATCAATAATCAGTAAAATGCCGCCTGCACTGATGAATAGTAAGAGCGGTAACTCTCTTTTTAAAATAGAGGACTTAACTGCAATCGGCGCAATTAAAGCGGCTGCCCCGAGTACGAGTCCAATATTGGCGATATTGGAACCAACCACATTGCCGATGGCAAGCCCTGGTGAGCCGTCCAGTGAGGCAAGGACAGAGACAATGACTTCTGGCATGGAAGTCCCAAAACCGAGTACCACTACGCCAATGACAAGAGGGTCGATATTGAGATGAACCGCTGTGCTAGCAGCGCCTTCTATGAAGTAATCTGAGCTTTTTACCAGTAAATAAAGGCCGATTACCAGTACAATAGCGGGCAGAATTAAAGCGGTCATAAAAGGAGGTCCGTCAGATTGAAAGACGCATATTTTACATTTTCTTATGGCTTAAATAAACAAAATTTATTGAGGTGAGTGATGTCAGATTTATGGATGGCAGAGGTCGTGCCTTATGGCTGGTTGCATGACGCTTGGGTAGGCGAAGAAAGCTTTTATCCTGAGGAAATGCCTGAAGAGTGGCGACTGGACTTTTTTGCCAATACTTTTCGTTCTGTCTGTGTGCCGATGACACAGTGGTTAAGCTGGGCGGCGGATTTAGATGAGACTTTGGACGATTTGCTTGAGAGTGTTGTCTTGGATGAGGATGAAGCGGCATTTGAAAAAGGAGATGATGCTCACCTACCTTTTCAATTTTACTTTGCCGTGGAGAAAGCATTAACGGGTTCTCAAGCTACTCTGTTACAAGCCATTCAACAAAGATTAGGTCGTTATGCAGCTGGCGTGGTGGATTTAACACAAGCTCGGTCATTGGGGGATGGGGTGTGGCAGCAAGGAAAAGAAGGGGAAGAATGGCTTTTTGGCATCTATCCTTTAGAAATTGAAGAAGGAAAAGCACAAGCTGCTTGGGCAGAAACTTGGTTGAATCGATTGAAAGCAACCCTTGATATTCAGCAAAAGCGTGTGCCTGTGATTGTGGGAGGGGAGAGGCAACAGGCGCATTGTCAGTTCAAGGCACCCGAAAGAGTACAAGTGGCAGAGTCATTAAAAATTGTGATGGAGATGCTGGGGTAAAACCCAAATCCTCAGATAGAAATCGGCAAATTGCCCCACTCCTTGCCAGCTATGGATTCACAAAAAATGCCCGCTTAACCGATGGGTGAAGCTAAGATTTTTTGCAAGCCCCTAGCAGACAAGTTGCAGCACACTTTATCCAATTTCTATCTGAGGATTTAGGAAAAGGTTGTTTTATTTGGGTGAGATAGACATAATAGCATGATTATATTTAATCATTTTTTTATAAGGTAAGTGTGTGTCAGTAGATGCCATTATTGAAATTGAGGATTTGACCTTCTTTCGGGGTGACCGCAAGATTTTCGATCACTTTTCGCTCAAAATCCCCAGAAACAAAATCACTGCTATTATGGGACCCAGTGGGACTGGGAAAACCACGCTTTTGAAGTTGATTGCTGGGCAGTTGAAGCCTGATGGTGGGCGGATTTTGGTGAATGGTGAGGATGTACAAAAGCTTTCTCGTACCGCCCTTTACCAAATGCGTCAAAGTTTGGGGATGTTGTTTCAAAGTGGGGCTTTGCTGACGGATTTAAATGTTTATGACAATGTCGCCTTTCCTTTACGAGAGCATACCGATTTAAGTGAAGCCTTGATTCGTCCCTTGGTGTTGATGAAGCTGCAAGCAGTAGGGTTGCGAGGGGCGCAGCAGTTAAAACCTTCTGAACTTTCAGGCGGTATGGCTCGACGAGTGGCTTTAGCAAGAGCCATGGTATTGGATCCTGAGATGATTTTTTATGATGAACCTTTTGTGGGACAGGATCCGATTACCATGGGGGTGCTGGTTTCGTTGATTAAAAAGATGAGTGATAGCTTACAAAACTTGACCAGTGTGGTGGTATCGCATGATGTGGATGAAGTCTTGTCTATCGCAGATTTCGTGTGTGTGATGTCTCAAGGCAAGGTGGTGGCAGAAGGGGAGAAGGCTGCTTTGCAGGCTTCTGATTCTCCATTTGTTAAACAGTTCTTAAAAGGCTTGCCAGATGGGCCTGTGCCTTATCATTATCCCGCTAAGCCTTACTTGGAGGATGTGATAGAGGGGGCTGTTTCATGAGCGCTTTTTTAGCTAAACTGGGTCATCAAACCTTTGCCTTTTTAGCCTATTTAGGGCGAGGCTCTCTGTTTGTTCTCTCGATGTTTCCTGCATTGCCTTATGTCCTGCGTCGTTTTTCTTTATTGGCGAAACAGGTCTATGTGACAGGGGTGTTATCCTTGCCGATTATCTTAACGGCGGGCTTGTTTGTGGGGATGGTGTTGGGTTTGCAGGGCTATAATGTGTTGGTGGACTATAATTCTGAAGAGGCGGTCGGGACGATGACCGCACTGTCCCTTTTGCGTGAGTTAGGGCCTGTAGTGGCGGCACTCCTGTTTGCGGGACGGGCGGGTTCGGCTTTGACCGCTGAAATCGGTCTGATGAAATCCACAGAACAGCTCTCTGCACTGGAAATGATGGCCGTTGATCCGAATAAATTTATTTTTGCGCCCCGCTTTTTCGCCGCCCTGATTGCTTTGCCATTGTTGACTTTGATGTTTACGGGACTGGGGATTTTTGGCGGTTATTTGGTGGCGGTTGATTGGCTCGGTGTGGATTCAGGGGCTTTTTGGTCGCAGATGACGGATCATGTGGATTGGCAAGATGATGTGATGAATGGTGTTATTAAGTCGGTGGCGTTTGCCTTTTTAATTGCCTCTGTTGCCCTTTTCCAAGGAGAAGAGGCGATGCCCACTTCTGAAGGGGTGAGTTCAGCAACGACGAAAACGGTTGTGCACGCCTCTTTGGGTGTGCTGGGACTGGATTTTATTTTAACTGCATTGATGTTTTAGGAAAAAAGAATGAAACAACAGACAAAAATTGAAATTTGGGTCGGGGCGTTTATGCTGATGGCGATGGTTGCCTTGGCCTTTATTGCGTTAAAAGTGAGTAACTTTAGCAGTATTCAAGATCAGCCTGCTTATACCATCTCGGCAAAGTTTCAGGATATTGGCGGGTTAAAAGTACGAGCGCCCGTTAAAATCAGTGGCGTGGTGGTGGGTCGTGTGCAGCGCATCATTTTAGACCAGCAGACCTTTATGGCACAAGTGGATATGAAAATCTTTAAGCAATACAATGACTTGCCGATTGATACTTCTGCTTCTATTTTGACTTCTGGGCTCTTGGGTGATCAGTATATTGGTCTTAATCCAGGGGGTGAAGAGGATGTTTTGCAGGATGGCGATGAAATTACGATGACACAATCAGCCTTAGTCTTAGAAAACTTAATCAGTCAATTCTTAGTGAAACTGAGCGATAAAGGGGATGCGAAATGAACAGAAGAGGGTTTTTAACCAGTGCCATGGTGCTGGTGATGAGTATCGGCTTGAGTAGTGGGGTGCAAGCGGGGCAGGTGGATACCAGTGATCCAGTGAAATTGGTGAAAACCCTTTCCCAAACGGTGATTGATGAGCTCAATGCTCAGAGAGAAGCCCTTAAGCAAGATCCGAAAAAAATCAAAGCTTTTGCCAATCAATATGTGCTGCCCTTCGTAGATACAGAAAAAATGGCGCGTTATGTGATGGGGGTGTATTGGCGGCGAGCCACGCCTCAGCAACGGCAGGCGTTTGTTAAAGAATTTACAGAAACGCTTTTGCGATCTTATGCCAACAGTATGTTGAACCTTAAGATTAAATCATTTGAGGTGACAGGTTCACAACCCGAAGGTCGACGGGGGGATCGAGTGATTGTCAGCTCAAAAGTAATACAGGCGGATGGCAATGTGAGCAAGGTGCAGTATCGTGCCTATCAAGATAAAAAAACACATCAATGGAAGTTGTACGACATAGTGATTGAGAATGTTTCTATGTTATTGAGCTATCGCAAAACCTATGCATCGGCCTTTCAGCAAAAAGGCATTGATGGGGTGATTGCAGAAATGCGTAAAAAGAATAAGGATTTTGGGTAGATGTCCAAGTTGTCGACTCAACCATTGGAAGTGAAGGTGATTGATGATCAAGTTCAGCTTGCAGGTCGAGTTACGGTGCAGAATGTAGAGCCATTGTTTAAGCAGCTTCAGCCATTAGTGATGCAAATCAAGAAAGTGGAGTGTTCTGCACTTCAGCAGGTAGATAGCAGTTTTTTAGCACTGCTACTTTGGTGGGTGGCAGAGAAAAAGCAACAGGGTGTAGCACCTGCTTTACAGCTGATTTCACCGCCTGAATTTGTCAAAACTTTATTGCAGCTTTATGATTTGCACAATGTGATAGAAGTTAAATAAATTGTTTAGCATAAAAAAGCCTCGAATGAAGCCATTATTTGGTGAACATTCGGGGCTTTTTTAATATGAGGAAGAGTATAGAATTGAATGCATTAGCTTATCATCAAGTCGTTAAAAAATATGATGACTTTACTGCCCTAAAGTCGGTGAGTTTTACAGTGGAGCAAGGCTCCTTTTTTGGTTTGCTTGGGCCAAATGGTGCAGGTAAATCCACTTTAATCAATGCCACTGCGGGATTGGTTAAGCCAACAGCGGGCAAAATTGAAGTGATGGGTCAGGATGTGGTCAAAGATTACCGTCAAACTCGTCGTGCCTTGGGACTGGTGCCGCAGGAGTTAATTGCCGATCCCTTTTTTAGTATTAAGGAGTTGTTAGAGATTCAATCTGGTTATTTTGGGTTGAAAGGGGCTGAACAGCAACGATGGATTGGAGAGCTACTTGAACGGTTGGCACTGAGTGATAAGGCGGATGCGGCGACCCATCAACTGTCTGGGGGGATGAAGCGGCGAGTGTTGATTGCAATGGCGTTGGTGCATAAACCGCAAGTGATTGTGCTGGATGAGCCGACGGCAGGAGTGGATGTGGATTTGCGGCATACCCTTTGGGCATTTACCCAAGAGCTGCACCAGCAGGGGCATACGATTATTTTGACGACCCACTATTTGGAAGAGGCAGAAGCACTGTGTGAACAGGTGGCGATTTTGCAGAAGGGGGAGCTTAAGGCGTTAGATCGAACCGATGCTTTGATGCAGCGACACCAGTATCGTTATTTACGAGTGAAGGTTAAGCAGATGCCGATTCAGTGGTCGCCACCACTGTTGGAGCGATTGGAGGAGATTGAAACCCAAGGGGTATTGTTTAAAATTGAGAAAACACTGCCTTTGGAACAGATGCTGGCGTGGTTGGCAGAAGCAGGCGTGCAGATTGAGGATGTGAGTTCTCGAGATGCGAATTTAGAAGAGGTGTTTTTAGATTTGGTGGGGCGTGCAGAATGAGAGAAACATGGAATAGGGCAGGTTGTTGGGCGTTGTTTCATAAAGAAGTGAAGCGCTTTATGTCAGTGGCGACACAGACAATTTTTGCCCCTGTCGTCTCCACGCTGCTGTATTTATTGATTTTCGGGAAAGTGATTTCGCCTGATATTCAAACTTTTGAAGGGGTGGATTACAGTGCCTTTTTGATTCCTGGGCTGGTGATGATGGCGATTTTGCAAAATGCTTTCGCCAATAGTTCATCGAGCCTGATTCAGGCCAAAATGCATGGTAACTTCACTTTTGTGATGCTCAGTCCGCTCTCGCCCGCTGAAATCTATCTTGCGTTTACCGCAGCGGCGGTGGTACGAGGGTTAGTTGTTGGGGTGGTGGTTTTGCTAGTGGGGATTATTGGTTATCATCTTCCTTGGGAGCATCCGTTATGGATGTTGCTATTTGCTTCGTTGAGCGCGGCAGTGTTGGGCAGCATGGGATTGCTGGCGGGGATTGTTTCGACCAAGTATGATCATTTAGCCGCTTTTCAGAACTTTATTATTATGCCGCTGACCTTTTTAAGTGGTGTTTTCTATTCCATTCAAGATTTGCCGCCTTTTTGGCAGTCGTTTTCACACTTGAATCCCTTTTTCTACATGGTGGATGGTTTTCGGTTTGGCTTTTTTAATCAATCAGATGTCAATCCCTATTTGAGTCTAGGGGTGACTGTCTCTTTCTTAATCCTATTGACGGGGATAAATCTGTTTTTGTTAAAAAAAGGCGTTAAAATACGCTATTAAACAAAATTTAAGGTTTGTATCCAGATGTCCCCAGAAAAAATTCGTGAATTGATTAAGGCTGAATTGCCTGATGCTCAGGTGACCACCAGTGGAGAAGACTGTAACTTTACGATTGAAGTGACCAGTGAGGCTTTTATTGGTAAGCCGCCGATTCAATGCCATCGTATGATTAACGATATTTTTAAACCCTATCTTGAATCAGGTGAGTTGCACGCACTCTCCATTAAAACCAAAGCACCTGAGGCATAATGGATGGATAAATTGGTGATTCATGGTGGACAGCCGCTGTCTGGCAAAGTTGAAATTTCAGGTGCAAAAAATGCTGCGCTGCCTATTTTAATGGGCTGTATTATGGCAGAAACGCCTGTGACGCTTTCTAATGTTCCTCACTTAAAAGATGTGACCACGACACTTCAATTACTCGCTTCAATGGGGGTGGAAATGATGTTTGATGCCGCCCTTAATATTGAGTTGGATCCTACTCACATCACCTCTAAAGAAGCCGCCTATGAGTTGGTTAAAACCATGCGCGCATCTATTTTGGTATTGGGACCTTTATTGGGGCGTTTTGGTGAGGCCAGAGTCTCATTGCCAGGGGGATGTGCTATCGGTTCTCGTCCTGTTAATATTCATATTCACGGTATGGAGCAGATGGGGGCAGACATCACGGTAGAAGAGGGCTATATCAATGCCAAGGTCAATGGTCGCTTAAAAGGGGCGGATATTAGTATGACCCCAGTGACAGTGACAGGCACTGAAAACTTGATGATGGCGGCGGTATTGGCGGAGGGTAAAACTACCCTACGGCATGCAGCGAAAGAGCCTGAAGTGGTGGATTTGGCGAACTTTCTGAATGCCATGGGGGCAAAAATCTCAGGTGCAGGAACCGATGTGATTGAGATTGAAGGCGTGGAAAGTTTGCAAGGGGTGGCGTATCGTGTCATTCCTGACCGCATTGAAGCGGGTACCTACCTGGCAGCGGCGGCGGTGACAGGGGGTAAAGTGGAGGTGACGGCTGTTGAGCCAAAGCATTTGACTGCTGTGTTGGAAAAGTTTATTCAGGCAGGTGCCAAATTGGAGATAGGGGAAACAACAATCTCATTGGATATGCAGGGCAGAAAGCTTAAACCTGTGGATATTGTGACTGAGCCTTACCCTGGTTTTCCCACTGACATGCAAGCCCAGTTTGTGGTGATGAATGCTTTGGCCGAAGGTCGTTCAAAAGTGGAAGAGACGATATTTGAGAATCGTTTTATGCATGTCTCCGAATTGATTCGCATGGGGGCAGATATGTTTGTTGAAGGCAATACCGTTTATATCAATGGTGTTGAACAACTAAAAGGTGCGCCTGTGATGGCAACCGACTTACGGGCATCGGCCAGTCTGATTTTGGCAGGTTTAGCCGCAGAAGGTGAGACAGTGGTGAATCGGATTTATCATATCGATCGAGGGTATGAGCTCATCGAAGAGAAGTTCCACCGCATCGGTGCGGACATAGTACGAGTAGGATAGTTATGCAAGAACAGTTAACCCTTGCCCTGTCTAAAGGGCGAATTTATAAAGATACACTGCCATTGTTGGAAGCGGCAGATATTATTCCCTCTGAAGACCCTAGTAAAAGTCGGAAGTTGATTATTCCCACTAACCACGACCATATTCGACTCTTGATTGTACGGGCAACGGATGCCCCCACCTATGTCAGCCATGGTGCAGCCGATATTGGGGTGGCGGGTAAAGATGTGTTGATGGAAGCGCCAAGCGATAACCTATATGAATTGCTGGACTTAAAAATTGCCCAGTGTAAGTTGATGGTGGCGGGGCCCGTAGAAGAGAAACCTCACGGTCACCGACTGAAAATTGCGACCAAATATTTGAATTCCGCCCGTGCTTACTATGCACAAAAAGGCGAACAGGTTGATTTGATTAAGTTGTATGGCTCAATGGAAATCGCCCCTTTGATTGATTTGGCAGACCGTATTGTGGATTTGGTCGATACAGGTAATACGCTCAAAGCGAATGGATTGCAGCCACTGGAGCATATTGCCGATATCAGTTCCCGCTTGATAGTGAATGAACACGCCTACAAAACTAAATTTGAGCAAATTAACGCAATTGTTGAAAAGTTTAAAACAGCGATTAAGTAAGAGAGAGAAATCATGTTAAATATTCGTAAGTTATCTGCCAATGATGCAGGCTTTCATGAAGAGTTAGATCAACTGTTAGCTTGGGACACGGTCTCTAATGAATCGGTCAACCAAGTGGTCAAAGAGGTGATTAAAGAGGTGCGTGAAAGAGGTGATGCGGCACTTTTGGATTACACCGCCAAGTTTGATCGATTGCAGTTGGATTCGGCAGAAAAGTTGGAAATTTCCCAGTCCCGCTTGCATGAAGCCCTGAATAATATTCCGCAAGACCAACGAGAAGGGTTGGAAATTGCGGCACAAAGGGTGAAAGATTATCACGAAAAACAGGTGATGGAATCTTGGTCTTATCGTGAATCGGATGGCACCATGTTGGGTCAACAGGTGACCTGTTTGGATAGCGTAGGCTTATATGTGCCAGGTGGAAAAGCAGCTTATCCCTCTTCTGTGATTATGAATGCCATCCCCGCCAAAGTGGCAGGTGTACCAAACTTGATTATGGTGGTACCCACTCCTGATGGTGAAGTGAATGAAATGGTCTTGGCGGCTGCAGCGATTTGTGGCGTAGATCGAGTGTTTACATTGGGTGGCGCACAAGCGGTGGCAGCTTTGGCTTATGGTACGGAAACTGTACCTGCGGTGGATAAGATTGTGGGGCCTGGGAATATTTATGTCGCCACAGCCAAGCGAGAAGTATTTGGTGCGGTCGGGATTGATATGATTGCAGGACCGTCTGAAATTTTGGTCTATTGTGATGGGAAAACCAACCCAGACTGGATTGCAGTGGATCTGTTCTCTCAAGCTGAGCATGATGAAGATGCACAAGCGATCTTGGTGACCCAAGATGCCGATTTTGCTGAAGCGGTGTATGAAAGCATGAATAAGCTGTTGCCTGAGATGCCTCGCAAAGAGATTATCAAAAAGGCATTGGAAGACCGAGGTGCCTTGATTGTGGTGGATGATGAATCACAAGCGATTGAGATGATCAATAAAATTGCCCCTGAGCATTTGGAGTTGTCAGTGGATGACCCTGAAGCACTGTTGCCTAAAATTCGTCATGCGGGTGCGATCTTTATGGGGCGTTATACGGCCGAAGCATTGGGTGATTATGTGGCGGGGCCAAACCATGTATTGCCGACTTCTCGTACGGCTCGTTTCTCTTCACCTTTGGGCGTGTATGACTTCCAGAAACGCTCCAGTTTGATTATGTGTTCGGAAGAGGGTGCGAATAAGTTGGGCAAAGTGGCTGCAACCTTAGCGGATGGCGAAGGTTTGCAAGCCCATGCGGCTTCAGCTCGTTTCCGTGTTAAAGATTAACCAAGCCTTTAATGGATGATTTAAGAGCCAAACACTTCAAATAGAGGTGTTTGGCTTTTTTATTAAGAGGGATGGATGATGCAAAGAGAGGATTTAGTTGCTTATTTAGATGATTTGCTTCAGGTGAGTCAGTTTAAAGATTATGCGCCGAATGGCTTGCAGGTCGCAGGCTCTGAGCAGGTGCAGAAGGTGGTGACAGGGGTCACCGCTTCTTTAGCTTTAATTGAGGCGGCGATTGATACGGGTGCGGATACTTTGCTGGTGCATCATGGTTATTTCTGGAAAAACGAATTAGAGACCATTACCTCTTATAAACAGAAACGCATTAAGGTGTTATTGACGCATGATATCAATTTAATCGGTTATCACTTGCCGCTTGATGCTCACCCAGAGTTGGGGAACAATGCTCAATTAGCAAAACTGTGGGGCTTGGTCGACGAAACACCAACAGAGGGTTTGTTAAGGATTGGCCGTTTATCTAAACCTTGTTCAATTGACAGTCTTATTCAACGAGTTACTGAGTCATTAAATCGAATGCCGTTGCATCTACCAGGTGGCTCAAAGCAGGTAGAGAAGGTGGCTTGGTGTAGTGGTGGGGCGCAGTCCTATATTGAAGAGGCGGCGGCTTTGGGGGCAGATGTCTATATCAGCGGTGAAGTGTCCGAACAGACAACGCACTTAGCGAAAGAATTAGAGATTCATTATCTAGCAGCGGGTCACCATGCCACTGAGCGTTATGGAGTGAAAGCACTGGGTGAGCATATCGAAACGCAGTTTGGCTTATCCGTTCAGTTTATCGATATTGATAACCCTGTATAAGAGAATGCTAATATACATGATAAGGTTATAAATAAAATTTATAATCTGAGGTGTCAATTACTTATATGATATCAGGCTGAAGAAAAAACTGGCTTAATTAGGAAGGACGCTATGTCTGAAAAACAAGAAATTAGTATTGAAAGCATTAAGCGTCGACAGCTTTTAACGGGTGCTGTCGGTGTAGTGGGTGCAACGGGAGCGACAGCAGTAGCGGTTCCTTTTGTGGCTTCATGGATGCCAAGTGAAAAAGCAAAGGCTGCAGGTGCGCCTGTCGAAGTTGACATCAGTCAGATGCAACCTGGACAGATGATTACTGTTGCTTGGCGTGGTAAACCGATATGGGTGGTCAATCGCACGCCTGAGATGCTCGAGACTTTAGAAAAAGTCACTTCTGATTTAAGAGATCCCAATTCTGAAAAGAGTGAACAGCCAGATTATTGTAAAAATCAATATCGTTCCATTAAGCCAGAGTTTTTAGTGGTAGTGGGGATTTGTACTCATTTAGGTTGTGCCCCCATGTACCGTCCTAATCCAGGTGCGCCTGAAGTGGGGAGTAGCTGGCTAGGTGGATTCTTCTGTCCCTGCCATGGTTCTAAGTTTGATTTGGCGGGTCGAGTCTTTAAGGGGGTGCCTGCGCCTGTCAATTTGGTGGTGCCATCACATCGATATTTATCTGAAACGGTCATTCGCATTGGTGAAGACCCAGTGAAAGAGGGGCAAAAAGCATGAGTGAAGTGAATCAAAATGCCCCAAAAAAGGGGACTATTCTTCGTTGGTTGGATGATCGTTATCCGCTGATCAGCACTTGGAATGAGCACATTGCAGAATATTATGCACCGAAGAACTTAAATTTTTGGTATTTCTTTGGTGCCTTGGCGCTGTTGGTGTTGGTGAATCAGTTTGTCACAGGCATTTGGTTGACCATGAGCTATAAGCCAAGTGCGGCAGAGGCTTTTAACTCCATTGAATATATTATGCGAGATGTCGATTGGGGATGGCTATTACGCTATATGCACTCCACGGGTGCCTCTGCCTTCTTTATTGTCGTCTATTTGCATATGTTCCGTGGATTGCTCTATGGCTCCTATAAGGAGCCGAGAGAGTTGGTTTGGCTGATTGGAATGATGATTTTCTTGGTGCTGATGGCGGAAGCCTTTATGGGATATCTGTTGCCTTGGGGGCAGATGTCTTATTGGGGAGCACAGGTGATTATTTCTCTCTTTAGTGCAATTCCCGTGGTTGGGCCTGATTTAGCACTCTGGATTCGTGGGGATTATGTGATCTCTGATGTCACCTTAAACCGCTTCTTTGCCATGCATGTGATTGCATTGCCATTAGTCTTATTGATTCTAGTCTTTATGCATATTGTTGCTCTGCATAAGGTGGGTTCAAATAATCCAGATGGGATTGATATTAAAAAGAATAAGAATGCTCAAGGGTTGCCCGTGGATGGAGTGCCTTTCCACCCTTATTACACCG
>Ga0256829_1001367_pt1 | contig 20255 bp, 20 predicted proteins | sample 131447metaG_FD_185979 | JGI IMG/M metagenome (GOLD analysis project Ga0256829, IMG submission 185979) | Hydrothermal vent microbial communities from Lau Basin, Pacific Ocean - 131-447 | ecosystem: Environmental > Aquatic > Marine > Hydrothermal vents | place: Pacific Ocean: Lau Basin | collected...
ACTCGCGCCATATCAGCCATACAACAATCAAATCAAAGACGGTAAGGCCAAGCATTAAAAGGGAGTGCGAGTAGCTATAGCGATATATTTGATACACCATAAAGGCACCGAGCACGAGAAGTGAAATGGGATATGCCCACATTTTGTTTTTCAAAAGGCCGACTACTAAAAATATCTTCACGAGACCGTGGGAGAGAAGATAAAGAGCAAGGAAAGTGCTTCCGGTAATAGAATAATGTTCAGCTGCTTGGCGCAAAAGCCCAACAATCTTGTCGTGGGAGTCTTCAATAAGCTCCCGACGAGTGAAAATATCCACGAGCCACACAACCGTTGTCGGAGACACAATAAAAGCGAGAACGCCGCCAATAATTTCAAGAACAGCATCAACACCCTTGAGAAAAACGCTCAGGCGAAAGAAAAAACGCACCTCTCGCTCATTACGGGTCAACGCCATATTTTTATGGTAACACACAATTTTGTGCTATAGTTTTGGCGCATGCTTGAAAAAATGTTTACACGGCTCGCCGCGCGAGCCAATATTCACATAAATGGCACCCGGCCGTGGGATATTACTGTTCATAATCCCCACACTTTCCGGCGCATCGCCCTCCACGGGTCTTTGGGATTGGGCGAGAGCTATATGGACGGGTGGTGGGACAGCCCTTCTGTTGATGACTTTTTTACCCATCTCCTGCGCGGGAAACTGGACACAACCTGGGTAAACGCGCTCGGCAAGGGCTTTCTTTACGCCGTGAGCGCCGTACGCAATCTCCAAAGCACACGCCGGGCGTTTATTGTGGGGGAGAAACACTATGATGTGGGAAACGACCTTTACGAAGCAATGCTTGATAGTCGCCTTACCTATACCTGCGGATACTGGAAAGACGCACGCTCCCTGGAGGAAGCCCAGGAAAATAAACTGCGGCTCACATGCGAAAAACTCAAGCTCAAGCCGGGGATGCGCGTGCTTGATATTGGCTGCGGTTGGGGCAGCTTTGCGCTTTTCGCAGCGCGGGAATACGGAGTGTCAGTTGTGGGTGTTACCGTCTCCAAAGAACAAATTGCTCTTGGCCAAAAGCGTGCGGGAGACTTGCCCGTAGAGCTCCGTCTCCTGGACTACCGCGACGTACCAAAAGAATATGGAAAAACCTTTGATCGCGTTGTCTCTCTCGGCATGTTTGAGCATGTCGGGCCGAAAAATTATGGAGAATTCTTTTCCGTCGTTGACTCCGTACTAAAAGATGATGGACTATTCCTTTTGCACACGATCGGTACAAATGACAGGTTTAGTGGTCCAGACCCGTGGATTAATAAATACATTTTCCCGAACGGCATCCTCCCTACCCCCCAGCAAATTATCCGCTCCTCACAGAGGTCTTTTGTAATGGAAGATTGGCATAATTTTGGTGCCGATTATGATAAAACGCTCATGGCGTGGTACGCAAACATAGAAAAAGCGTGGGGCTCTCTCCCCTCCTCCTACGACGAGCGCTTCCGCCGTATGTGGCGCTACTATCTTCTCATGTGCGCGGGCGCATTCCGCGCGCGGCGTATACAGTTATGGCAAATTGTGTTCTCGCGTGGCATGAAAGAAGGGTACCGCTCTGTGCGTTAGAATAAGGTGTAGACGGGGCACTTTTGTCCCGTATATAATGAGTAAAACATTATCAAATAATGCTATTGCCTATGGGATATTGGGACGGTATGTATGGATACGGCGTAGGACCTAGTTTTATAGGTCCTCTCGGAATGCTTCTGTGGTTTATTTTCTGGGTCCTTGTCATTATCCTCGTCGCGGATCTCCTGCGGCGTTTCTGGGGAGGAAGTAAGCGAGGGTCATGGGACGGGTGGAAATCTTCATCAGCGCTTGACGTCCTCAAGGAACGCTATGCAAAAGGAGAAATTGATACAGCGGAATACGAGGAGCGAAAGAAAACACTCTTAGAGGAGTAAAAAGTGTAGAAGGACACCCATAGACACACACGGCAGGCCTTTGGCCTGCCGTGTGTGTTTTTTCTTTACCTTCGCCCCAACATTAACGCAAGGCAAGAGAATTTGTCTTTGTGTCTCCGGAAACAAGGAGAGCGAGATCTTTTTGGGTGCGAGGAATGTTGCGTATGGCAACATGCCCCACGATACGTATTGTCACATGGTGGCAAATACCCAAGGCGATACTCGGGTTGATGGGCTTCCCGTGCGGAGTAAGACGCACGGTATCGTTCTGGTTCAGAAGAATATCCACGCGGTCGTGCATACGAGGGTTCATAGAGTCGGCAATAACGCGATAGCCAATTATCTTCTGCACCTTCGCGTATCCGCAGGTAGATTGGTTACCCCTGGGAGCCTCAATAGCAATAATCGTCCCAAAGGGCAACGCGCGGGCAAGGTCGCGAGACCGAGCGGCAACGACCTGCGGGTTTGAGTACGCGCCACTTGCCGTTTCAAATGGTGTGCTGTCAGTCTGATCGGGCACGGCATTGTAGGCCGTGAGGTTCACGGTAAGGGTTGAGGGGGATAAGGGAACGTCTCCCGCATCGGCACTCGCCTCAGGTGTCGCGGGAGTTGTGGTCGCCAAAACGAGCGGACCGTGGGAGATCGCGCTTGGCAAAAAGAAAATGCCCATAAGGGCTGTAGCTAAAATACCCATATTATTCAAGGTTTTCACCTTATGGTCCTTATCCTAGCATATTGACAAACGCCTTGTCAAGTGTCTTAAGTTGGGTTTGAAAAAGAAAAACGGCCGAGTAAAAAGTACCGGCCGCTTTCGTAATGAGGAGGTAGAGCAGCTCTAGCTTATCACGCTCTCTACGCCTTCTTGGGTTCCAGGACGTTTTGGGGCGTACCCTTACCAAAAGAGGTGATATTCTCCACTGCTGTGTCAAGAATACGCTCTACGGCCTCCTGGGTATCAAAGGCAATATGCGCTGTTACGAGCACCCGAGGATGGTCAATGAGATAGTGGTTCGCAAGAGCTGTCTTAAGTTCTTCTTCTTGGGGGTGCGGCAAGGAAAAGAGGCGTGCCTCATCTTGCATATCTCCCTCTTCTTCCAAAACATCAAGACCGGCGCCTGCGAGCGTTTTGTCCATCAGTCCCTGTACGAGCGCTTCTGTTTCCACGACCGCCCCGCGTGCCGTATTGATGAGATACGCCCCCCTCTTAAACTCGTGGATGTTGTCTTTATTGATGAGATGGTGCGTGTGCGGATTATAGGGCACATGAAGCGTGACAATATCTGATTTGTTGAGAAGTTCCTTAAACGGTACATAAGTAAAGCCGAGTTCTTTGTCGAGGCCTTCTTTCTGGAAGGCATCAAACGCCAACACGTTCATTGCAAATCCTTTCGCCATTTGGATAGCGTGCACGCCAATGTGACCCGTGCCCACCACACCGATTGTTTTGCCCGCAAGGTCAAACCCACGCAGCCCTTCTTGAGAAAAAGAACCCGTCGCGCGAACGCGTTCGCTCGCTTCGCAAATACGCCGTGACAAGGCAAGGATAAGAGCAAACGCAAATTCAGCGACAGTATTTACCCCATAAGAAGGCACGGTGGTAACGGTAATCCCCCTTTTTTGCGTTTCCGCAAGGTCAATATGGTCAAAACCCGTTGAGCGAGTCGCAATGAGTTTCAGATTGGGAAACCGATCGAGCTCCGCAGCACCAATTTTTGTCGTGATAAAAATAGAGAGTGCCTCGGCATGAGGGTCGCCCGCGAGGGCTTTTTCATCACCAGCTTTGTAAAAGTCGGTCTCCCAACCAGCAGCGGCGAGCTTATCGCTTACATAATCTTTTTCCCAATCTTCCTGGGCAATATATATCAATTTCATATATCTCTAGTATACGGTTATGACTGAATAAACAAAACATTAAAGGTGGAAACTTTGCGCCTCTTCCTCAATGTGGCGCAATCTTTCATATTTTTCGCGCCTTTGTTTTTGGCCAAACCCTCCGGCCTTGATGCCATGTGCACCCACGGCATAGGTGAAATCGGCGATAAAAGTGTCGTCTGTTTCCCCAGAACGGTGCGAGCAGATCGCCTTCCAACCGGTGGCGTGTGTTTTTTTCACTGCCTCAACGGCTTCTGAGACAGAACCAATTTGGTTGGGCTTAATAAGAACGGCGTTGATGCTCTTTTGTGCGCGCGCGTGGTCAATGCGTGTAGGGTTTGTCACCGTGAGATCATCACCCACGACAAGCACGCGGTCTCCAATAGCGGCGGTAAGAGAGGCGAAACTCTCGGGGTCAGTTTCCGTAAAAGGGTCCTCAATGCTGTGGAAAGGAAACTTTTCAACAAGGGAGAGGTACACGCCCTGCAGTTCTTCAGGAGAATATTCTTGAGCGAGAAGAGTATATCCCCCGTGTTCGTTTCGGAGCTCGTTTGCTGCCGCGTCAATCGCGAGCGCCGTCTGAGGAAAACGGGCAACGATTGCAGAGAGAATCTCAAAGGGTTTCGTGAGTTCCGTAAAGTGCGGTGAGTACCCTCCTTCATCCCCAAGAGGAAGATCATCTGTTTCGCGGCGCAACAGAGAACCAAGCTCTTCAAATGCTTTTTGAGCAGTTTGAATGGAGGCAGCCACGGTCTCCTCTCCCACAACAAGAATGTGTTCCTGAAAAGGGAGCCTGAAATTCGCGTGAGCGCCCCCGTTCATCACATTAACAAAAAGCCGCGGCGCGGCAGGAGTTGTGCCATAGATCTGCGCAAGATAACGCCAAAGCGGAACCTGCGCCTCTTGGGCAAAAAGCCGCGCCGCGGCAAAAGAAACGCCAAGAATAGCGTTTGCGCCAAGGCGCGACTTGTCAGGCGTGCCATCAAGACTGCACAAGAGCGCATCAATATCAGGGAGCGATTCAAAAGAGCGCGCGATAATCGCGTCAGCAATCTCGCCCGTCACGTGCCCACAGGCGCCCGAAACTCCGCCGTCAGCATCCCGCAATTCTTTCGCTTCGTGCGCGCCAGTAGACTTGCCGGAAGGTACAGAGGCGGTTGCCGTGAGAGAGTCTGTATGGAGCGTTACCTCAACAGTCGGCTTACCGCGGCTATCGGGAATGCTGTGGGCTTCAACGCGGGTAATTTTCATTGTGCGTCTTCTGAAACAGGCACCTTCTTTCCCCTTTGTGCCTCAAGGCTTGCAACAGAAACCATTGTCTTAATAACGACATCGGGGTTCAGCGACATACTCTCAATCCCCTCCTCAACGAGGAACGCCGCGAAATCGGGCAAGTCTGAGGGACCTTGGCCACAAATACCAAGATACTTGCCTCTCTCGTGCGACTTTTTGATGACCATAGCGATAAATTTCCGTACGGCGGCGTTATTTTCGTTACCAATGCCGCTCACAATCCCTGAGTCACGGTCCAAGCCAAGCGTCAGCTGGGTCAGGTCGTTGCTGCCGATAGACATACCATCAAAGCGGTCAAAGAATTCATCCGCAAGGAGAACGTTAGAGGGAATCTCGCACATCATATAGACGGGCGTGGTGCTCTCACCCGGGCGAGCAAGCGCGCGCGGCACAAGGCCGTTTTCCGCAAAAATGGCAAGGACTTTATCCGCTTCTTCCACCGTGCGGCAAAACGGCACCATCGGAATAACGTTATCAAGCCCGATGTCTTCTCGTACCATACGAATCGCTTCTACCTCAAGGGCAAATGCGGGTTTAAACTTCGGATCGTGATACCGCGACGCGCCACGCCATCCGATCATAGGATTTGCCTCTGTCGGTTCGTAGAGCTCTCCGCCCAAGAGAGATCGGTATTCATTTGACTTGAAATCAGAGAAGCGAACGATCACGGGGCGCGGATAAAATGCCGCCGCGATACGGGCGATACCGTGCGCGAGATTCTCCCGATAAAACGCGCGGGGATCTTTCCATCCCACCATCTTTTGCATGATGGTTTTCTTGAGCGGAAGAGGAAGCGAGTCAAAGTTAAGAAGCGCGAGAGGGTGCACCCCAATGTGTGAGGCAATGATAAACTCCTCCCGCGCAAGACCCACGCCCGCCACCGGCAAAAAAGAATGGTCAAAGACAAGGTCGGGCGTTGCAACATTTACCATAACCTTTGTGTGCGGATGAGGGATTTTCGTAATGTCCTGTTCGTGCACCTCAAACTCACCCACTCCTTCGTAGACAACGCCCTCGCTTCCGACGGTATCAATGGTCACCGGAGTGCCTGTTTTTATCTTGCGGGTCGCGTCTCCTGTTCCCACGATAGCGGGAACGCCTAATTCGCGAGAAACAATCGCCGCGTGGCTCGTGCGCCCGCCGCGGTCTGTAATAATGGCCGAAGCAATGCGCATAATCGGCTCCCAGTCCGGATCGGTCATACTGGTAACGAGAACCTCCCCTTTCTTGAAAGAGCCTATTTGCTTGGTATTTAAGATAACGTGTGCCGTTCCCGTTGCGATCGCCGAACCAACAGAAATCCCCCGCGCAAGCTCCTTCCCGTGCGACTTAAGGGTAAATTCTTTGAGTTTCGTAAAATCGCGCTGTGCCTGTACGGTTTCTGGCCGCGCTTGAACGATAAAAAGCTCGCCTGTCTCGCCATCCTTTGCCCACTCCATATCCATTGGCGTCCAGGTACCTCCTGCCCGCGCGGTGTAATGTTCCTCCACAAGGAGTGCCCAGCGCGCAAGCGCGCGCGCTTCGTCATCAGAAAGGACAAAGGAGTGCTGTTCGGTTGGTGTCGTGGAGACAACACGAGTACGGGCGATACCAGAGCCGTCACGACCGGCATAAATCATCTTTTTAAGTTTTACGCCGGGTTTCTTCTCCATTATTGGATTTTTCGCCGTTTCTATGGTGGGTTTGAAAATGAGATACTCGTCTGGCGTGACGTGCCCCTGCACAATCATTTCACCCAAACCCCACGTGGCATTGATAACGACCACGTTCTTAAAGCCCGATTCAGTGTCAACGGAGAACATAACGCCTGAGGCGCCCTTATCGCTCCGTACCATTTTTTGCACGCCAGCGGAGAGCGCGACTTTCATATGACCAAAACCTTTGTCAATGCGGTAGGAAATCGCACGATCTGTAAAAAGGGATGCCATTGTCCACTTCACCGCTTTTTCTACGTCTCGTGCTCCGCGAATACCTAGATAACTTTCCTGCTGACCAGCAAAGGATGCGCCGGGAAGATCCTCAGCCGTTGCGCTTGAGCGCACCGCAACGTCAACGTTTTTCCCGTAGCGCTTTTCCATTTCCTTATAGGCCTCGGTAATGGCTGCGGAAAGGTCCGAAGGAAACTTGGTGCGTTCAATAGCGGCACGCACCTTCTTGCCGCGCTTTGCCAAATCGGAGAGATTGCTCTTATCAAGGCCACTGAGGGTCTCGGCAATAAAAGAATCTAGACCTGTTTGCGATAGAAAATAACGATAGGCATCGGCGGTGGTCGCAAATCCCGAAGGGACGCGCACGCCTTTTTCGGACAGGCCTCGAATCATTTCACCCAGAGAGGCGTTCTTGCCGCCTACCTGATTCACGTTATCCATACTAATATCTTCAAACCAGAGAATGTGTTGCATAGTGTTGTGCTTTGTTAAGGAGTTATCGTACGCGAGCTTTGAGGGCAATAATGATATCGGATACATTCGTACCCGTATTTCCTGTAATGAGGGCATCTCCCGTTTTTTCAAAGAAATCGTATGAGCGATGCGTACGGAGGTAATCATCCGGAGAAAGCCCCTGCGCAGCCGCGTGCGCTTTTGTTATGGTATCACACACGGCACCGGCATGATCGGTATTGTCGTGCCCATCAGAGGCAAAGGGGATGATTATTTCCCCTTCACCAATGGAAGAAAGAGCCGCAAGAGCAAGCTCTTGGTTGCGGCCGCCTTTACCGGGATGCTCTCCGAGAGTAACCGTTGACTCCCCGCCATAAAGGAGCACGCTGCCGGCGGGGGCGTCTTGGAGCTCTTTGTGAACGCGCGCAGCAATTTCCCGCGCTTCTCCCGCATAGCGATCTGTCACAATAGACGGGGTGTAGCCCCGTTCCTGGGCAGCTTTTTCCATGGCGTGTAACGCACGGTCGTTCGTTACGAGAAGGGTGTTGCGTGTGCGGGAAAAACACTCGTCATCTTTAGGTGTTTCAAGAAGGGCAACACCCGCGAGAGACTTAACACTGTATTTCTTTATAATCTCCTCGGCTTGATCAACGGTCGTCTCGTCTTTAACGGTTGGACCAGAGGCAATAACGGATAGATCATTACCCGGCACATCGGAAAAGACAAGGTTCTCTAGACGGGCGGGATACGCATACTGTGCGAGCCATCCGCCGCGCGCGCGCGAAATGTGCTTGCGCACGGTATTCATTTCTTCAATGGACGCTCCGGCATCTGTGAGTTCGTCAAAAGCTTCCGCTTCGCGCGTGCAGGTAAGAGATTCGTTATGGGGCAGACACAAGAGAGTAGATCCGCCTCCCGAGACAAGCGCGATGACAATATCCTCTTCCTGGAGGGGCTCTAGTATGTCGCGAATATGCTGCGCCGCCTCTACATTTACGTCAGTTGGGCGTGGATGAGTACCAATGAGACAGGTAATTTTCTGAAGAGGCAGGCAGTGTGTCGTATCGGCGACATCAACGACGACACCGCCGGCAATTCTCTCACCAAGTATCTCCTCCAGAGCTGCCGCGCCGGCAATTGCACATTTCCCCGCCCCCACAACCCACACCCCCTTACCGGGTAAAAGAGTGTGAGAGTGTCCGGCAATTGTCAGCGTATCGCCCTCTAAGTGGACAGCTTTGCGTAAGACGTTCCCTGTATCAAGAGATGTGTAGCCAACCTCAACGAGCGCCAGGGCATCACGCCGTAACGGTGTTTCCTCTAAGATACTTTTATTTTGTATGGCAAAAGCCATACCTTCATACTAGCACAAGCGTACTGTGGCTTTGCAAGGGGAGCTATCCACCAGAGCCCGTTGTGCGTTTCGTGCGCACATCCACGTACTCTTGCGTGAAGGGGCGGCCGCGAAAAAGAATAGAAAGATGGTTTGCCGCGTAGCGCACGCCCATCGTTATCATACCCTCGTGGGCAAGCCGCCGTCCCGACGAGTACATAGGAAAACGAAAGGTCCATTTCACGCGACCCACTTTGCTAATACGGCGAGCAACATCACTATCTTCGCCATAAAACTCAATGGAGGTATCAAATCCGCCCGCCTGTTCAAGGTGGGTACGTCGTACGACAAAATTACCTCCCTGTAAAACGGCACCGCGGCGCAGAAGATGGTGGCTTATGATGTGGGAGATATACCCACTAACATAAAAAATACGTACGAGCACCCGGCGCGAAAGGGGTAAATCATAATAAATGTAGGGACCTGAAAGGGCGGCAAGGCGTTCATTACGAGAAAACTCCCGCACAACCTTCTCTAGCCATCCTTCGGGAAGGATGGCATCAGCATCAACATTTGCGATAATGTCGCCCGTTGCAGCTTGGAGGCCCGCGTGGCGCGCGCGCACGAGCCCCTTGCGCGGTTCATCCACCACACGCACGCCTTCAAAAGAACGTGCGACCTCGCCCGTGCGGTCAGTACTCGCGTTGTTCACCACAATAATTTCAGCATCGCAAGGTGTGCGCGCCATCTCTCGCCTCACAGACTCAAGGCATTGGGCGAGATAGTCTTCTTCATTATAGGCAGGAATGACAAAACTGATACGCATAGAGAATAGATTAACTATACCGATAAAAAAAACACGCACAAGGCAGCGCCTTGTGCGTGTTAGAAGGATCAATACGTCCGCCAGAGAGCAAAACCGATCAAAAGAACGATCTCGCCGATAACCTGTATTCGTGCGAACTAGTCAAACCTCCAGGGCTGCTGAACTTCACAACCCCGAAGAACGCCCAGACGCGCAACAGGAAAGAAGTCATCCAGATATCCCCACTCGCTACGACCGACGTGGTGAGACCGGCGTAAACCACATGGATCCAGCCCGCGAGGGTGATGTACCCATTTCGCGCATGCGCTTCCGGCATGGATGCCCCCATTGGCACAAACATTTTTTGAGCGAGGAACGCCCACAACAGTAAGGCGATCACAAAAAGAAAAACACTAACGGGCGAACAGGCGAACGAGTATGTGGCAATGAGGTACGCCACAAGTGGCGTGATGATTATTACATCACTCCACATGCCGCCTTGATCGAAAAAGGAGTACCCTCCACCAGGAGGAATTTTATGAACCCGCTGCATCTGCGCGTGGGTTAGAAACCCGTCCGCGTACGCAGCCACCCCCTGGAGGAAAACGAGCGCATCGCCGATGCAAAAGACGAGCCAGAACGTTTCTGTGTCCATGTAAAAAGTCAAGTGTGGGGCGCCTTATTTTAAAAACAAAAATTTCGTTTTAAAAGCGCCCAAAGCGGGAAAATTTCGTATTAAAAAGTATTAAAAAAAGAAAATATGCAAGAGGGCAAGCAGCCAGATGAAAACAATTTCAGTATCGATTTGCCATTCATCAACGTGGCTCTCGCGCCAATTTTTACTCAACCCGCGCACGCCCAAATAGGCCCAGAGAGTAAGGACACCGAATACAATGATAATAACTCGGGAAGAAACCGCTGGATTAGTAAGGCCAGGGAGATATACCATAGCGAGAATCCACGTTACGAGGGAGGCGAAGATAATATGCGCCACCCCAGCGACTGTTACATGGCCGTCGTGGGCATGGGCGCCCGGCACTCTTTCCCCCACGTGTACGTAAAAGAAAAAAGTGAGGACTACCCAAAAGAGAAACGAGAGGGCGAGAAGGATGATACTCCCCACGCTCGTGTACGCAAAGGAGTGTGAAGAAACGAGATAGGAAACAAGAGGAATGAGCAAAAGTAGGTCTGCCCACATACCGCCGTGCTGGATAAAGGCATAGCCGCGCGTGACTCCGCGCGCTTTAAGCTGCGAGGGAAAAGCATAGCCGTCAAAAAAAGCAGCAGTGGCTTGGACAAGAAGGAGAAAAATTCCTCCGAAAAAAGAAGAGAGAAAAGCCATGGTTTTTAACGAATCTCTTCCCAGTGAGAAGAGGCGGACTTGCCAAGGAACGTGGCAGAAAACCAATTCCCCCACCACTGGGCGAGAAGGCGCGGCCACCCAATAGCGTGCTGGCGGCGGCCAGATTCAATAGTTCTTATATCCCATACGAAACGCGTTGTACCCACGCGCGCGAGATTCTGAAAGAGAACGGCATCCTCGGAAACAGGAATAGTGTTATCGTACCCGCCAATCTTTTCAAAGGCACTCCGGCGCACGATTTGGCATGTGCCTGCTCCTCCACCGCTATGCAAGACATTGTTCAGAACAAAGAAAGTGAGGTTGATGAATCGCGCCATAAGGCGATCCATGAGTGTCTGCGTTTCTGGATCAAAGCGTGTCGCAACAGCAAGCGCAACAAGAGAGGGGTTGTTTGCCATATATTCTTGGACACGCCGCACAAAGAAATCGGCGTTCTCTAAAAGAACATCGGCATCTTGGAAAATGAGAATATCGCCACGGGCATGGGAAGCACCGAGATTGCGAATGATGGATGCGTTCGGTTTCTCGGTGCCGGTATACACAACAACCTTGTCTGCAAGCCCTTCGGCACGCGCGCGGGTATTATCGGTACTTGACGTATCAGCAACAATAATCTCATACGGGACAGAGTGGATTGTGCGGAGGTTTTTTAAAGTACGTTCAATCACTCGCTCCTCGTTAAGAGTAGGGATGATGATGGAGATCATAAAGAATTGGTGATTTTTACTGTAGCATCCTCTTTTTTGTCCCACAAGAAGGGGGCTCTCTGCGGAGAGAGCCCTGTACACATTGCACCTCCTGCCGCGTAGTATATCCTACTACACATAGCATTGACCCATTTTCATTAGCTTATTTATGGAAAACACCTCTGATCTTCAGTTTCTGCCCTCCGGAAGAGAGATTATCACCGATTGGAAGAACCTCTGGAATCTTGACGAATTTCGGTGGAGCCTTCTCGTATCCCTCCTTGCTCTTATCGGTTCTTTCATCATCAACCTCGCAGCAATCGCCTATGCTACTGACCGCGCAAGCAACACGGTCACAGATATCATCTTATCCAACGTGCCCCTTTTTGACGTGGACCGTCTCTTCGTTTATGGCACATTCCTTTTCGTCCTTTTCATTGCCGTTTTCCTCCTGACTCATCCCCGATGCATCCCTTTCACCCTTAACTCCATCGCCCTCTTCTGGATAATTCGCGCTGGCTTTACCTCCCTCACCCATATTGCCCCCTACGCGACGCACGCCGCGAGTGATTTTGGCACAACGATCACTAAAATGTTTTTCGGGGGCGATCTCTTTTTCTCCGGACATACCGGAGCACCTTTTCTCCTTGCTCTCATTTTTTGGCGGTGGCGGTACGTGCGCTATGTTTTTCTCTTCACTTCGGTCGCCTTCGCCGTTATCGTGCTTCTCGGCCATCTCCACTACTCCATTGATGTTTTTGGCGCCTACTTCATTACGTATACGATTTACCATCTTTGCTTAAAATTCTTTCCCCGTTCCTATGCGCTTTTCACACGAGCCGATATTCACGGAGGAAATCTCTCCGCAAAAACAGACAGTTTGTAAAGTTTTGCAACAAAAACACAGGGGGGTGCGTATCCACAAGAAGCGCCACAGCAAAGAAAAAGGCAGCGGTGCTTTTGTTATAAAAATATGAAGAGAATATTATCGTCTGTCGCTTTCACTGCCGCTTTCGCGCTTTACGCGCTTTTTCAGCATTCCGACACCCCCCTCTCCTCTGTTTCCGCAAAAGGGGTACCGCCGACCACGCCTGCGCTCAACTCCCCCTCCACGCCGTCTTCGTACACCCTATCAGCCGCATCATCAGCCGCATCCTCGCGCACAATGCCCCGACAACAACCAATGATGGCTAGACACCCTCAGCATAGGGGCCCCTATCGCGATGGTACCTATACGGGACAACGGGTGTATGTGTACTACGGATATGTGCAAGTTCAAGCAACCGTCACGAACGGTTTTCTCGCAGACGTGCGTTTCTTATCGCACCCTTCCGGCCGTGCGTATTCTATCCAAGTCAATGACTATGCGATACCACTCTTGAGGCAAGAGGCCTTATCTGCGCAAAGTGCCCCTGTTGACACGATTTCAGGCGCGACGGAAACAAGCGGCGGATTCAGAGAATCTCTCGCCAGTGCACTTACGCAAGCGCATGCCTAAAAGATATATGGCGACACAAGAAAAATACACCATAAAAGATACACGCGCCGTCATGGGAATGCCCGTGACCGTCCACCTCGTGAATGAAAGCCTCTGCGCACAGATTCTGGAGGAAGTTTTCTCTTATTTCCATCACATTGACGGCCTTCTCAGTCCCTACAAAAGAGACAGCTTCGTTTAGCGTTTCAACCGCAAAGAAGTGTCTCTTGCCGATATGCCTCCGGACGTACGCACCGTGTACGCGTACGCACAAAAGACACAAGAAGAAACGGGCGGATATTTTAATCCTTATCGGCCTGACGGCTCTTGGGACCCGTCCGGTATTGTCAAAGGTTGGGCAATTCACGAGGCATCTCTCCTTGTTGCGCAACGAGGTGTTTCTTCTTTTTGCATCAATGCGGGAGGAGACATAGCAACAGGAGGACACAATGAAAAGGACGAACCGTGGTGTGTCGGTATACGTCATCCCCTTCAACACGACATGCTAGCAAAAGTGATTTATCCGCAAGGGCGCGGTGTCGCTACGTCCGGAAACTACAGACAAGGACACCACATCTACAATCCGCACGAAGGGCGCGCTGTTGAAACACCCTTTGTAAGTCTCACGTCGTAGGCCCCACAATTTATGACGCCGACCGCTTCGCCACAGCAGCGTTTGCTATGGGCGCACACGGCGTTCTTTTCATTGAAGGGCTGTCCTCTTATGAGGCATATGCGATCACTAGTGATGGGCGGGCTTTTTTTACGAGCGGTTTTGACCAATACCTTGCTCCATGAAGTTTATTGATGCCTTCCTCAACCGTGTGACGATGTATCGGCTCGTTCTCTACGAGCTCGGTGGTTTGATTGGTGCAGCTGTTGTCATGAGTGCGCTGGGTCTCCTCCCCTTCGCACCCTTTTCCCTCCTTCTCTCAACAGCGTATATTACTGCGGTAGTCATTTCCTTTAACGCGCTTTTTGCGCGCCTGTTTGAGGCACCCTCTAATCCGGAATCGTCTTATATTACAGCTTTTATTCTCGCCCTTCTTATCTCTCCTCCCTCCTCTCTCGCCGACCCTTCTTTTTTTATTCTCGCTTTTTGGGCGGGGGCCTGGGCGGCTGCATCAAAATACATTCTTGCGATACGCGATAGACACATTTTTAATCCCGCGACGCTTGGTATTTTTGCCACGGGCGTCTTCCTTGGCCAGCCAGCCTCATGGTGGGTCGGCACCGGCGCCCTGCTTCCCTTTGTCGCACTCGGCGGATTTCTTGTGGTGCAGAAAATTAAACGCTTTGATATGGTCCTCTCTTTTCTCGCGGCAGCTGGTGTCGTGATTATTTTTTCTGCCGTTAAACACTCTCTGGGTTTCCTTCAAGGTTTAGAAAATGCCTTTATTTTCGTACCGACGGTTTTCTTCGCGACGGTTATGCTCACAGAACCGCTTACCACGCCTCCTACGCGCGCGCGGCGTATTTTCTACGGAATTCTCGTAGGTTTTCTCTTCTATCCTGATCTCCACATTGGCGGGATGTATATGACGCCTGAAATTGCCCTCCTTATAGGCAACGTTCTCTCCTGCGGAATGAGTTCAAAGGAAAAAATTACCCTCACCCTTGTGAACCGCCTCCGCCTCTCGCCAACCGCGTATGAATTTGTTTTTGCCGCCAACCGTTCTTTCTCCTTCCATCCTGGTCAGTATTTGGAGTGGACTCTTCCTCACGCGCGCCGCGATGCGCGGGGCATCCGCCGCTATTTTACGATCACCTCTGCACCTTCGGAAAAAAACGTACGCGTGGGAATAAAGTTTTACGCACCATCAAGCTCCTTCAAAGAGGCACTCGCGACTCTTCCCGCGCGCGGCAGAATTGTCGCTGCGCACCCGGCAGGAGATTTTACGCTCCCCCGAGATCCTGCGCGTAAAATTGCTTTTATCGCCGGAGGCATTGGTATCACTCCCTTCATCAGTATGATGAGGTTTTTGATGCGCCAAGGCATAAGACGCGATATTGTCCTTCTTTATATGAACAAAACAAAAAAGGATTTTCCCTATAAAAACCTTATAGATCAAGCGCGAGTGGTCGGTGTTCGGACCGTATATCTCTTTTCTCACGAATCCTCGCAGAGGAAAAATTCTTCTCGCCTGAGTGCGGCAGACATCCAAAAAGAAGTGCCTGATTTTCCTCAGCGTATTTTTTATTTGTCGGGACCACACGGATTTGTCGTAGCGATGCGGCAGGAACTACGGACGCTGGGCATCCCGTCAGCGCGCATTAAAACAGATTACTTCCCCGGACTCGCCTAAAAAGAACAAAAAAGTGTGCATAACGCATGGCAAAGGAAGAAGTGCGGCACTATACTAATGATATGCCCCTTCTTCACAATCGCCTTCACGATGACCGTCCATGGGGTTCTTTTGATCAGTTTACGGAAAACGAACCAACGACGATCAAAGTTATTACTGTCGCGCCCGGGAAAAGACTTTCTCTCCAGAAGCATGCGCATCGGAGCGAATACTGGCGCGTTCTCGCCGGTAGCGGAACAGCGCGCGTGGGAGATACAGAGTATCCCGCAAAAATAAATGCTGAGTTTGAGATACCGATAGGCACTATCCATCGCCTTGGTGCGGGACCTGAGGGAATTACCGTTTTGGAAATAGCTTTTGGTTCTTTTGATGAAAAAGATATTACCCGTCTTGAAGACGATTTTGGCCGTACGGCTAACCCATGATCCTCACTCTTTTCGTATACATCTTCGCTCTTTTCTTTTCAGTATTTCTTATTGGTGTTCTCTTGGGCGCCCTTTTCTCGCCGACTACTCGCGAGAAGATCACCGAGGTTGTTACGCGATGGATACGCCGTCCGGAGCTTTCTCTTGCGCGCCTGCCGAAAAACCCCGTCTTGGCGCCCCGCCCCTCTCCCTGGGAATCAATGGCTGTTCTTAACCCAGCCGCTTTTTCTGCAGGAGGACGTATCCACCTTCTCTACCGCGCACTGGGTATGGACGGCGTTTCTCGTTTGGGGTACGCATCCTCGCCCGATGGCGTTACCTTTGACCAGCGCTTGCCGTATCCCGTTTACACAGCGCCTAACCCGCGCCAACTCCCCTGGCGTGCACAGCGCTATAGCCCCGTCCTCTATCCCTCGGGAGGCAGTTGGGGCGGCTGCGAAGATCCCCGAGCAACAAAGATAAATGAGCGCATTTATGTCACCTACAATGCCTTTGATGGGTGGGATTTTATTCGCGTTGCTCTCACCTCAATTGCTGAGGAAGATTTGCTGACTGGCCGGTGGAATTGGGCGCCTCCCATACTCCTCTCTCCTCCTGGAGAACGCCACAAAAATTGGGTACTCTTCCCTGAGAAAATCAATGGTAAGTTTGCTCTCCTGCACAACCTCCACGGGAAGGATGAAAATCATGTGCGCATTGAGTACGTTGATGGTCTTGAAAGCTTTGATCCTGTGGCGCAAGAAATTCAAAGTCCTGACCCCCAGGCGATTCCCCCGCATCTTGTCGCTTGGCATTACCGTACCCGAAGCGCCGGCCCCCCTCCCCTCAAAACTCCTGAGGGCTGGCTCGTGCTTTATCACGCCATGGATCCTGATGAACCCCACCGCTACAAACTCGGCGCCCTTCTCCTTGACTTACACGATCCGACAAAGATTCTCCACCGCTCCCCTCAACCAATCCTGGAACCCGACGCTCTTTATGAAAATGAGGGTAAACCGGGTGTTGTGTATGCCTGTGGCGCAACTCATACAAGACGATACACTCTGGGTATACTACGGCGGCGGCGACAGAGTTGTCGCAGTCGCAACGGCGCCCCTCTCTCCCTTTCTCAACGCCCTTGTCCACGGTGAAGCACCAGAACTTACTTCCCAACCGCTTGTTGCCCTAGCGGGGGAAAAGCAGTAAATACCCTGATGTTTTTACCAACCTTGAGACAGGAGTTACCTATGGTCCCTAGACCATAGGCGTGGGGATAACGCAAACCATTCACAAAAGACATAACCTATAATAAAGAGCATCCATGTTTGTTGTTCGCCGCGAACCTGATAACCCCATTCTTTCCCCTGACCGCACGCATCCTTGGGAATCCGTCGCAACCTTTAACCCCTCGGCAATTTTGACACAAGAAGGAACGCGTATTTATTATCGCGCGATGGGAAGCCCCGATGCTCTTACCACCCCTCCTTCAGGACTCTCAAGTATTGGAACCGCATTCTCGGAAGATGGCGTTCATTTTCACTCACGCCGCCAGGTGATCGTTCCTGATAAACCGTGGGATCAGTTTGGCTGCGAAGATCCGCGCGTGACTTTCTTTGAAGGTCGCTGGTACGCTTTCTATACAGCACTCGGTGGCTTTCCTTTCGGACCAGATAATATAAAGGTAGGAGCTGCGATTGGCGACGCGCCCGACCATTTTACAGAAAAACACCTCGTCACCCCTTTTAACGCCAAGGCAGCGACCCTCTTTCCCGAGCGCGTTGACGGTGATGTTGTCCTCCTCCTCACCGCCCACACAGACTGGACGGCCGAACACCCGCGCCCTACCATTGGTATTGCCCGAGCGCGACATATTGAAGAGTTTTGGGACCCCGCCTATTGGGAAAATTGGCATGCTGTGCTCCCGAGCCACGCGATACCTGAGTTACGCCGCGCGGATGACGACCATATTGAAGTAGGCGCAACGCCAATTGCCACCAAACATGGATGGCTCCTTCTCTATTCTTACATTCAGCATTTTTACGATGAAAAGAAGCGTACCTTCAGCCTTGAAGCGGCTATTCTTGATAAAGAAAATCCCCAGCGTCTTGTCTCACGCACGTACCCCTTTCTCATTCCCGAAGAAGTGTACGAGCGCTACGGCCTCGTGCCTAACATTGTTTTCCCCTCGGGAGCGACAATCTCTCAGAACGAACTCAGTATCTGGTATGGAGCCGCTGACACCGTGTGTGCGAAAGCAACTCTTCACCTTCCCGACCTTTTGCGTGCCCTTGATCCGTCACGTCCCGCGCGCACACTCATCCGAGCGCAAGAAAATCCCATTCTTGAGCCGCGCGGTTCTGATTTTGAACAAGCAGCTGTCTTTAACGCCGCGGCTTTTGAGTGGGAGGGTTCCATCCACCTTTTTTACCGCGCGATGGGTGCTCAAAATACGTCGGTTATTGGATATGCGCGCTCCCAAGACGGTATCCACATTGATGAGCGCCTAGATAAACCTATTTATGTTCCCCGCGCAGACTTTGAACAAAAAAGAGGAGACCCGCATGGGAATTCGGGGTGTGAAGACCCACGCGTCTCTTTGATTGGAGACAGAATTTATATGACGTACACGGCGTATGATGGTGTTCACCCTCCCCGAGGTGCCCTAACTTCTCTCTCGTTAGATGATTTTCAGGCACGGCGTTTTGACCAGTGGGATCCTCCGCGCCTTGTTACTCCAGATACTGTTGACGACAAAGATCTTGGACTTTTACCGAGTACACTAGAAGGAAATTATGTACTCTACCACCGTATCGCAAACCATGTATGCGCTGACATCCTTCCAAATCTCTCTTTTGAAAAACGCATATCACGCTGTATCGCTATCCTCGCTCCCCGACCAGGTATGTGGGACGGCGCAAAGGTGGGAATCGCCGGCCCTCCCATACCTCAAAAAGACGGCTGGCTGCTTATTTACCACGGCGTGTCGGAACACGCACGATACCGCCTTGGAGCAGCCCTTCTTGCCCCCAATGGCATAAATGTTCTCGCCCGAAGCGCTGATCCTATTCTTGAACCTGTGGAGCCCTATGAGCGCGACGGGGAGGTAAATAATGTGGTCTTTTCTTGCGGAAGCGTCGTGCGCGGAGATACGCTTTTTGTCTACTACGGCGGAGGCGACCGGGTAACAGCTGTTGCGACAGGAAGTGTCTCCCGTATTTACGACGCCCTCCGTGCCTTAAACTCCCCCCATGCCTGAGTGTATTATTTTTGATTTAGATAACACACTCGCCGAAAGCAAGCAGCCTCTTGACTCTGAAATGGCGAATCTTCTTGCCTCTCTTCTTGCCCGTACCTGTATTGCAGTTGCCTCGGGAGGAAAGAGAGAACAGCTGCAAAAACAGGTTGCGGATCGTCTGCCACAAACCGCAAAGAAAGAACATCTCTATCTTCTCCCTACGTCAGGCGCTGCCCTCTATACATACCAAAAAGGAGAAATGAAATGCGTGTATGAAGAGACGCTCTCTGCCCAAGAACGAGACACTATTATACAGGCGCTCCAACGCGCAAGCCGAGAAACAGCGATAATTGATTTTACACAGCCTTCCTATGGAGAACGCATAGAGTTTCGCGGTGCGCAAGTTTCTCTTTCGGCGCTTGGGCAAGAGGCGCCCCTTGAGGAAAAGAAAAAGTGGGACCCTGATCGGGCAAGACGCGAAAAGTTGCGTGCCGCGCTCACCCCTCTCCTTCCCGCCTATGAGATACGTTTAGGGGGAACAACAACAATTGATATCACCAAAAAGGGTGTTGATAAGGCTTATGGAGTGACGCGTCTTGCCCACCATCTCTCCCTTCCCCTTTCCCGCATGCTCTACGTAGGAGATGAGCTGGGCCCCCATGGGAACGATGAAGTTGTCATTCACACAGGAATCCCCACCCGCGCGGTGAAAAACCCTCAAGAAACTAAGATTTTTATTTCCTCGCTCCTTGCGGATAGCAATACCAAAAAATAAATGGAAGGGGGAATCGCCCCTATCCTCCCTGCTTCCTTTTCTCCAAAGGGCGCGCGAAGGCGAGAGCGCCATAGAGGCCACAGGAATCTCCCAAAACACCTCGCCGAATCTCGGGAAGAGAGGGGAAGATGCGTACCCGCGCGAAGAGCCGCTCCTTTATCGTAGAGAGCGGAATGTCTTTCATCATAGAACCACCCAGCACAAGGACATCTGGCGACCAGTGGAGCAGGGTGTTATAGAGGCCATCAGCAAGATCTTGCGCTACCTTTTGCCAAACGAGGGGGTCCCGGACTTCACGAGGCGCGTTGCCATGGCGTGAAGGAAAGGCGTTCCCTGAAACGAATGCTTCAAGTTCGTTTACCTCTCCATTCA
>Ga0256829_1001368_pt1 | contig 20248 bp, 18 predicted proteins | sample 131447metaG_FD_185979 | JGI IMG/M metagenome (GOLD analysis project Ga0256829, IMG submission 185979) | Hydrothermal vent microbial communities from Lau Basin, Pacific Ocean - 131-447 | ecosystem: Environmental > Aquatic > Marine > Hydrothermal vents | place: Pacific Ocean: Lau Basin | collected...
GCCTTGCATATCGTCTTTTTTATGACAATCAACACAACTCAGACCTTTTTTAAAGTGGATATCTGTGCTTAGATGGTGAAAATCGATGCCATATTTTCGCGGCGGATACCTTCCATCTTTTGTCAGCGGGGCTCTATAGCTTTTGTCATAATCTTTTGGAAAAAGACCTAGATAATCGCCCCCGACAAACTCTTTGTTATGACAACTTAAGCATTTGCTCATAGGAATCTTGCCTCTTTGACATTTTCCTGTTTTTTGATGAGGAGTATGACAAGCTAGACAATTTCTACCTCTGTTCATTCCTCGCTCACCACTAGATTTGTTTCCTAAGTGGCATTTTAAACACTTTCTTCTTAAAAAATCATCTACTAAATCACTAGGTTTTTTTATCTCTAATTTTGGTAAAGGAAGTGATTGTAATGTCACATTTGAATCTTTGATACCCCAAGCATTTCTGGTGATATTTATAGCTTTTTTTAAAGTATAATGGATACTATTTTGACATCTTTTGGCAGATTTTGGATGACAGGTGGTGCAGCTTTGTGCCGACAAGGAGCTAAAAAGTATAAAGAGTAAAGTTATTGTTTTAAGCATGATGTTTTCCCACTATAAAAAAGTTTTTTGGATTGATTAAAGTCTTTATATATCTTGTCGTTGTAGCTATTGTGACAGATGATACATTTATAAGCCCCAACTATTTTATCTAGTTCAGCCCTATTGAAGCTTCTTGCCTCTTTTCTTGATGTGCTTTGAAATTGTTTGCCCTTTACTGAAACGAAAGCATCTATCGGATAAGAAAAAGGCATCCCACTTTGGATTGAATTATAGATAGGAGTAAATGTTATGTTGCCTTCTTTTATATCTAAATTTCCCCTGCCAAGTCCTAAGCTTGCAGGATTAAAATGACAATCAACACAAGTCCTTGATTTTTTTTGAGTGGTATGTGGATCCCAACCTGCCATCGCCAATGAGTGAAATTTATAGAGGTCAGGTCTTGACTTTTTACCTTTTTTGGTAAAAAGTAAAGACCTGACCCCAAATAATGTTCCTATCACTTGACATCCTGGAGCAAAAGGCATAATTTTTTTATTGTAACCAATTCCTAAACTTGGACTCTCAAATCTTAAAAAACTTCTTAATTCTTGCCATTGTCCTTTTGTCCTTTTATGTTTTATCCAATCATACTGTTTGCCATTTTCAAAATACACTTCATGACAACCGTAACAGCTAGGCATCCAAGAAGAGTGACAAGCAGAACAATCTAGTCTTTTATGTATTGCAAGAGTATGATAGGGTTTATCACTCATCTTTTCTAGGTTAAATCTTTTTCCATCAGCTTTTCTATAAAAAACAGTTTGGTTTTTATCTTTTTGAACATTATATAGCGGAGATTTGAACTTTTTGGTATAGGCTATGGGTGATTTAATCTCTATTTTTTCGTTAGTATCGGCTAGAGTCTCCGCTAGTGTATTTGCTTTTTTAAATTTTGGTTTATGGCAATCTTTGCACTTGATATCTTCTGCTTCTTCCATGTGGTGATGTTTTTTACCATCTCCCATCACTCCCTTTTGTGTATGGCAGTCGATACAGCTCATGTTGGCCAATTTGTGGTGTATGTCATCTGGTAGTTTATAATAAAATCTTTTGCCATCACTCATCTTGTGTGAAAAATCACCGTGCTTATAAGGAGTTCCATATCCTGCACTTTCAAAAACCCCTTCATAAGATAAGCCGATTCTATTGGAGCGATTGTGGCATTTCAGACAGTTTTTGGTGGGAATTCTTGAAGTAAAAACTGCGTGGTGGTTTTTGTTGGTTTTTGAAACTCTATGACAATCGCTACATCCTCCACCTCTTGCTATCTTTTTGTTTTTGAAGATTTTTTCACTTTGATTTATATGGCAAGCTGCACAAAGTTTTCTAAAATGATCAGTGGCTAAAGAACTTTTGACCTCTTTTTTTAACTCATCTATGCCTATGGTAGAGTTTAAATCACTATTTTCGCCCCATTGGTATTTAAGTACATTTAAGATACCACTTTGTGATTGCATCATAGATTTGCTAACTCTTTTTACTATATCTTTGTGGCATTTGACACAAAAGATGCTCGCATGTTCCAAGCTCGCTGGATTCAAAACTATACCTCCATGAGCAGCTTTCTTATTCGTTGCCCATCTATTTCCACCGTGACATACAGCACATCCAAATATCTCTTTTGGGTGAGCATGATCTATGTCACTCATGCTACTATGGCAACTTATACACTGGTCTGGTTTTGCTATCTTGATAGTAGTTTTTGGGGCATTTGAGAAGATTGAAAAGAGTAAAAGAGCAACTGAAACAGTGGCTGAGATAAAAATCAGATTTTTTAGTTTCATTTTAATAAAATCGATATAAGGATATAGACAATCAGCCAAAGAGCCAAGAGTACTTTGATGATATTTTTATGTTTTGTGTAAAAATATAGAATTAGAAAAAGAAAAGGGGTTGCTAGAAAAAGATTTACACTTAGAGGTGACCAAGACTTTGCAAGCAAATTTTCTGCACCTAGAAAAAACCATGGACTTGAAAGATGTTTGACATCAACTCCTAAAACTATATCTTTTGGCATAGAAAATATTAAAAGCGTTAAAATAGTAACCCCAAGAGCAGTACTGATAAACTCTATCCTTGTTTGTAAAGTATTTGTATGTTTATAAATCGCATATAGTAAAATAATCGGTAAAAAGAGTATATGCCAGATAAAAAATTTATAATAAAATATACTCGAGTCTTTTAGGAGAGCTAAAAAATTGCTAAGGATTGGCGTCTCTTTTAGCAGATTAAAAGTAACCTCTGCTGCTGCTTTTCCACTTGCATCTGCCTTTAGAACAAATCCGCTGAACATTAAAATGATAACTAAAACAAGAGCTAAAATCGAATAGTTCCAAGAGGAACTAGAGATTTTTACTCTCTGTTTTGATAGCTCATATACCACATGCAGTAGAAGAAAAAGAGTAAAGGCTTCAGAGCTAAAGTAGTGTAGTTTTCTAAAAAAAAGACCATAAGGTATAAGGAAATTTATCTTTTGTACACTTTGGAATGCAAGTGAGGGGTGATAGGCAAATGCAACAATGAATCCACTAAGCAGGCTTATAAAAAACAAGCCCATCGTAAGATATGATACAAGCCTCGATGTGTTTAACATATACTAACCTATAAAAAGTTTTTTATTTTTTATCTTGAAGGTTATTTTATCTAAATCTCGCTGTGCGGGTCCTTTTATCCTGAAACCATCGATTGTGAATTGACTATGGTGACAGGGGCAGATAAATCTGTTTTTATCTTTGTAAAAATTCAGGATGCAACCCATGTGTGTACAGTGAGCATCAAAAACCTCTATTTTATCTTCATGTTTATAAATGAAAACATCATGTTTTTTTATTTTTGTGATTCCATTTTTTATATTTTTGAGTGAAAGTTGAAACTCTTTGGCCCCATTTTCTTTAAAAAAGATAAAATTATATACTGGGTAACACAGTGTTGCAAATATCCCATATTTAATAAAACTTCTTCTTTTTGTATTGTTATTTTGCATTTATAAAAGATTAGCCCCTACAAGTAAGTTGTTGGAAGGTATTTTACTTAAATTTTCTTAACTAAACTTTTTTGATCGAATAAGTATAGTATATTAAAATTAATTGTTAACTTTGTATTAAGTGCTGTAAGAATATAATTTTATCTTTCAAGTGGTTATAATCACATTTGCTTTTATATAGGAGTGTAAATGATGGGCAATCTTCGTGCACTTGTTTTGTGTGCAGATATCTTGGAGTCTCCAGATAATCAAATCGAAATACTTAAAGAGTTTCAAAAACTTACAAAAGAAGAGTTGTGTTATGATCCAGATGAGATACAATCAGAGTTTGTCAGAATATTTTTAATAAACTCAACAAAATTAAAATGTGCACCTTTTGCATCTTGGTGGATTGATGGAAGAATGTGTGGAAATTCACTCTATAAAATAAATCATTTCTATGAAAAATGTGGTTATAAATTTGATGTTGATAATATGAAAAAACCAGCAGATCATATCTCCTTTATGATTAGGTTTATAGCTATCTTGGCCGAAGAGAAGAGATTTGATGAGATAAAAGAGTTTTCCTTGTTTTTAACATGGTTTGAAGATCTTGCTAATTCTTTAAAGATAGCTACAAAGGTTCAAAATTTTCAACTTGCAGTTAGATTTTCTTTAGCAATAATTAACTCTTTAAAGGAAGAAAAATGCAAAATGCTGTAGGGTTTGTGCGGCCAAAACATAACAATATATGGTTGATATTATCGTGTTTTATCGTTCTTGTTGGACTGTATGGAGTGGTTCAAGTATTTTTACATGGTCAAGAGGAGTCTTATGGTATAACAAGAGAGGTGCCGTGGGGATTGCTTATTATCGGCTATTCTTTTTTTGTTGGAATTACTCTTGGTACGGCTGTAGTAGGGGCATTGGCACATGTTTTTAAAATAGATTCTTTTAATATTATGAGTAAAAAACTTGCATTGGTCTCTGTATCATCACTTATAGCAGGATTTTTTATTATTTATTGGGATTTGGCAGGTCCTTATGATTTGCAAGTGTTAAGATTAGTTGTTTACTTTGCTGAATTTAAAATTACTTCCCCTATTTGGTGGTTAGTTGTTTTATATGCATCTGAGCTACCTCTGTTAGCATTTGAAGTATATTTTCTTCTTAGCCAAAAAGAAAATTCAGCTTTTTATGCCTCTTTGATAGGGACATCACTCAGTATAGTTGCTTATGGGACAATGGCTCTTGTGTTTGATGCAAACAGTTCAAGACCTTTATGGCATACAAGCTCATTTGCGCTGTTTTTTATAATTTCAGCAATTGCAGGTGGTTTTGGGGTTGTTCTTGTAATGATTTTTTTAAACAATGTCACGCAAAAATACAAAAAATCAATAATTGTGCTGAGCAAAACATTGTTCTTTTTATTGACATTTATGTTGGTTATTGATTTTTGGAATGTTGTTATAAACTCTTATAGTTCGGATGTTTTGTTAGGTGCAACTATGAGACTTTTTATAGGTAAAGGAGTATTGGCATATAATTTTTATTTTTATGAGATTATATTGGGGATAATTCTGCCTATGTTTTTGCTTTTAGTTGGTAGATTCAAAAGTTCTGTATTGGCTTTTATATCGGGAATCTTGACTATAGTTGGTCTCTTTTTTTCAAGATACGACGCGGTTATCGGGGGACAATTGTTGTCGAGGCCTAGTGAGAGTATGAAGTTTGTACTTCACAATTATAGTGTTAGCGCCTCAGAAATATCCATTTTTGTGGGCAGTATTGGTGTTTTATTTTTTGTCTATTTTTTAGGGGCTAAGTTTTTTAATTTAGAGGAGTCAACATTGTGAGCAGACATAATATAACAAGAAGAGGATTTTTAAAATTAGCTGGGGCTACAAGTATTGCAGGGGTTACAGGGGTTACAGGTTTTCCATCCCCTCTTCACGCTTCTATGAGTGAATCTGAAAAAAGTTCTATGTTTTTAAAATATGATAGAGGTGTGTTGAGCCCTAGTTTTTGCGAGATGTGCTTTTGGAATTGTGGAGTGGATGTTTACACAAGAGAAGGAAAAATTCATAAGCTTGAGGGAAATAAGTTTAATCCGAATAATAATGGTCATCTTTGCGCCAAAGGTAATTCAGGAATAGAATCTACATATGATGCTGATCGTGTGCAATTTCCACTTATTAGAACTGGTAAGCGAGGAGAGGGTAAATTTAAAAAAGTAAGCTGGGATGAGGCATATCAATATATTTTTGATAAATTAGAGCCCCTCATAAAAGAGTATGGTGCTCAAACACTTGCTACCTTTATGCATGGAACAGGTGAGCCTCATGTCCATACACTTACAAAAGCACTTGGAAGTCCTAATATAGTAGTTCCTGCGTATTCTCAATGTTTAGGAAGTCGTGATATGGCATGGATGTTCACATTTGGAACTACTCCAAGTGGCCACGAGCCATTTGATATGGCAAACTCCAAACACATAATACTCTTCGGAAGAAATATGGCTGGGGCTGTTCAGGTAAGAGAAGCAGAAGATTTTGCACAAGGTATAGCCAATGGAGCAAAACTCACATATATAGACCCTAGACTTAGCGAGTCAGGTGTAAATGCCACAGATTGGTTACAAATAAACCCTGGAACCGACTTGGCACTGGCACTTGCTTTTATACATGTTATATTAAGAGACGGATTGGAGAATATTGAGTTTGTGAGTAAATACTGTTATGGGTATGACAAATTAGTAGAGCATATCAAACAATATACTCCTGAGTGGGCAAGTAAAAAATGTGGCATAGATGCAAAGACAATAGAACGAATTGCTTGGAGTTTTGCAAAAGATGCACCTCATGTTGTTGCTATACCAGCAAGAAGAATGACAAGATATGGAAATGATGTTCAAACAGTCAGAGCGATAGCTATCATAAATGCGCTTATGGGGAATTGGGGAGTGCCAGGTGGAATTTGGGTAAGGTCAAAAGTACCAGTAAAATTGCCAGAATATGAAGAGCCAAAACAGCCCTCTGCAAGGAGAGCTGATGGGGTAGGGGACGGAGAAGCATACCCATTTGCACCCCCAAATCTCGGTAGAACAAATGGCATGTATGAAGCTACATTAAAACAAAAGCCATACCCTATAAAAGCTTGGCTGGTTTATGATACAAATCCTATATATCACTCATCTTCAGGAGTAAACAATATACTTAAAGCTATTAAAAATTTAGATATTATTATTGCAATAGATACACAATTTAGCGATACTGTTATGTATGCAGATGTTGTTCTTCCTGAGTCAACATATCTTGAGAGATATGATAATCCACATATTCAAAGCGATAAGATTCCATTTATCGCTTTAAGAGAACCTGCAATTAAGCCTATATATGATACTAAAGGGTGTTATGATATTTGTAAAGGCATAGCTCAAAAATTTAATATACAACGATGGTTTGAACACCCACCTAAAGATAAGATAAACGATTTATATGGTAGTCTTGAAGCAGATAAAGCAAAAGAGTTGAGGCAAAATGGAGTTGTACGGTTTGAAGATGTTGACCCTTATCCCATAGCTAGTGGAGCAGAGCCGAAATTTAATACCAGCAGTAAAAAAATCCAACTCTATGTTAGTGATCTGGAAGATATGTATCAAAAAAATGGTGATGATTTTTCGCCAATGCCTATCTATAAAGATCCGCCTTTGCCAAAAGATGGAGAGTTTAGATTGTTGATTGGAAAAACTCCTCGCCATACACAGGCAAGAACTCAAAATAACTGGATTTTACTAGAGCTTCAAGATGATTCACCTGTTTGGATGCACCCTGATGATGCTAAAAGATTGGGTTTTGTGGATAATCAGATGGTTTATATTATAAATTCAGTAACAAAAGTTAAATCCAAGTATCCTGAAAAATTAAAGGTTACAAATAGAATTAAATCAGGCAATATATTTATTCATCATGGCTTTGGACATAGAACCAAAGCTTGGACAAGGGGTTATGAAAAGGGTACAGGAGATAATTTTTTTGTTAGTGAAGGAGTTGATCCAATAAGTGGTGCAGCAGCATTTAATAATGGATTTGTAAAAATTGTAAAGGCATTAAAATGATAAGTACAGTAAACCAAAAATCAAATAAAAATCAAAATCTAGCTATGGTTATAATAGGAGATAGGTGTATCGGTTGTGATGCATGTTATGTGGCCTGCAAGACAGACTGGGATGTGCCTGCCTTGAAAGAATCATACAGAACAAAAGTTTGGGAGGTTGAGGGGGAGGATAATCTTGGAAGACCAACAATCAGCTTTTTACCAGTTTTGTGTAACCACTGTCAAAATGCACCTTGTGTCACAGTTTGCCCAACTGGGGCAAGCTTTCAAAGAGAAGAGGATGGCATAGTATTGGTTAATTCTGATATGTGTATCGGATGCAAAGCTTGCATGATAGCATGTCCTTATGATGCAAGGTATTATGACGAACAAAAGAAATCAGTTGATAAATGCACCTTTTGTCTGCCAAGACTTAACAATGGATTAGACCCAGCATGTGTAGCTACATGTGTGGGTGGATCAAGAAACTTTGGTGATATTAGCGATTCTGAAAGCAGTGTGTCAAAACTTCTGGAAAATGCTACTTCTATAAGTAGGCTTAAAGAGGATGAGGGAACATTGCCAAATGTTTATTATATTACCGTAAATGATTAGAGGAAGCAAAATGAAAATAAGAAAATTAATATGCATAGTTGCAATAGCTACAACTTGTATTTTAAGTACCAATCTATCCGCCCAAGATGATTCTTACAAGATGAATAATATCAAATCTCAGTACTATATAAGTGCCTCAAGGAACGCTGTTGACAACAATAACTTATCGCAAGCTTGCGTACTGGCGAGAAAAGCTGTTCAGGCAAATAGCTGGAGTAGAGACGCTTGGGCAAACTATGATGATATTGTAAAGAGATTAATTAAAGATGGCAAAGTAAAAGACTTTAATATGCCCAAAACTTTAAATGTTAATGTGTCAAACACAGAAGTTGCATCTCCTTCAACATCCCCATCTCCAAGTGCAGATGCTGGTCAATATGAAGGATGCTAGCGCTGATAAAAGTTTGCAAGAGTAAGTAATCTTACTCTTGCAACAAAATACTATTTTCCTTGTGCTATAGGCATGCTAGTCCTAGTATATTCATACATAGAAGCATCATAGACACCTATTTGTTTGACGCCAGCTAAAAATTTTGCAACAAACCAAGTTCCTGTTGCTAAGTGCCCAGTATTGCAATAAGTAATGATCGGTTTATTTAAAGAGATACCCGCTTTATTTATCATATCTTTTGCCTGTGAAGGAGTGACGAGTTTAAATATTTTGCCATCTTTTTTAGAAAAAAGATAAGCTGAAACTTTTTTGGCTCCAAGGATATGTCCATGTTTTTTAAGCCTTTTATCTTTATCTTTTCCGACATAGTGCTTCATCTCTCTTGCATCTGCAAATTGAATATCCTTACTAGCTATTGCACTATAAACATCTCCCCAAGTTTTTATGTCGGTTACGGATAGTTTTGCTGGAGTAAAGTTTCCTTTTGCTACCGTTGGAGCTTTTGAAGATAAAGATCCTTTCCAAGCTTCTATACCACCATCTAAGATAGCCACATTTCTAAGTCCATAAATCCAAGCTGTCCATAGACCTCTTGTCATATCAGCAAATTTTTTAGCCTTTTTGACATGAGAAGTAAATATCACTACTGAGTTGTTTGAGATACCGGCATTTCTAAAAAGTTTTTGAACTTGTGCAGGAGTATCTAAAAGATGCTTTATGCTTCCCATATAACCTTGAAAAAACATTTTCTTTGGTATATTTACAGCACCTGGAATATGACCTTTAGCATAACCTTTTGGACTACTTAAGTCAACTATCACTACGCTATTTGCATTTTTTGACAACCAGTCGGCTGAAACAAGGTGAGTTGAAGGCACACTAAGTGCAAATGAAGGCAGTGCCAAAACTATAACTAAAACGATTGATGAAAAAAATTTTTTCATATAAACTCCTTTAAAATTTGATATATTTAATCTACTAACAACCTAGATCATCCTCACTCGAGCTATTAGGTATTGGAGCATTAGCTGGAGATGTGGTCGTTGTCTGATTTGCCACTGATGTAGTGCTTTTATATTTTGATGACATAGCATTGTTAAGGCATATATAGCCAATTCTTCCATTAGGGTTGGCTCCTATGGCAAGTTTTGCAAATTTTATAGCACTATCTGTATTGCCATCTTTTAATGCTTTGTCGGAAAGTTGTTTGTACTTTAGAACAATCTTTTGAACTCTTTGTTTCTGTGCATTTGCATTGTCATGTGATACTACTGAAAGCAAAATAGCAAATGCCAAAAGTACTGCTCCTACTACTGCGGGTACTTTATAACTACTCATTTTCTAAACTCCTTTTTTTATCTACTACTCTTTTCATAGTGTGCATAAATACACCAAGACCTATAGCCAAAATAATTGTTACAAGGTATGAAGTGGTAAACATATCCCCTCCTACTAGCTTGTCTATCGTGTATCTTCCAAGATTCCCAGAGTTGGCAAAATTTTCAAAATATGGATAAGTTTGAAAATATACTAACATTCCTACAAGCATGCCGACTACAAAAATAACAGCATCAACTTTGCCTGTAACCATTCCCACTACTGATGTTCCGGGGCACCATCCTGACATTACCATACCTGCACCAAATATAATTCCTCCTACAAGATATGGCCATACATAAGTTATAGGGATAAATACTTTTGAAAAATCCATCCACCCCATATAGCTAAATATCACAACCCAAGTTGTAGCCGTAACTATAGCGGCTATCATTGTCTGGGTAACTCTTAGATTTCTAAAATAAAAAACGGTAGCTATATGTTTAGATGTTCCAAAACCGGCTTTTTCAAGTACAAAACCAAACCCTATACCTATAAACAAACCTATAAAAAGATTGAGGTTGCTTGTTATCTGACCTGTCGTAAAAAGAGGGAATAACCAATCCATTACAATCCTTTCCACTGTTTTCTAAAAAGAGGAGCGAAGAGCATGCCTGCTCCAAAAGCACTGAGCATAAATATCCATGCGCCGACTGAAAAACCTCCAGCTCCGCTTAAAGCCTGACCGCTTGTGCAACCCCTAGCGAGCCTTGTCGCAAAGGCAACTAATATGCCACCCAAAAAAGCAAAAAATAGTCTTTTACTTATAGGATATCCGTCGCCCTTGTCTGTTGATTGTTTTACTCTACCTGCAAACAGAGCACTTATAAAACCACCTATCATAGTACCTATAAGTTCAACTACTATCCAGTTTCCAAGGGCGTTTCCATGCCTTAAGTATTTTCCTGCGTAGGCATTGGTGGCAAAGTTTGGATCTATGAGATAGCTTAGTTGAGCAGTAGTTCTGGCAAATGCTCCACTAGCTCCAATACCCTGTCCCGCTACAGCATATGCTATGAATAAAACTGTGCCGAGCAGAAAACCACTAAATATTGGATTCCAATAACTTTTTTTCTCCATAAAATATCCCCTTAGTGTGTTGAATTTTTTGTTATGTACTTAGATAAAACTTGATGAAAAGTACTTAGATTTAAGAGTAATCCTTTCATTTTATCCTTTCCAATAACTTTTAATATCTCTTTATGAAAAGACATATACTCTTGATACATTTTATCAGCAAACTCTTTTCCATGCCTATTTAATGATATTTGTATATTCCTTCTATCGCTCTTTCCTATATCTCTTGATATAAGATTTTTCTTTTCTAGCTTGTTTAATATAGTTGTAACCCTCGGTCTTGTTACTCCTAGATTATTTGAAAGCTCATTTGCCATAACAATTCCATGATCATAGAGATATCTAACGCACCTAAACTCCATGGGAGTAAGATTGATGCGACTACAAAAAATTGTCTCCTTTTTTTGACAACTTTTTTCAAGTTCATAGGTCAATTCTACAATCATTCTTGTATATTTATCTATATCGTTTGCATCTTTAATGATTAACTCCATAAATAGTTAATACTATTAACTAGTTTGATGCTGAAATTGTATAATAATTCTTTCATGGTTGTCAAGAGATCATTTTGAGACGATGTGACAACTACATATGGTAAAATAATCATTAATTATTTTAACTATATCATTATATGATAGTATCATTACCATAAATACCCCATTTTATCGCAAAAACTTCTCTTAGCTTCATTAAAATTTAGTATGTTATATGTTTGTAACATGACTACTAAATTTTTATTAAATTTCTTGATTTATGTCAATAAAATTAATTCTCAGATGGAATATAATATGGGTAAATTAATAATTCAAAGGAGGTTATATGAGAAAGAATTGTATTTTTTCATTCTTATTGATTGGTTTTTTATCTGTAGTTAATATGTACGCAGATGCCAATGTAGGTGCTAAATTGTTTGACGGTAGCATACCATTTAAAAATGGTGGTGTTTCTTGTGCCGCTTGTCATACAGTTAACAGTAAAAGTGTGATAGGTGGTGGAAAATTAGCTATAAACTTGACCGAACTTGGTGGTGCAGGTGTAGAGTACACTATCACTAAGCCAGAAAATGCTTCTTCTCCTATAATGCAAAATGCATTTAAAGGTAAGCCTATAACAGAATCTGAACGAAAAGATTTAGTTGCATTTTTTGATAAAGTGGCAAGTGAAAAATCAAATGCTTCTTCACATTCATTTGTCATTAAAGGTGTGATTGGAGCAATAATTCTTTTTATACTACTGTCTTTACTAGGTAGCAGAAGGAAAAAAGAGTCTGTAAATAAAAAATTATATGATAGACAGTTAAAATCATCTTGGAAGGAGTCTAGCAAATGAGTTGGATAAAAGACATCGTTGACCCTAAAACTCGTAAATGGGAAGAATTTTATAGGAATAGATTTCAACACGATAGAATCGTAAGAAGCACACATGGTGTAAATTGTACAGGAAGTTGTTCTTGGCAAGTACATGTAAAAGATGGAATTGTTGTCTGGGAGACACAGCAATTGGATTATCCACTACTAGAAAGTGGTCTTCCGCCATATGAGCCTAGAGGTTGCCAAAGAGGTATATCCTTTTCTTGGTATCTCTATAGTCCTGTAAGAATCAAATATCCACTCATTAGAGGTGCTTTGCTTGATGCATACAGAGAAGAAAAGCGAAAGGCAAATGGTGATAGTATGCAGGCATGGGCATCTCTGCAAGCAAATAAAGATTTGAGAAAGAGATATCAAGAAGCAAGAGGTCATGGTGGTTTTAGAAGAGCTAGTTGGGATGAAGCTCATGAGATAATGGCAGCCGCAAACATATATACTGCCAAAAAATATGGTCCCGATCGTGTAGTTGGATTTTCACCAATTCCTGCAATGTCTATGTTAAGTTTTGCCGCTGGTTCAAGGTTTTTACAACTCTTTGGTGGTGTAAATCTTAGTTTTTATGACTGGTATTGTGATTTACCACCTTCATTCCCTGAAATTTGGGGTGAACAGACAGATGTTTGCGAGAGTGCTGACTGGTACAATGCTAAAATGATAGTTGATATGGGCGCAAATCTAAATATGACAAGAACTCCTGATTCTCACTTTTTTGCAGAATCAAGACATAATGGTACAAAAACGATAGTTTGTGCTCCAGATTTTAGTCAAGTAAGTAAATTTGCAGACCAGTGGGTTCCTTTGCATGCTGGTAGTGATGGAGCTTTTTGGCAAGCTATTACACATGTTCTTTTGAAGGAATTTTATATCGATAAGCAAGTGCCATATTTTATAGATTACCTAAAGAAATACTCCGATACTCCATTTTTAGTTAAGATAGAAAAAGATGGAGACTCTTATAAGGGTGGAAAATTATTAAGGGCAAATGAATTAGCTGATCATCAAGACATAGAGAATGGTGATTGGAAGTTTGTTCAAATAGATGAAAAAACAGATTCATTTGTGGTTCCAAAAGGTTCAGTTGGTCATAGGTGGGATAAAAAAGAGACTGGTAAATGGAATACTAAACTTGAAAATAGTATAGATAACAAAAAATATAATCCTAAGCTATCTGTTTTAGATGAAAAAGATGATGTTCTTCTTGCCTCTTTTGATGATTTTGGTTTAGATAAAAAATCTTTAAGAGGTGTTCCTGTTAAATATATAACAACAGCAAATGGTGAGAAAGTAGCAGTTTGTACAATATTCGATTTACTTTTAGCTCAATATGGAGTCAATAGAGGTTTAGAGGGTGCTTATCCAAAAGATTATAATGATAAATCAGCAGCTTATACTCCAGCTTGGCAAGAGATATTTACCGGTGTTGATTCAAAGACTATCATAAGCATAGCTAGAGAGTGGGGACATACGGGAGAGGTTACTCAAGGTAAATGTATGGTTATAGTTGGTGCTGGTGTAAATCAATGGTATCATCAAAACCTAATGTATCGAGCTGCTTCAATGGCGCTTATATTTGTGGGAGCTATTGGTAGAAATGGTGGTGGAATGAACCACTATGTTGGACAAGAAAAATTGGCTCCTGTTGATTCATGGGGAACTATAAGTACTGGTAAAGATTGGGGTGGTGGCACTAGAATGCAACAAGCTCCTTTGTGGCACTATATCAATACGGATCAGTACAGATATGACGGTCTATCTTCAAGATATAATGCAGTTCCAAATAATAAATTTACACAAAATCATATGGCAGATGATATATTTAAATCTGTTAGAATGGGTTGGATGCCTCATTATCCACAATTTAAAACAAACTCTTTAGAACTAAGCAAGCAAGCTATTAGAGAAGGTGCAACAGATAATAAAGATATAGAAAAGTATGTATTGGAATCTCTAAAAAGTAAAAAATTAGAATACTCTGTCGCTGATCCAGATGCGCAGGAAAATTTCCCGAGAGTTTGGTATATATGGAGAGGAAATGCTATAGGTGGTAGCATGAAGGGTCAAGAATATTGTCTTAAACATTATCTTGGTGCAGAAGATAGCACTATAGCTCAAGACCAAGATAAAACCAAAGAAGTTGTGTGGCACGAAAAGGCTCCTATTGGCAAGATGGATTTGGTAGTTGATTTGAACTTTAGAATGGACTCATCTGCCTTGTATTCAGATATTGTTTTGCCATCTGCATCATGGTACGAAAAAGCAGATATAAATTCAACTGATATGCACTCTTTTATCCACCCTCTCTCTCCAGCTGTCTCTCCATGTTGGGAGTCAAAAACAGACTGGGATATATTTGGTGATATTGCTAAAAACACAAGTGAATTAGCAAAAACCCATCTTCCTGGAGTCCAAAAAGATGTATATACAACAGCATTGATGCATGATACTGCCGATGAGATTTCACAAACAAGCATTAAGGATTGGTATAATGGAGAATGTGAGGCAATACCTGGAAAGACCATGCATAAAATTTCTGTAGTAGAGAGGGATTATACAAAAATTTATGATAAATTTATCACTCTTGGAGAGAGCGTAAGAAATGGTGGAACTGGAGCGCATGGAAACCATATTGATGTAAAAGAAGAGTATGATGTCATGTTGGAATCAAACCATTTTGCAAAAGAGATAGTTGATGGCAAAACATATCCATCTTTGAAAAAAGATATTTCAGCCATAAATGCTGTATTGCATCTATCTAGTCTCACAAATGGTAAGTTGGCAGTCCAAGCATACAAAAATGCCGAGAAGAAAACAGGTGTAAAACTAAGAGATATTGCATCTGGTCAAGAAGATATTCATTATCAATACAAAAACCTTCAAGAGTCTCCAAAAAGATACAATATGTCTCCAGTTTGGTCGGGGCTTATGGATAAAGGAAGAGCATATTCAGCATTTACTTACAATGTAGAGAAAATGATTCCTTGGAGAACGCTTACCGGAAGACAACATACTTATCTAGATCATGAGCTGTATTTAGCATTTGGAGAACAGTTGCCAACCTATAAACCATCACCAAAACCAGAAGTTTTCGGTGACCTGAAAGAGACTCTTAAAAATAATAAGGGTGCAAAAGTGCTTAATTGTTTAACTCCACATGGTAAATGGCACATACACTCAACCTATATGGATAACCCTAGAATGTTAACGCTTTCGAGAGGTAAAGAACCTTGTTGGATAAGTGAAGCAGATGCAAAAGAGATGAATATACAGGACAATGATTGGGTCGAAGTTATTAATGATAATGGTATTTATGCAACAAGAGCTGTTGTCAGTTCAAGGATTCCAAAGGGCGTGACTATCGTTTATCATACGGTTGAGAGAACACTTGGAGCCCCAATTTCACAAGAGAGACAAGGTAAAAGAACGGGTGGAAATAACTCTATAACACGAGTACGCTTAAAACCAAACTTGCTTGCAGGTGGATATGGTCAATTTTCTTACCATATGAACTACTGGGGACCAGTTGCTGTAAACAGAGACGCACATGTAATCATCAAAAAAATGACTAATGTTGTTGTTTAGTACAATTAAATATATAAAAAAGGAATTAAAATGGATGTAAGATCACAAATGTCAATGGTTTTTCACCTCGATAAATGTATTGGATGTCATACTTGTACTGTTGCATGTAAAAATATATGGACAGATAGAAAAGGTGCTGAGTATATGTGGTGGAATAATGTTGAGACAAAGCCTGGAACCGGTTATCCTACCAAGTGGGAAGACCAAGATATATATAAAGGTGGTTGGGAGAAAAATGGCTCAAGCATAGAGTTAAAAGGTGCTGGTAAAAGAAAAGGGTTGTTAAATATTTTCCATAATCCAAATTTACCAACCATAGATGATTATTATGAACCTTTCACATATAAATATTTGGATCTGATTGAATCTCCACAACAAGATGTCCAGCCAGTAGCAAGACCAGTATCGTTGATAACTGGTAAACCAATAGATATCAAAATGGGGCCAAACTGGGATGATGACTTGAGTGGAACACCAGATTTTGCTAGAAATGATCCTAATATGAAAGTTCTTTCACCTGCAGAACAAGAAGCAATGTTTCAGTTAGAGAAGATGGCAATGTACTATCTTCCAAGAATTTGCAACCATTGTCTAAATCCTGCTTGTGTGGCATCTTGCCCTTCAGGAGCTATATATAAAAGAGGCGAAGATGGTGTTGTATTGATTGACCAAAGTATATGTAGAGCATGGAGGATGTGTGTAACAGCATGTCCTTATAAAAAAACTTACTACAACTGGAGCACAGGAAAGTCTGAAAAATGTCTTCTGTGTTTTCCTAGAATAGAAGTTGGAGAGGCTCCAGCTTGTATGCACTCTTGTGTTGGTAGAATAAGATATTTAGGAGTAATGCTCTATGATGCAGATAAGATAGAAGAGGTTGCATCATCCAACGATAAGGATCTTATAGATAATCAAATGGATATTTATCTAGATCCATTTGATCCGAAAGTAATTGCGGCAGCAAAAGAGAATGGTGTAGCAGATTCTACAATAAAAGCAGCGCAAGAGTCTCCAATATATAAATTTGTTAAAGAGTGGAAAATCGCATTACCTTTGCATGCTGAATTTAGAACACTTCCAAATTTATTTTATGTTCCACCAATGCTCCCTATTATGGCATCAGTTAGTGAACAAGCATCTAGCGATGGTAGTAGTTTGAACTCTATTGCAAAGCATTGGGATGATAAATGGCTATATGATACTAGCCTAGATGATATCTTTGGCACGATTGAAAATATGCGTTTGCCTTTAAAATATATGGCAAACATATTTAGTGCTGGTGATGAAGATATGATAGCAGGTAAACTTAAGAAGCTTATGGCTATAAGAATTTATAGGAGACATATCACAGTTGGCGATATAAGTGAAGAAAAATCCAATAGAGCATTAAATGCTGTAAATCTGACAGCTGATGAAGCAGAAGCTATATATAGATTAACTTCATTGGCAAAATTTGAAGAGAGATTTGTGATACCAGCAGCTCACAGGGAGCAGTCAATAGAGATGATAGAATCAACCGCTGATGTTAAAGGTAGTACAGGTTTTGGATTTTTGGAAAAACCAACTAGGGGATTATAATGGATCTAAAACACTATGAATCAATCTCAAAAATTTTCGACTATCCAGAAGAAAATTATTATGAAGTTGTTTCAAAAGCTATTGCTGATATTGGTATGAGATATCCAGAAGCTTCATTGGCATTGGAGAATTTCTTAGAAATTCTCCCTATGAATATAAGTGATTTGCAGGAATTATACTCAAAATCATTTGAGGTTCAAGCAGTTACATCATTAGATGTTGGATATGTTTTGTATGGTGATGATTATCAAAGAGGAGTTGTGCTGGTTAATCTTAGCAAAGAGCACATCAAAGCAGAAAATGATTGCGGAAAAGAGTTGGCTGATCATCTTCCAAATTTGTTAAGATTGCTTCCTAAGATAGACAATGCCGAAGTAAGAGATGAAATGGTTACTATGCTGATAGCAACTGCTGTTGAGAAAATGATGGACGAATTTAGTTCTTCTGCGTTAAAAGCAAAAGATAAGTTGTATCAAAAACAATATAAGACATTGATTGTTCCAAAATTTCCAGTAACAATATTTTTACATCCTCTTGCTGCATTGTATAAGATTTTGGACAGTGATTTTGATTTGATAAAAGATAATAAGCCATTTGGTGATGAGAGTTTTATTGGTCATTTAAAAGGTGAACTAGAGATCCAAGAGGGAAAGCAAAGTTCAAATAGCTGTGGTGTTGGCGGTTGCGGCACTGGTAGTTGCTAGTATATAAAAATAAAGGAGTTAAAAATGAATATTTTCTTATTCGGTGCATTTCCGTATGTTGCTATAATCGTATTTTTAATAGGGACTATATGGAGATATCAAAATGGATACAAATACTCTTCATTGTCTTCGCAATTTTTAGAAACAAAAAAATTGTATTTGTCTTCTGTTCCATTTCATATAGGTGTTTTAGTTATTTTAACAGGCCATTTTATTGGCTTCTTGTTTCCTTCCCTATTTACTTCCATAGGGGGAAATAGCTTGGTTACTTTTGAGATAATAGCTCTAGCTTTCGGTTTTTCAGCTATAGTTGGACTTGTTTCACTCATTGCAAGAAGATTACAAAGTGATAGATTGATGGTTGTAACAAGCAAGATGGATATTTTTATAGAGTTGTTGCTATTGGCACAATTTATTTTAGGCCTTTGGATTGCAATTGAACTCAGATGGGGATCAGCATGGTATGGTTCTGTCATGGTTCCATATTTATGGTCAATTATGACACTGCATCCAGATATTTCATCCGTTTCTGTTATGCCTGCTATTTTGCAATTACATGTATTTGGTGGTTTTTTGATTATTTTTATGGTGCCTTTCTCAAGATTTGTTCACTTCCTTGTTGCACCATTTCACTATATACCAAGATCCTATCAGATTGTTAGGTGGTATTGGGATAAAAAAAGTATTAGAAATACAAATACACCGTGGACTGTAACGCCACCTGAAAATAACTAAAAAGGATAACACAATGATAGAGCAAGCAACTAGCAAATCACATAGAATGCTATTTTTTAACACCTTGGCATTCACTATTGCATTTGCGGCATGGATGCTAAATGGTGTTTTGGTTACATTTTTAGTAAGTAATCAAGTCTTTGATTGGAGTACTGTGCAGATGGGATGGCTTATAGGTATCCCTGTTTTAACTGGTGCGCTTGTAAGATTTCCAGTTGGAATTCTTACAGATAAGTTTGGCGGTAAGTATGTATATGGTTTTTTGCTTATACTCTCAGCAATTCCTATGTATTTGCTCTCTACTGTAAATACATTTATGCAGTATGCCATATATAGTTTAGGTTTTGGTATAACTGGGGCAAGTTTTGCTGTAGGGATTGCATTTACATCAGTATGGTATCCTAAGAAAAATCAAGGTACTGCACTTGGTATCTTTGGAGCAGGAAATGCTGGAGCAGCAGGAACAGCGCTATTGGCTCCAACTATATTGAAGCATTTGACAAATAATGGAGCCAACCTAGATGGATGGAGAACATTGCCTATCTATTATGCGATTATGCTATTGGCTATGGGTATTATTTTCTTAATCGGAACTGAAAACAGACTGACAGCTTCAGCCAACAAAACACTTGTCAAAATGATGGAGCCATTGAAAGATCTGCAAGTATGGAAGTTTGGACTATGGTATTTCTTGGTGTTTGGAGGTTTTGTTGCTTTTTCACAATGGTTAGTGCCTTATTTTGTAAATGTTTACTATCTTCCTTTGGTAACAGCTGGTCTATTTACGGCAATTTTTAGTTTTCCATCAGGTGTAATTCGTGCTGTTGGTGGATGGCTATCTGATATATACGGGGGAAGAAAAATCATGATTTGGGTTCTTAGTATATCTGTTTTGGCAAGCGGTATGCTCATGATTCCAAAAATGGATATATTCTCTCCTGGACTCGGTGTCATAGCAAAAATACCTGGAACAGTAACTCAGATTACAAAAAACAGTATAGTAGTAGGTAAGAATACTTATCATTTCACACCTAAATCTCTTATAGAAGAAAAAGATATTATAAACAGTAAAGATATGTATGTATTTCCTAAAAAAACAGTTTGGCAGGAAGTTGTTGTAAAAGTTGGAGATAAAGTTAAAAAGAAACAACTACTTGCAAAAGGGTTTACA
>Ga0256829_1001369_pt1 | contig 20244 bp, 22 predicted proteins | sample 131447metaG_FD_185979 | JGI IMG/M metagenome (GOLD analysis project Ga0256829, IMG submission 185979) | Hydrothermal vent microbial communities from Lau Basin, Pacific Ocean - 131-447 | ecosystem: Environmental > Aquatic > Marine > Hydrothermal vents | place: Pacific Ocean: Lau Basin | collected...
TCATTCCTATAAAAATCCATGCATATGCGCTCGATAAAAATGGCAAACCTGATAAAGTTGTCTCTGTTTATAGAAATACAATCTTTGTATTCCCTAAAGAGAGTGTATTAAAATCTGTAGAGAAATAATTCTTTTTTAACGCATTGTGGGATAAACTTTACAAAATAGTTTTGTGGAGTTTCTCATGTTGCGTAAATTTTTAAAATTTTTTCTCTATCTCACTGTTGCGTATGTAATAGTGGGTTTTTTTATCCTTCCTTTCATTCTTAAACCACAACTTGTCCAAATACTCCAAAAGCAAACAAAAACAAAAGCCAGTATTGAATCTGTTGCATTCAATCCTCTGCTCTTTAGACTTGACATACAAGGCGTAACACTTCATGATCTTCAAAAAAGAAGACTTTTTTCATTTGATACGCTGAGCATAAATCTTAATCCCACTTCTCTTTTGTATGGTGCACTTGAGTTGAAAAAACTCTCTTTAGTCTCTCCAAAAATCTATGTTGTTTACAACAAAGACAAAAGTATTAATTTACTCAATGCGCTTAAGGTGCAAAAAAATGTACAGCCAAAGTCTGAGGAAAAAGACAAAAACAGCACTTTACCAAGAATAATCGTTGATACGATACAGCTTGAAGATGGAAAAATCTATTATACGGATTATACCCGTAAGAGACCTTTTGAATTCTCTTTAGAGAACATTGGCTTCTCTTTGAAAAATTTTGACACCAAAAATATTACAAGGAAGAATGCCGGCGTACGACTTTACTCGAAGCTAGGGGATGGCGGTTTTGTGGATTTTAAAAGTAAAATACGCAGTATTGCACCTTTGAAAATAGAAGGAAGCCTTGCTTTACAAGCCAGTAAGCTCTATACAGAGTGGAAATATATGCAAGATGTGCTAAAGCTTGAAGTAGCAGACGGAAAGCTCTCTTTTCACACGCAGTATGCTTTTAATCTAGATGATATCAATGCTACAAAAATAGAGGGCTTAAATTTGTCTCTTGAAAAATTGCGTATTAAACCAAAAGCCAAAGATAAAGACATTCTCAATCTTGAGCATTTGTATGTTACAAATGCCATACTGCTACCGATGCAACAAAAAGTGCGTATAGAAAAAATAGGACTTGATGGTTTGAACATAAAGGCCGTACGTAATGCAAAAGGCATGCTCGATTGGCTCGAATATATAAAAATACAAAACGTAGATACAAACACTACACAGCCAGTCGCTCTCAAGAAAAGTAAACCCTCCAAACCATGGGATGTACGCCTCAACTCTCTTGCGTTGCAAAAGATCAGTCTGCTCTTTAGAGACAAGGCAGTTTATCCTAATGTAAGTACAAAGCTCAATGAACTTGATATCTATGCAAAAGATATCACCTTAGCAGGGGAGAAACCCTTTTCTTATAAGATTCAAGCGACTTTTAACGATAAGGCATCGTGTGATATGCATGGTACTTTAGCGCATAAAAAACTTGCCCTTGTGAGTCACATTGCCTGTCGAGATATTGACATCGCTCATTATAGACCCTATATTGACCAAGCGGCACAGGCGCATTTAAAAAGATTTGATCTTGCATTAGCGCATGCATTGTTAGATTTTCAAGCGGCTGTGAAGGTGGATGAAAACACAACTACAGCGCTGCTTGTCGATGATGCAAATGTGAGTCTGAGAGAATTGCTTGTGCGCAAGAAAAGTACACACAAACAACTTGTGGCATGGAAAGATTTTAGTGTGCAGGGCATAGAGCTCTCTAGCGCGAAAAAAGAACTTTTTATCTCCGATGTGGCTCTAAATAATTTGCTTGCGAATCTTGTCCTTCAAAAAGATGGTGCCTTGAATGTGGCTGATGTTATTATCCCCAAAAGCAGTGCTAAGCCAAAAACAGCAGCTAAGGAAGGGAAAAAGGCAGAAGCATACAGTGTGAAAGTTGGACAAATAGCACTCAATGGTGCAAAAGTCACACTCTTAGATAAGAGTCTCACGCAGGCACAAAAACAGACACTTGATAAAATAAACATTAAAGTGAATGATTTTGACATTCAAAAAAACAGTTGGCTACGGTATAAAGCTTCAATGCGTTTGAATCAGAGCGGTATACTCAAAGCTAGTGGAAAATTGCGTCATACACCTTTGAAGCAAAGTGGCGAGATAAGTGCACAAAAGATTGCTTTGACTGCCTTAACGCCTTATCTGCAAGAGCAAAGTTTCATTAGCGTTGATGATGGCAGGCTCTCATTTAAGGTCAAAGAGCACTATATGCCTTCAAAACGCTATCCGGATCTGCGAATGCATGGTGAAGTGATGCTCAATTCACTCTTTGTGACAGATACCAAAGATATGAACAGTTCTCTTTTTTCACTCAATGAACTTCATGTACACCCTTTTACTTTGGAACTTTTTCCAAACAGACTCTATGTCGATGCAGTGGATGTAGACTCGTTTTACGTCGCAGCAAAAATCGATGAAAATAAAACGCTTAATTTCTCTCAGTTGATGAAGCACACAAAAGGCGCAGACAATAATGAGAGTAATGCAACGCAAAAAGCACAAAAGAAACAGCAGAAGCAAGATCCTTTTCCTGTGAAGATTGTGAAAATTAATGTAACAAACGGAAGTGCAGAGTTTCGTGATTTCTCTCTGCCTATAAAGTTCAAAACAAATATTCATGACCTCAATGGAGCACTTTATGCAGTTTCAAGTTCTCCTGGAGATACAACTTACATAGATATTAACGGTGAGGTGGACAAGTATGGCTCTACGAAGCTTCGAGGCAGTGTGGACAGTTTTAATCCAAAAGAGTACACGGACCTGCAGTTTGACTTTAAAAATCTTGACCTGCATACTATGAGTGGTTACAGTGCTTCCTTTGCTGGTTATGAGATAGATTCGGGGAAACTCTACCTTGATCTCGGATACAATATTTTGCATGCGAAGCTCAATGCTACAAACAATATTATGATTAAAAAGATAAAGCTTGGAAAGGAACTCGAAGGAAAGAACATCAATCATCTGCCGCTTGGATTTGTCATTGGTCTGCTTGAAGATAATGAAGGCATTATAGATATTGATATGCCGATTGAAGGAAATGTAGATGAACCGGATTTCAAATATGGTGCACTTGTCTGGAAAACACTTGGAAATCTCATTGCAAAAGCGGTTACTTCGCCATTTAAGTTTTTAGGTTCTATGATGGGCATGAACGGTGAAGATCTGGAGTTCGTCGCTTTTGAATTTGGTAAAAGTGACATAACGCCGCCGCAGCGTGAAAAGCTTGACAAGATAGCAAAACTTATGCGAAAACGTCCAAAGATCAGCTTGAAAGTAGATGCCGTGTATGATGAGGTGGATGATCTTAAGGCTCTGAAACTACAAAAACTTGTAGCCATGGTTATGAAAAAAAGTGGGGATGAAAATGTCAAAAACAATAAAACGGCTTTAAATATTGATATGCTTGAAGATGTCTATGCCGACTTGCGTGAGGATGATGCTCTTGATGCGACGAGAGCAAAACTGCACAAAGAGTATGATGATGAAAAAGCCTTTGACAGAGCGTATCAAAATGCACTTATAGAACTCTGCACACAGATACAGCCTGTAAAAGAAAAAGAGCTTGAAGCCTTAGCTCGTGAGAGAGCGAAAAAGATTCAAAGCTATTTGGTAACAGAAAAGTCATTGGCAATAAACAGAGTACTTATAGGAAATGTGATAAAACAGCATAGTTCTGACGACAAAACTGTACAATTAAAGCTTAATATCACAGTTCAAAGCTCAGATAAATAATAATTTGCTATAATTGCGACTCTCAATTATAAAAATTTACAATAAAGGTCCATTATGGCATTTTCACCAGAAAATAGAAAAGGTACCATTTACGGTATCATATTTGTTGCAATATTTGCGGCAGCAGCGACTTCTATCGCACAAATCTCTTTTATTAAATCATTAGGGATTTCTCCTCTTGTAATCGGTATCGTTCTTGGTATTTTTTATGCAAACACACTGCATAATCATGTTCCAAGCGAATGGGGTACAGGTATCACATTTAGTGGTAAAAAGATTCTTCGTTTTGCAATCGTGTTTTACGGTTTTCGAATTACATTCCAACAAATTATGGATGTAGGGCTCAGTGGTTTTACCGTTTCAGTAATTATGCTTTCAACGACTTTTTTACTTGGAACATACCTTGGTATGAAAGCGTTTAAAATGGATAGAGAGACTTCTATGCTGACAGCTGCCGGTGGTGCAGTATGTGGTGCGGCAGCAGTTCTGGCAACGGAACCTGTTTTAAAGGCAGAAGGGTATAAGACTGCGGTTGCGGTCTCTATGGTTGTACTTTTTGGTACGATCTCAATGTTCCTCTATCCTGTACTGTATGCTTCTATCATTGAGCCGGCACAAGGTTTCTTACATATGACTCCTGAGCAGTTCGGTATCTATACAGGTGGTACGATTCATGAGGTTGCTCAGGTTGTTGCTGTTCCGGCTTCTATTCCTACCGCGACTATTCATGATGTTGTAACAACTGCGGGTGGTGCAACAATGTCTGCTGAAGCACTTCATACACAGATGGCAAATTCAGCGGTCATTGTTAAAATGACGCGTGTTATTTTGATCGCTCCAATGCTTATTGTTTTAGGTATTTACCTCTCTATGCAAGCGAAAAAGACAGGAAAAGCTGGTGATAAATTACAACTTGTCATTCCTTGGTTCGCAGTCTATTTTATCGGTATGGCAGGATTTAACTCTTTAGACCTTGTACCTCACGCAATAGTTGGTACAATCAATACAATCGATACATTCCTTTTAACAATGGCGATGACAGCACTTGGTATGGGAACAATCTTTTCTAAATTTAAAGGACTTGGTCTTGCGCCAATCTATACTGCCGGTTCAATGTTCATATGGCTTGTAATTGGCGGCTTCCTTGTAACAAAAGCGGTCACTGCCGTTTTATAGAAAAGAGACTTCTTTTTAGCACTTTAGAAAACTATTTGAAAAAAGATTATATAATCTCTCAATAGAATCTTTCTAAAGGAGCCAAAAAGATGTCAGCACTTCCAAACAGACTCAACTCTTTTTGGTTATGGCGTGAAGTTTATGCAAAACTTGGCGTCTCCAATCCCGCCTACAAATACTGGAAACAGACACAAACTCTCAAACTGAACAACAAATATGTTTTTATTCAAAAAGAAACACTGCCTCAAAAACATGCATATGTAGAAGAAATTTTAACAGACCTCTCCGGATACCTGCCGATCAAGTATGCTTCGGATCAACTGCATGTAAATGAACATTTGTTCACAAGTGATAAAATGCGCTTGCATAGGGAGTTTGAGTACAAATTTGTTGCAGATGTAAAGTTTGTAAATATCAAAAAATTCTTTCGTGAGAACGGAATAGAAGTCGCAAAGAATTCTATTATTCAACTTGGTAAACTCAAAGATTTAGAGATAACATATGATGCACGATTTTACAATCTTAAAAATGATTATGGCATAGTGGTGTACGACTAATGGATCTGTTTTTTATAGAGTTTCGTGACCCGCTCTTTTCTATCATTGTATTCTTTGCCATTATTTTCATTATTACCTTTTTCTCTTACTGGTGGGGGCGTTACAGACGGACACTGGACTCTAAACATCTTGACAGGTTTTTACGTCAGTTTAAAGCACTTCCATCAAAAGATGAACTCCAAGTACTCATCTCGAGCGGGGAGCTGTCTGAAAAGTCGTGGCTGCTTTTAGCGAACGCCTACTATAAAAATGGAGAGTATGAAAAGAGCATAGAGATCTATAATGAAATTCTCAATGTCGGGAGTCGTGCAAATGCCAAAGAGACGATGTTCTTACTTGGTAAGACCTACTTTAAAGCAGGTTTTTTGGAACGCTCCAAGCAGATTTTTTTAGAGATTCTCAAATCGAGCCCAAGGACACCACAGGCACTACACTATCTTTTACTCGTGTATGAGTATATGCGTGATTATAAGTCTGCTCTTGAAGTGCTTGAGCCGCTTGATGAACTGGAAGAAGATACGACATTAGAAAAGGCTTACCTCCTTGCACTGCAGATACTCAGTGACATAGAGATGGATGAAGCGCAAAAGGTCCAAGCTCTTTTAACGATATATGAGCAGTACCATGTTCTGACATATCTGATCTTTGAATACCTTTTCCGTACAGATCCAAAAAAAGCATGGCAACATTTAGATCTTTCTAAAAGTGAAGTCTTGAGTGAGGTTCTGTGGCGTTGCGATACAAAGCAGTTGAATTTAGATATAATTTCAAAAAATTCTTTTCTTCGAGAACTCTACAGTGCAAGAGGAGATATAGAACTTGCAAAGAGTAGTGCTGTATTTGAATTTGACATTCTTATAAAACTTGCAGGCAAGGCCAATGCAACACTTGGCTTTGAGTATATTTGCAATAACTGTAAAAGTGTTTCTCCTTTTGCTTTTAGTCGTTGTAGCGCCTGTCATGCTATAGATAGTGCGATGGTAGAGTTGAGTTTAAATAAAGACTATGCTAAGGATATGCATGAAGAAAATAACTCTTTTCAGTGATGGGTCTGCTCTTGGCAATCCTGGTCCGGGAGGATACGGTGTTGTGCTGCGCTATGGTGATAAAGAAAAAGAGCTGAGCGGTCAGGAAGAGCATACAACAAACAATCGAATGGAACTCAAAGGTGTTATCGAGGGCCTCAAGGCTTTAAAAGAGCCGTGCGATGTCGATATAGTCTCGGACTCTTCTTATGTCGTGAAGGGCATTAATGAGTGGCTTACAGGCTGGATAAAAAAAGATTTTAAAAAAGTCAAAAATCCGGATCTGTGGAAAGAGTACATAGAAGTTGCAAAACCACATAAGATTCATGCAATCTGGGTACGAGGACATGATGGTCATATTGAAAATGAACGCTGTGATAAACTTGCGCGTGACGCAGCACAGCAAGCAAAGGATAATCTATAAATGAGGATAGTATGCATAAAAACATAGAAACATTAGAAGAAAAATTAGGCTATGAGTTTAAAGACAAAAAGCTCATTATCGAAGCGCTGACACATAAGAGTTATAAACAGCCCTACGATAATGAGCGCTTGGAGTTTTTAGGAGATGCTGTTTTAGACCTTGTGGTCGGTGAGTATCTTTTTAGAAAGTTTAAAAACTCCGATGAGGGAAAACTCTCTAAGATACGGGCCTCGCTTGTGAATGAAACTGGTTTTGACAAGCTTGCACGTGCGTTGAATTTAGGAGATTACATACTGCTCTCCAATGCAGAAGACAACAATGGCGGACGAGAGAAATCCTCTTTGCTGTCCAATGCTTTTGAAGCGATCATGGGTGCTATATATCTCGAAGGCGGTTTGAAGAAGGTAGAAGAGATTGCCATACGTCTCATAGAAGAAAATCATAAAGAGATATCGCTTGACTCTTTGTTTAGAGACTACAAAACAACACTCCAAGAGCTCACGCAAGCACGCTTTGGCATTACTCCGGAATACAAAGTCATAGCCTCACGCGGACCGGATCATAAAAAAGAGTTTGAGGTTGCAGTACTTATAGAAGACAAAGAGTATGCCCGAGCCGTTGGAAAAAGTAAAAAGATAGCACAGCAAGAAGCTGCGAAATTGGCAGTCGATATACTAAAAGAGGAAAAATAGTGAACAGTTTTGGAATGAAATTACGATTTTCGACATTTGGAGAATCGCATGGAAAAGCACTTGGCTGTGTTCTAGATGGTGTACCTGCCGGCTTGGAGATAGATGAAGATTTTATTCAAAGTGAATTAGACAGAAGAAAACCGGGGAAGAGCGAATTTGAAACAGCGAGAAAAGAGGCGGATAAGGTAGAAATACTTTCCGGTGTCTTTGAAGGTAAAAGTACAGGCACCCCTATTGCCATGGTGATTTACAATACAAATCAAAAGAGTAAGGATTACTCTAACATCAAAGATATTTTTCGTCCGGGACATGCAGATTTTACATACTTTCATAAATATGGTCTGAGAGATTACAGAGGCGGGGGCAGAAGTTCTGCGCGTGAAACGGCTGCACGTGTTGCTGCAGGGGCCATCGCGAAGTTGCTGCTGCGTGAGCTGGGTATTGAAGTACTCAGTGGTATTAGTGAAGTGCATGGGATTAAGGCTGAAAAATATGACTATACTCATGTCAATGAGAGTATTATTTATGCACTCGATCCAGAGGTAGAAGAGGCACAAAAAGCAGCTATTTTAGAGGCCAAGAATCGTCATGATTCTGTTGGCGGCGTCTCTCGCGTGCTTATTAAAGGAGCTCCTATCGGCCTTGGACAGCCGCTTTACTATAAACTAGACGGTGTACTTGCAGATGCGATGATGGGAATTAATGCAGTTAAAGCCGTCGAGATTGGTGATGGAGTGCTCAGCTCTCGTGTATTAGGCTCGCAAAACAATGATGCAATCCGTGCAGATGGCTTTGAATCAAACCATGCAGGAGGCATTCTTGGTGGCATCAGTAATGGAGACGATATTGTGCTCAATGTCTACTTTAAACCGACACCATCGATCTTTCAAGAGCAGCATACTATCACAACAGCTGATGAAGAGGTAGATTTTGCACTCAAAGGCAGACATGATCCTTGTGTTGCCATTCGTGGTACTATTGTCTGTGAAGCGATGGCAGCATTGGTCATTGCTGATATGCTGCTGTTAAACATGGGTTCAAAGCTCGAAGGTGTGAAAAACTACTACAGCTAGCAAGGCGAGACTATTCTGTCTGCTCTTGAAGTATTTTTTTGATCATTCCCTGTGCTTTTTTAAGGGCTTGAATGGATGCTTTGTCATGAATGTCAAGCGTTGTTATCCAATTCTCTACACCCAAAAATCCCATATGCATTTTGTTCTCACCTTTTTTCTTGTAAAGGTAGAATGAGCAGGGTGCCCATGCACCAGCTTCTGGGTGAAACTTAGAAACAGGGTAGATCACATCGAACTTACAGATAGAATAGGTATGATAAAAGTCATACTTGTGGTAATCCTTGTCATCAAAGATCTCTTCTTGAACATTTGTATAGTTAGGAAACAAGAATCCTAATGGCTCCATCTCTCCTTCAAATTCCGCTTCGAAATCATCTATATAGTCATCAATGTTACTGTCATCGTCAAGCTCTACATCTGCACTGAAGTTTACTTCTAGTGATTTTCCATTATGTGTTGGGGTATAGTAGAGTTTTTTGAAATGACCCTGTGGCATGGCTTTTTTGAGTGCTTTTTGCACAAGTGCTGCATAGGCTCGAAGATCAGTGTCGTTGGCAGGAATCTTTGCTGCTCGTGCCATACCATAAAAGCTGAGTGTGGAGATATTCATGCTTCCATCTTTGGCTTGCCAAATAGACATTGTCAGTGGGGTTAAAGCACCAAATTCAGGATATTTTTTAAGTAGCTTGAACGTGAGATCTGTATTTGAGAACATTGCTAGATTATAAATTTTATAATGCACTTTTCCAAAGCGTTTAGAAAAGGGTATATTCATGTCATTATTACCGGCTACGCTGAGCCCAACAGATTCAAAGGCAGCTTCAATGCTCTTTGGTGTTACTTTGTTGTCTTGATTTGCAGTCGTAAAGATTTGTACATCTTGTGGTGTGGCGGCGATAGCATTACTAACAGTAAAAATAAGTAGTGTAAGAATAGCACCTAGTATTCGTGTGAATTGTCTTTTCACAATCTCCCCTTTGTTTCAATATCAATATATCTAACTGTAACATCATTTAGATATAAATAATATTAATACGATTAAACTTTCACACTCTCACCGACTTTTATTATTGCAGGACCGCTGATGACTTTTGCAAAGATACCTCTGTCATTTTTAAGTAGTTTTGGAAGTTTCGGATTAAGGCTAGAAAGACCTTTGCATAAAGTGCAGTTTTGTGTTATTTCTAAAACTGTATCACCTATGCGAAGCGTCTCTCCTGGTGTTAAATGGTAAGGATTGATATCTATGAGCAGGTTCTCTCCAAGGGAACCTGTAGGGATCTCTATGTTATTCTCATGCGTGAGTTCATAGCTTTGTAATGCAGTAATGAGAATTGCACGGTTAGAATCTTTTGCATAGAATTTATCGCCGATAATACCGTTTTCATCTACTTGAATGGCTTGTGGAGTCTCTCTTGTTTTATTTGCATCATCTTTTGTAATAAAGAGCTGAAGTACTGTACCTTGCATGTGTTGTGTCCGTTTATGAATTAATATGATTACTATTTTTACAAACCTACAGTCTACATAATATAGTATTTGAAAAAAGAGTATTATAGTGTGAAAAAAACAGTTGTTTTTGAAGTTAATATTTGTATATAAGTTATAAAAGAGGCAGCAAAAAGCTGCTCTTTAATAGAAGTAAAAAACCAAAATTATTTGATTTTAGCTTTCCCTTTGTAAGTTTTACCATGGTTATTCATAGCAACAAGTTGAATTTTATCACCTTTTGCACCAATACCTTTAAATTCAAATTTAAAGATAGGGTTTTTAGATAAGAATTGAGAAGTTGAAAAATCAGCTACTGTCTCACCGTTTACAGTTGCAGTTAAGTGAGTAATGAAGTCTGCATTATCTCTGCTTCCTGTTTTTTTCTCTGCCATATTGTATGTCATTGATGGATTTTTTATCAATGCTTTAACACTTACAACACCATTTTTTAATTTTGCTTTTGCTTTAATTCCAGCCATTTTATTTCCTTAGTAAGTTATTTTATTATCTAATTTATAATGTAAAAGGATTAACCTTCACATCCACCGAGTGCAACATCAAGAGTTTTCTTAGCAGCATAAAGCTTACCATCATTTCCTTGTGCTACGATTGTAATAGTACCAGATGAAGCCATCTTGATTTTAATAGAGTATTTATTTACACTGTATTTGTTTACATCTACAACCATTACAGCAGCTTCTGGATTTGCATTTTGGAACACTGCAATACTTTTTACATCTTTCTCAGTTGAGAAATCAACAGGAATTGCACCACCGTTACTTGCTACATCAGGAGCTTTTAATTTTACACCCTCCATAGTTAAAGAGTTTGAACCATAAAGTGCTTGAATTGCATTCATTACACCCTTGTCTGTTACCTTTGTTCCATCCATAACATTTTTAGTTGTCCATACAGCAGGCTTTGATTTTCTAAAGTCTTCCGCTCTTACACTTGCTGGAACCGCAGCTAAAGCTACAGCACCTAAAGTCATACTTAAAAATTGTCTTCTTTCCATTGTTTATCCTTTGTGTTTATTTACTTTTGCTAACAATATAGTCAACAACTGATTTGAAGTCACTGTCTGAAAGACTTGACCCACCTTTTGGAGGCATACCATTGATACCGTTAATACCAGCTTTGTAGACTGTATCCATACCTTTTGATGTGTATGCTGCCCATTCTGCTTTATTACCAAGTACCGGTGCACCCATGCCTTCTGCACCATGACACATTGCACAGTTTGCTTCATATGCTTTTGCTGCATCAAAACCTTTGTTCTCTTCTTTTGGAAGATCTTTTACATTAGAAAGTGCAGGGTGGAAATCTTTAATACCACCATTTTTAATGTAAACAACTTTTGCAGTTGGTTCTTGACAATTGTGCATACAACGCTCTGATGGTTTTACTTTTTGTGCACCAAAGTTATCTGGGTTTGCAAAGAATTTACGTACATTCTCTGGGCCGTTTGGACCATCGATCTTAGGCTCAAAACCATCTCTGTTTGGCATTTTGATTTTTAAGAACTTCTCACGATTGAGTACATAATCATCACTTACTTCTTCACCGTCAATTTTCATCTCATTTGCATTGAGGATGAAAGCAACTAAAGAGTAGACTTCATCATCAGTCAAGCTACCAGTCATTGGATGCGGCATTGCATCTTTAATGTACCAGAAAAGTGTACTTGCTTGTGGCCAGTATGTACCAAATACACGTACAGGACCATCACTGTCCGGTTTGATTCTTTGGTTTGTTAAAGTTTTATGCAACTCATATGCATTTCCTTTTGCAAGTGATGGGTATCCGCCCCCACCTGAACCAAAGTCTCCGTGACACATAACACATTTTTCATCATAGATGTCACTACCTTCATCTGCAGTACCTTCACCTTCTGGTAAACCTGTACCATCAGGCATGATGTCTGTATTCCATGCAGCATATTCTGCTTTTGTAGGAGTACGACCAAATTTGATGGCACCAGTATGTGCTTTTTCATTCACATAATAAGGACCAGTCTTTCCATTCGCAACAGGGTAAGAAACACCACCGTCAATGCTTGCTTTTGTTGGAGCATTTCCAGCCGGTGTAGCATTTTCCATACATGCAGAGAGTCCTAAAGAGAGCGCCGCTGCTGCAGAGATTGATATTAATAATTTTTTATTTAATTTAAACATTATTACGCCTTCCCTTCAATAAATAACTCGCCTTTGCCTTTGCGTCCTAATTGTGAACGAACTTCAACGTGAGTTATTTTTCCATCTTTTTCAACTTTCCAAGTCTCAACCGCATTTCTATGATAAACAGCTTCAACACCAACTTTTAAAGTCTCTTGATCAATAGTTGGTTGAATATATCCAGCATCATCCATAGCACGAGAAGTAAGAAGAAGTTCTTGCCCTTTTTTGTATGTATGAATATAGCTCCAGCGTGTCCAACATTTAGGAAGTACTAAACCTTTGAGCTCTGCTTGAACGTAGTTTTTACCACCATCTAAAGAGATATCAACACCAGTAATAGTACCCATACCAGACCATGCAAGACCTTCAATTTCTACAGTATCACCATCTTTTAAGTCGCTCCAGTCGATTTCTGGAGATGGAGATGTTACAGTTGAATTGACTTCATTTGCATAGAAGTGTTGGATAGCTTTACCCGTTGGTTTGAGAACAGTGTACTTAGAAGTCTCTTCTTTACAGTACCAAGGTTCACTTGCGAAGTCTAAACGGCGAAGCCATTTAACACATAAGTTTCCTTCCCAGCCTGGAACGAGAAGACGAATCGGATAGCCTTGTTCAGGGCGTAATGCTTCACCATTTTGTCCCCAAACGATCATCGCATCGTCTAAAACTTTTTCCATTGGAATCGTTCTTCCCATTTTAGAAGAGTCTCCACCTTCTGCAAGCATCCATCTTGCATCTGGTTTGACACCTAAATCAGCAAGAATGTCTTTGATGTAAACACCAGTCCACTCTGCACAAGACATAAAACCTTTTGCAAATTGAACTGAGTTGTACTGTGGTCCTCTCCACTCTTGACCACCATTGGCAGGACACTCAATGAAGTGCGTACGCGTTACACTTGGGTAGCGCTTGAGCTCTTTCATAGTGAGTACTAATGGTTTTTCAACTAAACCAGTAATCATAAGTCTATGCTCATTTGGATCAATATGTGCAACACCACCATGACAACGGCTAAAGAAAAGACCATTTGGTGTGATGATACCCATTGAATTTTGAATAGGAGTAACTGCGATTGATGCTCTATAGTTTCCCGATGCAAGAAGTTTTGTGTATCTTCTTGTTACATTATGCTCATACTTTGATGGCATGCCATAAAGATGTTCTGTTACAGGGTCACCCCATTTTGTTCCCCATGGTGTAGGTTTCAAAATGTCAGGATCTCCTTTTTCGTCTGAAGCAAGCAGAGATGTTCCAGCAAGAGCAGTAGCTGAGATTGCTGCTGTTTTTGCTAAAAAGTCTCTTCTGCTGTTACTTGTACTCTTTGTATCAAAAGAGTCTAAGTCTTGTTGAGATTTTTTACTATCCACAATTTTCTCCTTAATAAGATTGTTTGTCATATTTATATTCATATCACTTTGTAAAGATTTTACAGATACAAAGAGTTTTACTTTAGCATTATGCCATTTTTTGCTTAACAATAAATATATAGCAGAGGATATTATACAAAATAGTGAGATAAAAATGTGATATTTGCAGGGGAAATGAAAATAGATGTTTCAAATTGTAACCATTTAAAAATATAAATAATAATAATATTTCTTTAAGTAATCTTTATAATAATTCAGGCTTATCAATTATGAGGAAAACTTATTTTTTTACAATTCCTAAAATGAGATAGGAATCATTTTCTTCATCAATATAAAAAGGGATGACCAATCCTTGATGTTCGATGTCTTTAATATTCTCATCATCGAAGTAGAGGGACTTTTTAAATTTTTGTACCTTTGTCGGCATATTGAGAATGATGGTGTCGAGGTACATCTTGAAGTTCTTGCACGCTGCAAAATCTTCTGTTACGAATTCTGAAAGAAGGGCTTTGAGCTGTTCTTCAAATGTCTGTGTGCAGAGGATTTTCACTATTTTGCCTTTTCTTGCAGCCAAGTGGAAAGTTCCTGCGAGCAAGGATAGAACTCTTTTACAGAGTTTTTATCCTTTTTATAGGCTTCAAGAGCTTTTTGCATGGCTTTTTGTACTTGTGTATCGATCGTTGTGCTCATAAGGACTACTCGTCATCGCTTTCGTCTGCTTGGTTGCCTTCTTGCTCTTCAGCCTCACAACCTATTTTTTCACATGTTGTTTTATTGATTATAGAAATCTGTTTTTGAATCAATTCAACTTTTTCATCATCATCAGCCATATCAAAATCATCACTTGCCATGTATTTTTCCAGCTGTGCTACTTGGAATGGGTTTCCATGTTCATATACAATTTCACCACCATGTTTTCCCTGAAGAAAAGTTACTGCCATAACACCAATGGTAAGTAAAATACCGGCAATTTGAATGCCGCTTTTTCTCATTTTGCATCCTGCAATTTGAATCAGTGCAACAATTGCCATTGCCACAGCAAGATATCGACCAAGGTCTCTATGCTCTAATAGTTCTGCTTTGCCGGCAGCATCAAGAAAGCCATAAACTTCAGGACCGGCTATTTTCTCTCCTGTATACCAAACACCTATCATCGCAAGTGCTGCAATAAGAGCAGTGCGCGCAGAGATTTTTGACATCGTCTCTGTCTTTGTTATCATATAAACTATTCCGAAAGCGGAAGCAACTACTGGAAGAACCATTGCAAAATGCACGGTCGCTGGGTGTATCATCATAAAGTATCCTTTGTATAGTGTAGAATTTTACAATAAATTATATTACAATTAAAATTATCACTTTTTAGTTATATATAATAATATATTATTTTAAGATATATTTTATATTTACTTTTTATCTATAGCATCTTTGGCTGATTTTATAGCATGCCCAAGAGCCTCTTTGGCAACAGAGAAAGCTTGAATTCCCATGCGTTTTGCCTCTTTTGCTTTTGGTGATTTCAGTGCTGAGTCCGCTTTTTTCACAGCTAGTTTTGCTAATGATGAGAAACGCTCTTTCATGACTTCGGCTGTTTCTTTAGAAATATGTACAAGCTCTTCAAGATCATACTGCATTGCTTTATTAAGATCTAGAAGAATTTTTCTGATCGTTTGTGAACTCTCAGATGCCTGTGTTACAACAACTTGTGAGAAAAGTGTATCTGTTTGGTTCAGGTCTTCAATGATGGTGTCATAATCTTCTATGAGTATATGTTTCGCTTCTACTGGCATAAAGGCAAGACGCTTTTTAAATCTATCTATGGACTGAATAAGCCCTGCACGCATTCCTTTGAGTGTAGCAGAGAGAATTTCATCCGCTCTGTTTGGTGTTGCTTCTGCGATCTCAATAGCGGTAGCCAAGATCGTTGAGAGAATTTTTCGTACACGAATGGTATTTAAAGAGCCCTCTTTAATAGACTCAAAAGTGATCTCTTTAATGACCTCTTTCGTTGGTTCTGTAATATCACCGTCGGTATCTTTTTCAAGTGCTGTAATAATGGCAGACTCTACCATTTCAGAGAGAATATCATACAAGTCGATAGATTGAAGCTTGATTTGATGAAGCTTTATAAGGAGTGAATTGTCTTTATCAAATTCCTCTTCAAGTGCATGAAATACCTCGTATTTTTTCTCTTGAAGCTCTTCAGATTTTTTCTCAAGTGCGCGCTCAATCGCTTCTTTTTGTTCAAGAAGTTTTTCAACATCATTTTCAAGCTTTTGTGTCTCTTCTTCTATAAAAAGATTTGCGATCGTTCTAACCTCTTCCAAAGAGAGATTTGTTTCATCTATTCCGGCATTTTGTAGTGCAGCAGCAACTCTTTTTTCAACCGTTTTATAACGCTTATTGTATGCTTTTTGCAGTTTTTCTTTTAATTTAGTTGCTTCCATCATGAACTCCTTACAGTACCATTTTGATATTTTGATGCTTTTTGAGTGCATCGTAGATAAATTGTCTGTCATCTTCATTATGCACAAGCAGATCGAGATTCATACTGACAAATTTACCGGTTTTTGATGTGTTTGAGTCTGCGAGTGTATGTTCGCGTTCATCAATGACATCTTTGACAGCTTTTTGCAGTGCTTCTTTTTCACTGCCTATGACTTTGTAGCACCAGTTACAAGGGTACTCGAGTTCAAGTTTTTTATCTTTTAGTTTCTCGTTTAAAGTCTCCACTTTTGCCTCCTGATTTACTTTCAAGTTGTACATTTCGGATGATCATCCCTTTATCTATCGCTTTTACCATATCATAAATGGTTAAAAGTCCTATAGATGTTCCAGTGAGTGCTTCCATCTCCACCCCAGTTTGTCCTGTGAGTTTTGCAGTCACTGTCAGTTTAAAGCCCGGCAGCTCTGGCAACTCTTCTACATCACAGTTAATCCCCGAGAGATTGAGCGGGTGGCACATAGGAATAAGCGTACTTGTCTGTTTTGTGCCCATAATAGCGGCAATCACCGCAGTTTGTAAAACAGGCCCTTTTTTTGTTTTTTCACTGACAATTGCATCATAGGCATCTTGGCTCATCTCTATAATGCCGCTGGCAACAGCCACACGTGTTGTGCTGTTTTTCTCACTGACATCGACCATCTTCGGTCTTTGGTTCTCATCTAAATGTGTTAAGTTCATGTTGAAATCTTTTTGCTTTTTTACTATTATAGCAAAGAGGTGTTAATAATTTATAGTAATTCTAGGGCTTTTTTGTAATCTTGCGGGTGATTCATATTTAAAAAGTCTTTTGTATCATCAAAATAACAGTACTGTGTATGTGCATGTTTGAGTAAAAAGCCCAGTTTATGACTGTTCTCTTTTTGCATACGAGCAAACTCTTGTTCAAGACTTCTGTGGTATATGCCGCAGAGTGGCTGGATGCCTTCTTGGGTTTTTGCAATCGTAGCATCAAACTCCGGTGCATCTGCGTGAATCAGTGTACTGATGATGCTTTCATTTATAAAAGGAGCATCGACGCTGAGTGCAAAAAAAGTATTTGAGGTTAGTGTTTTGAAGCTTGCTAAAAAGCCTGCTGTCGGTGCATAGATAGAGATATCTTTATCATCTTCTATGAAATTGGCTTCAAAAGGGAAGTTGTCTTTATCTTTACAGGAGATGTAAACTTTGCTAAAGAGTTTGGAGAGTCTTGTGTACTGGTACTCTGCAAGGGTTGCAAAAGAGGCAAAAGGGAGAAGTGCTTTGTCCTCTCCCATTCGTGAGCTTTTACCACCTGCGAAGATGACACAAGGAATGCGAAACATTAGTTTCTTGTAAGCTCTGCTTCGATGCGTCTGTTTTGTGCACGTCCTTCGGCAGTTGCATTATCTGCTACCGGATTGGCTTCACCCATACCTACTGCAGTAAGTTGTGAAGGGTTCACACCACGTTGTACAAGTGCTGCGACTACAGCTTTTGCTCTTTTAAGTGAGAGTTTTTTGTTGTAGCTTGCACTTCCTCTGCTATCTGTATAGCCAATGATTTTTGCAGAGTAGTTTGCATGTTTTTTAAGAAAATCTGCATATTTGTCAAGACGCTCATTTGATGATGCTAAGATAGCAGCAGAGTTATTTTCAAAATTGATCTGAAGATCCACTGTTGCAGGACAACCATCAGAGTTCACTGTTTCACCTGCTGGTGTATTTGGGCAGATGTCTTGTGCATTTAAGACACCGTCATGGTCATCATCCATTGGCACAGGACAACCATCCGCACCAACTGTTGAGTTTGCCGGTGTGTTTGGACATTTGTCGAGTTTGTCATAAACGCCATCACCATCACTGTCTTTTTCTGCAACAACGGCAACTACGACAGGTGCAACGACAACTTCTTTTTTCTCAACAACGACAACTTCTTTGGGAGCCTCTTGTGGTGCTGCACCAAATGAGTATGTAAGGCCTACCATGGCAATAAGGTTGTTGTCTGCATTGTTATGTGCGCTGCTTACTTTTGCAAGATAGAGTGCCTCTGCCTTGAATGCCCATGAAGGAGCGAAAGGGACTTTAAGTCCTGCACCTGCATCAAGTACGAGACCATCTTTACTATGAATGGTTAGAGTATCACGTTCACTGCTTACAAATTCATATCCTAAACCTGCTTTTGCAAAAGGTGTGATCTTACCAATTTTGTCAAAAGAGTAAACACCATTTAAAAGGGTACGTGTAATGGATGTATCTCCAACGTTCCCATCATAATCTACATTTGGAGAGTAAAGTACAGAGATCTCAGGTGAAATCTTTGAGTCTTTATAGTTGTATTGGAGTTCCAATCCACCTAAATAGTGATCGTCACCTTTAATGCCGACATTGCCTTCTGCAAGGTTATAGCCGATCATTGGTGAAATTTCATAATTGCCATTGTCTGCAAAAGAAGCAGTACCTAAGAGAAGTGCGGGAAGTAAAAGTAAACGTTTCATAAAATGTCCTTAAAATGTGATAGTGAGATTATAACATATAATAATGAGCTTTTGGTGAGCTCATTATCTAGGATCTGTAATATACCCTGTAATTGCAGAGATTGCAGCGACTGCTGAGTTCGCGAGGTAGACTTTTGAGCTGCGTGAGCCCATACGGCCGACAAAGTTTCTGTTTGTCGTAGAGATGGCCACTTCACCATCACCAAGAATTCCCATGTACCCACCGAGGCAGGCTCCACAGGTTGGGTTGCTCACAACTCCGCCGGCATCGACGATGATGTCGATATAGCCAAGGTGATTCGCCTCACGCAAGATCTTTTGCGTTCCCGGTGTTACGATAAGACGAACATCAGGGTGTACTTTTTTGCCTTTGAGGATCTCTGCTGCTACTTTTAAGTCAGCAAGGCGGCCGTTGGTACAGCTTCCGATGAAAGCCTGATCGACTTTGATCTTGTCTGCTACGGCTTGTACAACGGAGTGCCCGTTAGATGGAAGGAATGGGTATGCGATGACTGGATCAAGGTTGGCAACATCGATCTCTAAAATTTGAGAATATTTTGCATCTGCATCAGAGTAGTGCTCTTTTGGCTCGCGTGCAAGGTCTTTGTCTGCCAAGAATTCTCTTGTGATGTCATCAACAGCGACAATACCGCTTTTTGCACCGGCTTCGATAGCCATGTTACACATTGAGAATCTATCATCCATGCTAAGATGCTCGATAGTACTGCCTGTGAACTCTAAAGTTTTGTAAAGCGCACCGTCAACACCGATCATACGAATGATCTCTAAAATGATATCTTTTCCTGTTGTGTATTTCCCCGGTTTTCCAGAGAGTACGACTTTAATAGACTCAGGTACTTTAAACCAGTTGCCGCCTGTGATCATTGCAAAGGCAAGGTCAGTTGAGCCCATGCCTGTTGAGAATGCTCCAAGTGCACCGTGCGTACATGTATGGCTGTCTGCACCGATGATGACATCTCCAGGAACGACAAGCCCTTTTTCAGGTAAAAGTGCATGTTCGATTCCCATGTCCTTTTCATCAAAAAAGTTTTTGAGTTGATGCTTTTTTGCAAAATCACGAGAGATTCTTGCTTGATTTGCCGATGCAATGTCTTTAGCAGGAATGAAGTGATCTAAAACGATGGAAAAGCCATCCGGATTTGCAAGTTTCTCTGCGCCACTCTCTTCAAACGCTTTAATAGAGATAGGCGTAGTAATGTCATTTCCAATGACCATGTCAATAGGAGAACGTACGATCTCGCCTGCATAGACCTCTCTGCCGACATGTTCAGAAAATATTTTTTCAGTTATAGTTTGACCCATAATGTAAAACCTTTTATTAAATAATGCCGCGATTATAACATAAGAGTTCTTGCAAAATACTGCACTTAATTCTTAAACCATCTATAAACTCAGTTTGGCTTAAGCGAATCATAATGACAAAGCTATTATTATGTCGAAACTAAAAGAAGACAAAAATTGTCCTATTTAAAAAATTAACCTAATAAGAGGTAAAT
>Ga0256829_1001370_pt1 | contig 20234 bp, 14 predicted proteins | sample 131447metaG_FD_185979 | JGI IMG/M metagenome (GOLD analysis project Ga0256829, IMG submission 185979) | Hydrothermal vent microbial communities from Lau Basin, Pacific Ocean - 131-447 | ecosystem: Environmental > Aquatic > Marine > Hydrothermal vents | place: Pacific Ocean: Lau Basin | collected...
TTCTGACCCCGCCAGATACCACCCCCGTCCCGGTAACATTATCATTTGGCGGTCACTTTGCTCCGGTAACATTATCATTTGGCGGTTATTTCCCTTCCGGTAACATTTTCATTTGACTGGACACGGCCCCCAAAACACGCCGCACCGAACGCGGGCCCCTCGCAATGCTCATCGGGTTTTCGTCACTTTTTTCAACCCGCGAGGGTGTTCAGTGTTGAAGCCTTTGGCACGCGTCAACCCATAAGAAAAAACTTGCGCCGGCAGGATGCTCACAAGCGGCGAAAGCCACTCTGGGATGCCGGGCGGCAGTGGCAAAGGCGTTTGCGCTAAAGCCAGCGCCTCGGGGTTGTCGGAAACCACAATACACTCCGCTTCGGCTTCCCTCAGGCGGTGCAACAAAGATTCAATTTCAGGGTAAACTTTACCCGAAGGCGCAATAACCGCCACCGGGAAACCGGGTTCCACCACTGCGATAGGGCCGTGGCGGAAATCGGCAGAAGAAAGCGGCTCTGCAGTAACGTAGGTCAGTTCCTTGAGTTTCAATGCCCACTCAAACGCAGTCGCATAATTGTAGCCGCGCCCCAGCACCACGCAACGCTCCATATAGCGGTAGCGCTCCACGCGCCCAAGGGTGGTTTCATAATCCGCGAGAGCACGGGCTGCCCACGCCGGCACGCGAGCAAGCTCATTCCAGCGAGCGGGGTTCCCTTCCAGAGACGCGGAAAGCATGGCAATCGCCAGCAATTCTGCCGTGTAGGTCTTCGTGGCGGCCACGGCTTTTTCCTCCCCCGCCATAATGGGAAACACCCTGTCGGCAACCCGGGCAAGAGGGGATTGTGGCGCATTGGTAATTGCCAGCGTTGGGCAACCTTGCAAGCGCGCTTCTTCCAACACACCCACAATATCCGGCGACTCCCCCGACTGCGAAATGCCAACCACAAGCGCCCCCTCAAGGCGCGGCGGCTGACGATAGAGCGTGAACAACGAAGGGGCCGCCAGAGCCACGGGCAGGCGGTTGTGCGCGCCAAACAGATAATTGGCATAACGCCCCGCATTGTCGGAAGTGCCGCGCGCCGCGAGAAAAATGTAACGAGGTGCGGCCGAGTGCACCGCGGCCGCGATGTCTTCCGCGCGCGCCCGCTGGGCTTTCAAGGTATTTGCCAGAATTTCCGGCTGGGAAAGAATCTCATCCAAGAGGCTCATTTTTTCCTCAACAGCGATTTCTCGCAAAAGCAATCGTTGGCTGCGGCTTTTAACCGGCAGCACCACAAAAACAGAACTTTCTACGCAAGCCAGCAAACGGGCAGGGGAAACCCACTGACGCAAAAGTTAGAGCCCAGAGCAGACGAAGGGGGCAGGCTGCTATTGCTGCCTTCCCCCGTGGCAAGGTAAAAAAGCCATCTCACGAATGACCGCTCAGCCTGTGAATACGTTGACGCACATCATCCGCAAAGCGCTGAATAAAACCGTCCATGAAAAGCGCCGGCGATAACGCTTCATCGGTAAGCAGCGGGGTCATATCCACCGCAAAAGAGAGGCCAGTTTGGGCATCTACCCCATGCGGCTCAAAATAAGTGGCATTCGCCCGGCGGCGCGCCAGAGAGGCCAGGTCATACCGCTTCCCTCCGCTGATTTGCGAATCGAACACCCCCAGCAACGCTGCCTGCAGGTTTTCCTGCGACGAAAGGTCAAAGGGGGTCTTGTCGCTGTCCACCATCCAATCCAGGTCGCGCCATACCTCGCAGCCGTACAGTTTGCGAGGGCGCTCTTCCGGGGGAAGCCGCCGCAGCGCCGCGATGACCCGCAATGCCGTAGCCACGTGGGTGTCGTGTTTGTCGGCCAGGTTGTGGGTATAGACAACTTCCGGACGCGCCGCTCTCAGCACCGCAAGGATATCCTCTACCGGTGCAGGGTTGCTGCCATCCTTAACCACCTTGCTGGGGTAATCCAGCATGATTTGGGCGGCATACTCTCCGACAAACGCCGCTTTCCGCTGCTCCTTGAAGCGTACCAGGCGCATCTCTTCGTCATTGTATCGCTCATATAGCCCGTTCCGCGGGGAACCGCGCCCGTCAGTGACTACAACGCCGGTAAACCACTTTTCGGGGTTCTGGAAGCATGCCAAAATGGGCGCGGCTGCCATGATTTCAATGTCATCCTGGTGGGCAGCAAAGCAGCAATGCGTGGTGCGCGACAGGGCCTCTTCGGTAGGCGTACCGTCGGGAACAAAAATTTCGGCGGTCTTTAGATGAAACTGCATGGCAGGCTCCTATAGGGAAAACTGAGCGCGACAATGCATTCCTCAACACAGCAAATCTTTTCATCGGGCAGGTAAATCCAAATGCGCCACAATTCTAACAGATTGGTAACTGTTTGGCCCGGCAACTAACATTTGCAGGGGCAACGTCGCGAAACCATGGGGCAGGGCGGCTGCCCGTAACCGATGGCCTCATTGTCATTGTGAGCGAAGCGCAGCAATCTCGGCTGCGGCCTTGCGTGGGATTGCTGCACCACCTGCGGCGGCTCGCAATGACACCTACCCAGACAAACCCACTTCGGGCAATGTTCTTTTGGCATGCCGACCACCCGACCATCTGACTACCCGACTATCTCAACCTCCCCGCAAGCAGCACCAGGGGGTGATCGGCGTGGTGGCCGGTGCCGTGTTCAATTTGGGCGCGGCACGAGGTGCCGGGGGCAACCACTTCCCGCGTTTCGCCTGCTTCGCGCACCGCGGGGAAGAGCACCAGTTCGCCAATTTGCATGGAAAGGTCGTCATGCTCGGCTTCGTAGCCGAAAGCCCCCGCCATGCCGCAACACCCGCTGGGAATGATTTCCACCGGCACGCCCGCGGCCTGCAGCATGGCGGCGGTGGCCTCCTGCCCGACGGGCAGGCCGTCGTCGGCGGGGGGACGGGCTTTCTGGTAGCAGTGGCCGTGGAGCAGCACCGGCTCGCCTTCCCACGGCGGGGTGCTCTGCCACAGCGCCGCCCAGCCCCCGTGGCGCACGAAAAACTCATCACACAGCCAGGCGCGGCGGGCTAACGCGGCCACATACGGGTCTTGCGGCAGCAAATCGGGGTATTCATCCTGCAGGGTGTAAATTTCGGAAGGCTCCGCGCCCACCACGGGCAGGCGGCCTTCGGGGTCGAGGCGGGCGATGGCGTCCACCACCTTGCGGGCTTTGGCGCGCGCCTGTTCCAAAAAGCCTTTGGAAATCAGCGGGCGCCCCGCCCCCAGCACCGGCACCACGGCCGCCCGCTCGCCCAGGGCTTCCAGCAGGCGGAGGGCGGCGCGTTCCACTTCCGGCTCGAAATGGCGGGTGAAGGGGTCGGCCAGGTAGAGCACGGTGGGGCGCTCGTTGCAGGGCTCGGCAACGGCGGTGCGCTGGGGCACGGGCAGCAGCCTGTCGGGGGCCAGGCCCAGCAAACGGGCGGCGATCGCCCGCAACGGCCCCCAATTGGCGATGCGAAACACCGGTTCCAGCGGCCAGAGCCAGGGAGCGGCTTCTCCGAAGAAGGCAAAGAACCAATCGCGCACACGGCGGCGGTGGCGCTGGTAGTAGCGGTGCAGGAATTCGTATTTCAACTTCGCCATGTCCACGCCCGAGGGGCACTCGGCGCGGCAGCCCTTGCATGCCACGCAGAGGTCCAGGGCGCGGTAGGCGGCTTCCTCAGCTGCGGGCAGATGCCCGGCAATCATCGCCCGCAGCAGGTTGGCGCGGCCGCGGGTGCTTTTGTCTTCGTCGCGGGTGGCCTGGAATGTGGGGCACATCAGGCCGTCGGTCTTGCGGCACACGCCCGCGCCGTTGCAGGTTTCCACCGCGCCCACCACGCCGCCGTCGTCGGAAAAATCCAGCACCGGCGTCCAGCCCTGGGGGCGGTAATCCTCACCGTAGCGCAGGTGGGAATCCATGGGAGGCGCGTCCACAATTTTGCCGGGGTTGAGCAGGTTTTGGGGGTCGGCAGCAGCCTTCACCTGGCGGAACAGCCCCATGATTTCCGGCCCAAAGGCGGCTTCCAGGAATTCGCTGCGGGCGATGCCGTCGCCGTGTTCCCCGCTGGGCACGCCGCCCAGGCGGATACCGGCTGCCATCGCGGCCTGCGCCAAACCGCGCAGTTTGCCGCGGTCGCGGGCGTCTTTCAGGTTGAGGCCAGGGCGAATGTGCAGGCAACCTGCCGAGGCGTGGGCATAAAATTCGGCTTCCACGCCAAACTCTTTCATGATGGCCTGCACCGCCCGCACGAACTCGCCGAGGTGCTCCACCGGCACGGTAATGTCTTCCATGAAGGAAACCGGCTTGACTTCGCCGGGGCGCGCCATCAAAAGCCCCAGCCCCACCTTGCGTACCTTCCAGACATGCGCCTGGGTTTCATCATCCAGCGCCAGGAAGCCCTCGCGGGCGAGGGCGCGTGCCTGCCCCTGCACCAGCAGGCGGTCATCGCCGGCAAATTCCACGATGAGGATTGCCGCGGGGTTGCCTGCGGGCAGGAAATCCAGCAGCCCGGCGTAGGCGGGCACGCCGCGGGCGGCTTCCCAAACGCTGCGGGGCAGCAGTTCCACCGCCGAGGGGCCGTAGGAAAGCAAGCGGGGGGTGTCGTCGCAGGCGGCCACGATGCTGGGGTAAGGCAGCACGGCCAGGGCGGTGTGCCTGGGGCGGGGCACCAGGCGGAAAGTCGCCCGCCGGATGACGGCGAGGGTGCCCTCCGAGCCCGCCAACAGGGCTTGCAGCGGGATTTGCTCCGGCGGGAAGGGCGGGTAAGGCGCGTCTTCGGCGTACCAGCGGGGCGGGCGGGAAGGCGTCCAGGGGAGCAAATAATTGAGGTTGTAGCCGGAAGCCCGCCGCCAGACCCGCGGCCAGTGGGCGCGCAGGGTTTCGGCGGCTTTCCCCTGCCGCAATTCATTGGCTATACGAAGCAGGCGGGCGATGGTGGGATTGTCAGGCCGGGCGTCGGGGGAAAGCGGCGCTAACACGCCCGTGGTGCCGTCGGCAAAGACCACTTCGGCCCGGAGCAAATGATCAACGCTCATGCCGTAGCGGATGGAATGCGCGCCGGTGGCGTTGTTGCCGATGACGCCGCCCACGGTGGCGCGCTCGGCAGAAGCCGGGTCGGGGCCAAACTGCAGGCCGTGGGCTGCGGCGGCACGGTTGAGTTCCTTGAGCACCACGCCCGGCTGCACGGTAGCGGTGCGGGCTTCGGGGTCAATGACCACCTCGCGGCTCAAATGGCGGGAAAGGTCAAGCACCACAGCCTCGCCCACCGCCTGCCCGGCCAGGCTGGAACCCGCGCCGCGGGGCAGCAGCGGCACATGGTGCTCGGCGGCAAGGGCCACAAACGCCGCGAGTTCATCGCCATCACGCGGGAAGCCCACCGCGAGGGGGTGCACCTGATAAATTGAGGCATCGGTGCTGTAGAGATAACGGGAGACAGGGTCGTCGTGAACGACCAGACCGGCCTTGCGGGCAGCGTTGAGAAAATCGGGGAGAGATGAGATGGTAGGCATAGGATTGGGGAATTGGGGGGAATTGGGGAAATTAGGGATTAGGGATTAGGGGATTTGGGGAAGCACACTTCGCAATTCGCAACTCGCCACTCGCCATTCGCCATTGGCAATTTTCCGTCATTACCGCATTTGCAAGGCACGTTTCAGGGCACGCACCTCGCGGGAAGCAGCGTAGCGCCACTGCCCCGGGCGCAAACCGGCCACGGTGAGGGGGCCAATGGCCCAGCGGAAGAGGCGCAGGGTGGGCAGTCCCACCGCGGCGGTCATGTGGCGAATCTGGCGCTTTTTGCCTTCCCGCAGCACAATCTGCAGCCACGCGGTGGGGCCATGGGGCGTTACGGACCTGGAGCGCGGCGGCAGGCCCGGGGCGGGAATGACGCTGACCTCGGCGGGCAGGGTGCGGCGGCCTTTCACCACCACGCCTTCCTGCAGCGCCTGTAATTGCGCTTCCTCGGGCACGCCTTCCACCTGCACCCAGTAGGTCTTGGGCAGTTTGTGGCGGGGGTGGGTCAGCCGATGGGCAAGGCTGCCCTCATCGGTGAGCAGCAGCAAACCCTCGGAACGCAAATCCAGCCGCCCGGCGGCATACACGCCCGGCACGGGGATGTATTCGGCTAAGGTGGGGCGGCCTTCGCGGTCGGTAAAGGCGGAAAGCACACCGTAGGGCTTGTTGAACAAGAGCAGCACGGGGGAAAGCGTCGCGTGGTCGGATAGTCAGATGGTCGGTTAGAGCGCCCAGGCGAGGAGGATGCCGAGAAGGGCGGTGAGGATGCCGAGATGGAGGAAAAGGTTGGTTTCCCCCACCCAGCCGGGGATAAATTGGAAAACGAAATTGATGGCCACCAGACCGGCGCCAAGCATGATCAACAGCCCCTTGCGTTCGGCAAAAAACTCAGACAGGCGGTCAAGAAAACGGTTGAAAGCGCCCATGGGCACTTCTCCTTATCTCTCGGGGGAAGCCAGCCGTTTGCGCCATTTGGCATATCGGGAAGCCACCATCACCCAGGGGGGGGAAACCGCACCGGCGGGGCGGCTTTCCCGCAGGGCAGCACGCAGCCCCGCAGCGGTCGGTTCAAAGGGAGGGAGCACCATCACCCCGCGGCCGATTTCCGCGGCCGTGTGGGCATCCGAACCGGCCAGGACGAGCAAACCGTGGTCGGCGGCGAACTGCACAGCACGGCGATTGGCGCGCGCCGAAAAACAGCGGGCATTGAAGCCTTCCACGGCGTCCAGCAAGGGCGCAATGCGTTCCAGGGCATCCGGCGCCCAGTGGCCCCTCCGGCGGACATCAAAGGGGTGTGCCGCCGCCACAAAAGCCCCCTGCGCCCGCAAACGCGCCAGCGCCTCTTCCGGCGGCAAACCGGCGGGCACGCCCTCTTCCAGAAAATAGGCCAGCAGTTCACCTTCGGTGGTCATCACTTCTTCGCCCACAATCACAAACGCGGGCGCCAGCCGCCGGGCTTCCAATGCCCCCGCAATGGTGTTGTGGTCGGTCACGACCAGCCGCGCCAGGCCGCGGGCGCGCGCCGCGCGCAACGCGGCTTCCGGCGAGGTCAGGCTGTCGGGCGAGAAACGGGTGTGCAGGTGAAAATCCACGCGCCACATGAAAGGAATTCTACCACTTCAGGGTACAATTGGGGCGGAGGGGATCGGTAAGTCGTCATCGGTTCCCCCGTAGATTGGTAACTGCTCAGCCCTGGCAGGAAATCCACAGATTTCACAGATTGGCACAGAAAACGTAACTGCCTACGCTGTGGTGCCCTCCATGCGTTTTGATGCGCTGTGCCTTTGCCATACCCCTCCCCTGGCTCCCCTCCCCGCATGCGGGGAGGGGACGGGGGTGGGGTCAACGCAGCGGCAGCGGCGCCAAAGGAAAACGCGGTGTGAAAACACGCCCTGCATTGCCAGCGCTACGATTTGGGTAGGCAATTACCAGAAAACACAGAATTGCTCTTTGCGCCATTTGCTTTCTTTGCGTCTTTGCGTTAACCTCTTTTTATGCTTCTGGGTGCGCATCGCGGGCAGGCTGAACAGTTACGTAGACAGTTACGTAGATCGAGGCCCAGAATCACCCGGCACCGAAACACAGGAGCACGCCCATGGTCATTTTAGGCCAATGGCACGACAAACGCATCACCATCAGCGTCCGCGAACGGGAACGCAGCCTGACGGTCAGCACCGTTTGGGAAGGCCACCTGCTCACGGCGGCTTATGAAGGCGGAGGGCGGCCGCGCACTTTCATCACCCAGGGCACGGTTTACCGCCGCGCGCTGGACGGGCGTATGCTGACCAAGTGGCGCGCCCGCGGCCGCCGCGAACGGCGATGGCTTCCGCAGGAAGAAGCGCTGAAAATAGAAGCGCGCGGCCGCGCACTGCTGCAGGCGGTTTACGCCGACCTCCAAAGCGGCGCCTTGCGAGGCAACGCCGAACTGCCGCCGTTGGGGCACACCCTCTTTCAGCGCGCCATCGCCTGGGATGAGGAAAAATCGCGCGCCGACGCAGACCGGTATCGCCAAATCTACCTCCCCATCGGCATCCTGCCGCCCGACCAGTACAGCGCCATCGTGCTGCAAGCCACACTGGGGTGCTCGTTCAACACCTGCACCTTCTGCACTTTCTACCGCGACCGTCCCTTTCGCGTCAAATCGCCGGAAGCCTTCCGGCAGCATGCCGAGGCCGTGAAAGATTTTCTCGGCGAAGGCATCTACCTGCGGCACGGCATCTTTTTGGGCGACGCCAACGCGCTCACCGTGCCCATGAAACGCCTGGTGCCGCTGATGGAAATTGCCAACCAAGTCTTCCCCGAAGCATGGGGGAGCATCGGGCGGCCAAGCAGCCGCGCGGCCAACCACCTGCAAACCCACCCCGGCGCGTGGGGCGGCATCTACGCCTTTCTGGACAGCTTCAGCGGCGAACGGAAAACACCGGCCGACTACGCCCGCCTGGCAGCCCTCGGTCTGAAGCGGGTTTACATCGGCATGGAAAGCGGACACGCGCCGTTGCTGCAATTCCTGCACAAACCCGGCACTCCGGAAGACGTCCTGCACACCGTGCGCGCCCTCAAAGCCGGCGGCGTGGCCGTCAGCGTAATCGTGCTCATCGGCGCAGGCGGGCAGTTCTATGCCGCCGCCCATGTGCGCGACACCATCGCCCTCATCAACCAAATGCCCCTGGACAGCCGGGACATCATCTATTTTTCCGAACTGGTGGTGACCGAAAACATGCCCTACGCCCGCGATGCCGCCGCCGCCCACCTGAAACCGCTCACCCACGAAGAATGCACCGCCCAGGAAAAGGCCATTCGCGCCGGCCTGCGCTTTGGGGAAAGCCGGCCGCTCATCAGCCGTTACGATATCCGCGAATTCGTATACTGACCCCTGCCCCCCAAGTGTCTGTCCGGCCTTCGGGGAACGTCCGACCCGGGCGCGGGGCTTTCTTCTGCTTTCCACGCCCCGCCGGTAGCCTTCCGGCCATAAAGGGAATGCCATGCAAATTGCCACCGCCGAAAGTCTGGATTTCCAGCAAAAGCGCATAGAAAGCGCCCTGCGCGCCGGCCGCACGGCCGAAGCCATCGCCATCTGGCTGACCCTGCACCCCGCCGACCGCGCGGAAGTCTTCCGCCGGCTCGCCGAAGACGACCAGCACACCCTGCTCACCCACCTGGACATCGCCACCATTGCCGACCTGCTGGAAGAGCTGGACGACGAAGAGGCGGCAGAAGCAGCGGAAGAAATCCCCACAGAGCGCCTGGCCGACGTGCTGGACGAAATGGAGCCGGATGAAGCCGCCGACCTGCTGGGCGACCTTCCGCCCGAGCAGGCCCGCGAAGCGCTTGCCGAGATGGAAGACGCCGACGAGGTGCGCCCCCTGCTCGGCTACCCCGACGAGAGCGCCGGCGGCCTGATGACCACCACCTACATCGCGCTGCGCAGGCAAACCACCGCAGCCCAGGCGCTCGAATTCCTGCGGCAGGTCAGCGACCGCGCTGAAATTCCCTTTTACCTCTATGTGGTAGATAAAGAACGCCGCCTGGTCGGCGTGGTGGACCTGCGCGACCTGCTCGTCGCCCCACCCCATACCGTGATGGAAACCATCATGGACCCGGACGTCATTTTCGTCACGGCCGGCACCGACCAGGAAGAAGTCGCGCGCATTATGGCAAAGTACGACCTCGCCGCCATCCCGGTGGTCAACGCCAAACACCGTCTCATCGGCGTCATCACTTACGACGACATTGTGGACGTGATGGAAGAGGAAGCCACCGAAGACATCTACCACCTGGCAAGCGTTTCCGACGAAGACATAGACCCCGAAAGCCCGGTCATGGAGCAATTGAAAGGCCGCCTGCCGTGGCTGTACCTCAACACCCTGACCGCCCTCTTTGCCTCGTGGGTCATCAGCCATTTTGAAGCCATCATTGCCCAGGCCGCCGTGCTGGCGCTTTTCCAGTCGGTGGTGGCCGGGCAAGGCGGCAACGCCGCCAGCCAGAACGTGGCCATGACGGTGCGCGCCATCGCCCTGGGGAAACTTTCCCCCAAAGCACTGGCCCGGGTGCTCTGGAAGCAGTTCATCACCGGACTGATGCTGGGCATCCTGGTGGGAACGGTGGTCGGCGTGGGCGTCTATTTCTGGCGCGGCAATCTCTACCTCAGCCTGGTGCTGGGCATGGCGTTGGTGGGGAACCTCAGCGTGGGGTCGGTGGTCGGCGTGCTGGTGCCGCTGGCGCTGCAGGCCGTAGGCGTAGACCCGGCGCTGGCGTCTTCCATTTTAGTGACGGCCGTCACCGATTCCAGCGGCTTCTTTATCTTTCTCAGCCTGGCCGCGCACTTTTTGAGCAAAATCATCGGAGGGTAATTTTGGATTTCCGATTCAGGATTAGCGGCATCGCAAACCGCAATTCGCCAATCTATCAGGAGGCAACCATGAAACTCAAAGGCAAACGTGTGGGTGTGTTCGTGGAAGAAGGTTTTGAAGACCTGGAATTCTGGGTGCCGGTCATGCGCCTGCGCGAAGAAGGTGCAGAAGTGATGATCATCGGCACCGGCAGGCAACGCGTTTTCCACGGCAAACACTGCCTGGAAGCCCGACCGGACACGACCGCAGCCGAAATCAGCGCCGATGACCTGGACGGCCTGGTCGTTCCCGGCGGATGGGGGCCGGACAAACTGCGCCGCGATGAGCACGTCTTGGCGTTGGTGCGTGCGATGGAAGCGCAAGGCAAAATCATCGCCAGCATCTGCCACGGGGGATGGGTGCTGGCCTCGGCTGGCGTGGTGCAGGGCCGCAAGGCCACCGGCTCGCGCGGCATTCGCGACGACATGGTGAACGCAGGCGCCGAATGGGTCAACGCCCCCGCCCTGCGCGATGGCAACCATGTCTGGGGGCGCGTGGTCGCCGACATTCCTGCCTTCTGCCGCGAACTCGTGAACGCGCTGGCCGAATAAAGCACCGTTAACCAAAACTTAACCTCGGGGGGCTTCCCCGCCCCTAAAGGCCGGTAAAATAAAAACGGCGGCCCTTTGGCCCCTCTCCATGCGGGAAAGAGGATTTTTGCCTATGAATGCTTCCCATCGCCCGTGGCGCCAACGCCTGGCCTACCACTTCCAGCACGGCGACGTGCTCTGGTGGGTGCTGCTTTTCCTTTCGGCATTCGCCATCGTGGGTCTGGTGCTCTGGATCGCGTGGCAATTATGGGTGCAGTCGGCGCCGTCGCGCCACGCCTTTGGCTGGAATTTCATCTGGCCGTGGGTCAAACCGGTCTGGAACCCGGCGCTGGACAAATTCCAGGCCTGGCCGGCGATTTACGGCTCCCTCATCACAGCCGCCATTGCCTTAGTGCTGGCCGTGCCTCTGGCCCTCGGCATTGCCATCTTCCTCTCAGAACTGGCGCCCGACTGGCTGCGCGCCCCCCTGAACTCCATGGTAGAAATGCTGGCTGCCATTCCCAGCGTGGTGTACGGCTTGTGGGGCATTTACGTTTTCCTGCCGCTGGTGGTCGTGCCGCTGGGCAAAGCCCTGGAGCCCTTAGGCCATGTGCCCGGCATCGGCATTTTCTTCAAAGGGCCAACCCCGGCTTCCGGCTTCACCCGCCTGGGGGCCGCGCTGGTGCTCGTCATCATGATCCTGCCTACCATTGCCGCAGTCAGCCGCGACGTCCTGCAAGCCATCCCGCGCAGCCAGCGCGAAGCCGCCATGTCGCTCGGCGCCACCCGGTGGGAAACGATTTGGAAAGTGCTGCTGCCCTACGGGCAAAGCGGCATTTTAGGGGCCATCATCCTGGGCTTTGGCCGCGCCATCGGCGAAACGATGGCCGTCACGATGGTCATCGGCAACAGTGCAGGCGGCGGCTATTCCATCCTCAAGCCCGGCTACACCATGGCGAGCATCATCGCCAACGAATTTGCGGAAGCCGTGAGCGACATGCACACCTCCGCTTTAATGGAAATCGGCCTGGTGCTTTTTGCCCTCACCCTGCTGCTCAACGCGCTCGCGCGCTGGCTGGTGGTCAACCGCACCATCAAACGGGCCTGAACGCTTTCCGAGGCAGCCATGAGCCAAAGCATCTACGAACACATTGACCTGCGGCGTCACTATCGCCGCCGCCAACGCACCAACCGCATCATGCTGGCCCTCACAGGCCTGACGGTCGCCGTGGCCGTGGTGCCGCTGGTGTGGATCACCGTCTACGTGCTGCTGCAAGGCGGCAAATACCTCACCCCCGACTTTTTCATTCACCTGCCCGCGCCGATGGGCGTTGCAGGCGGCGGGGTGCTCCACGCCATTGAAGGCAGCGCGGTGATGGTGCTGTTAGCGTCGGCCATCGCCATCCCGCTGGCGCTGCTGGCGGCCTTCTACCTGCTGGCGCGCCCCAACACCGGCCTCGCCCACACCCTGCGCTTCAGCACCGACATGCTGGCAGGCACGCCTTCCATCGTGATCGGCCTCTTCGGCTATGCGGTCATCGTGACGGTGCAAAAACACTTTTCGGCTTTTGCAGGCGGAATGGTTCTTGCCATCATCATGCTGCCGGTGGTGCTGCGCTCGGCAGAAGAAATGCTCAAACTGGTGCCGCCCGAACTGCGGGAAGGCGCGCTGGCCATGGGCGCGCCGGAGTGGCTGGCCGCGCTCAAAGTGGTGTTGCCTGCCGCGGCAGAAGGCATCATCACCGGCGTGATGTTGGGCATTGCGCGCGCCGTGGGCGAAACCGCCCCCCTGCTTTTTACCGCCCTCGGCAACGACCATTATGAAATCGGCAAAATCATCTCTGCCGGCCTGCGCTACCACCAGAGCCCAGGCAAAATCCTCGGCACCATTTTCGCCCAGCCTGCCGATGCCCTGCCCCTTACCCTGTGGAAATACGCCCAGCAGCCTTATCAGGAACGCGTCCACCAGGCATGGGCAGTCGCTTTCGTGCTCATGCTGTTCGTGCTGGGGCTCAACATCGCCGCGCGCGCCTGGCTGGCCTACCGCCGCCGCAAAATGTTCACCTCCTAACCCCTCTTTGGGAAGCCGGGCCGCGCCGCTTTCCCCGGCGCTGCCGCTCACCGGCGCCCTTTTCGGAGGTCCCCATGCAACCTCACCTCAACATCACCGAACCCTCTCGCGCCGCCGCCACCGCCAGCAGCCTCAAAATGGAAGTCCGCCACCTCTCGGTTACTTACAAAACTTCACGGGCCGTCAAAGCCATAGACTTGCCCGTGTACGAAAACCGCGTGCTGGCCATCATCGGGCCTTCCGGCTGCGGCAAATCCACCCTGCTGCGCGCCCTCAACCGGATGAACGACCTCATCCCGGGCGCGCGCGTGGAGGGTGAAGTGCTGCTGGACGGCGAAAACATCTACGCCCCAGGGCAAGACGTGGTAGACATCCGCCGCCGGGTAGGGATGGTCTTCCAGCGCCCCAACCCCTTCCCCATGAGCGTTTACGACAACGTCGCTTTTGGGCCGCGCCTGCTCGGCCTGCGCAAAAAATCGGTGCTGGACGAAATTGTTGAGCAAAGCCTGCGCTCTGCGGCCTTGTGGGAACAGGTCAAAGACCACCTCGGGCAATCAGGCATGGCGCTTTCCGGCGGGCAACAACAGCGCCTCTGCATTGCCCGCACCATCGCGATGGAACCGGAAGTCATTTTAATGGATGAACCCACTTCTGCCCTGGACCCAATGGCCACCCTGACCATTGAAGACCTCATCCAGCGCCTCAAGGAAAACTACACCATTGTCATCGTGACCCACAACATGCAGCAGGCGGCGCGCATTTCCGACTTCACGGCCTTTTTAAACATGGACAGCGACCGGGCAGGCTATCTGGTAGAATTTGGCCCCACAGTAGACGTTTTCACCAACCCGAAAGAAAAACTCACCGAAGACTACATCACCGGCCGATTCGGATAACCCCTCAACCGCAGATGCCGAAAGAAGCGGTTCCCATCCTCACAAGGAGGAGCCATGCCTCGCACCGTGCTGGAAACCGAGCTCAGGAACCTGAAAGGCGAGGTGCTCAAACAGGGCCAGATGGTCGGCGACGCCATGCTGGCCGCCATTGAAGCCCTCAAACACCGCGACGTGGAAGCCTCCCGGCGCATCATGGCTGCCGACCGCGACATCAACGCCCTCCGCTTTGAAATTGAGCGCGCCACGCTGATCGTGATTGCCACCCAGCAGCCCCTTGCCCACGACCTGCGCCTGCTGGCTTCCATTTTAGACATTGCGGGCGAACTGGAACGCATGGGCGACTACGCCAAAGGCATTGCCAAAATCAACATCCTGATGGGCGATAAACCCCTGCTGAAGCCGTTAATCGACCTGCCCCGCATGGCGGAAATCGCCACCGACATGCTGCGCCAGGCACTGGTCGCTTTCAGCAACGATGATGCGGAAACCGCCCGCGCCATCCCCGGCCGAGACGACGAAGTGGACGCCCTCTACAACCAGATCTACCGCGAATTGATGACCTTCATGATTCAAGACCCCAAAACCATAGACCAGGCCAACTACCTTCTGTGGGCGGCGCACAATGTGGAACGCACGGCCGACCGCGTCACCAACATCTGTGAACGCACCATTTTCACCGCCACCGGCGAAATCGTGGAACTGGCCTGAGGCCAAACTCCCCCCTGAAAACATCACGGGCGCGGCCATCTGACCACGCCCGTAATGTTTTGAAGACGCTGCCCGCGCAACGGAAGTAAGTGCGGCGCTTTTCCGCGTTTTTCACCCAATCTGTGCCAATCTGTAACTGCCTACGCTGTGGTGCTTTCCATGCGTCTTGATGTGCTGCGCCTTTGTCATACCCCTCCCCTGGCTCCCCTCCCCGCATGCGGGGAGGGGACGGGGGTGGGGTCAACGCAGCGGCGGCGGTGCCAAAGAAAAACACGGCGGGAACACAAGCCCAGGGTTGCCGTCGTCGCGATCTGGGTAGGTAATTACGCCAATCTGTGAAATCGGCGGATGTTTTTCTGCGGAATCTGCGTCATCTGTGGTTTCTCCTTACCGAGGATGAGCCGTTACCTCCTCTTGGCGGCCACAGAAAGCCTTTACGGACAGGCTTTTTTGGGCGTGCGGCAACATGTTGCCGCTTTGGAAAGCGCTGCGAGTGCGCCTTATGCCACGGCTTCCCGGGCAATCAACGCCTCCTCCTCTTGCGCCACGCGCATTCCCTCTTTTTCGTCCACCCGGGTGAGCAAGTAACCGCCCAAAATAAAGAAAAGCACAATGGAAACAATGCTCAGGCGGCTGCTTCCCATCAACTCACCCACCACACCAAAGACAAGCGGCCCCAAAATGCCGGCAAATTTGGCGCTCACGCTGAAGAAACCGAAAAACTCGGCCGACTGGCTTTTGGGCACCATCTGGCTAAACAGCGAGCGGCTCAGCGCCTGCGAACCGCCCTGCACCATGGCAACGGCAAAACCCAAAATCCAAAAATGAAGCGCCGTTTGCATGAAATAACCGCCAATGGAAATCAGCGCGTAAACGCCAATGGTGATGTAAATGGCCCGTTTAGTGCCGATTTTCCCCGCCAGCCATCCGAAGAAAAACGAAAAGGGAATGCCGACGAACTGAATCATCAGCAACGTTTCAATGAGGGTATTGGAATTAATGCCGATTTCCGTTCCGTAAATGGTGGCCATTTTAATGATCGTGCCGATGCCATCGTTGTACAGCCAGAATGCCAGCAAAAACTTCCACAGTTCGTTATAACGGCGCACTTTATGGAAAGTGGTCGCCAGGCGGCTGAACCCCGCCTGCACGGGGTTCATGTTCACTTCATTAGCCAGCACCCGGCGTCGGGGTTCCGGCACCCAAAGCCAGAGCGGCACCATAAACACCAGCCACCAGATGGCCGTCAGCAGAAACGAAAGGCGGGTAAAGAAGCCCACTTTGGCATCGGGCGCCGTCATAATCAGCCCCAGGCAAATGGCCAGCAGCAACCCGCCGCCCAAATAGCCCATCGCATAGCCCGCCGCCGAAACCATATCGCGCTCGTTTTCCGCCGCCACATGGGGCAGCAGCCCGTCGTAAAACACATTGGCCCCGGCAAAGCCGACGTTGCCGATGATGAAGAACACCGAGGCTTTCAACCAGTCGCCGGTATACACGCCATAAAGCAAAGCCGAGCCTAAAATGCCTATCAACGCAAAGCCGGTCAAATACTTTTTCTTGGCCCCGCTAAAGTCGGCCATGGCGCCCACAATCGGGCTAATAAGCGCCACAAGCAGCAACGCTGCGGCGGTGGTGTAGGCCCAATACACCGTCGCATGATTGCCGGGCAGGGTTTTGCCTGCCACCTTGTAGTAATAAATCGGCAGGATGGACGACATCATGATCATCGGGAAAGCCGAATTGGCCCAATCGTACATCGTCCATCCAAACACTTCCTTGCGCTTCATCAACTGCCACAGGCTGGGGGGGGATGAAGTCTCTGCCATGCGCACACTCCTTGAGTGATGAAAACCTGGAAGTCGTTGCTCTTCGCGGTCGCGCGCCCCGGCAAAGCAACGCTGCGTTTATTATATACAACAACACGCGTTCGCAGGGCGCGTTACGCGGGTTCCCGCCGCGGGGAACAAAAAACGCGCCAGCCCTTGCCGCCTTCCGGCACTTTTGTTATAATGTGGCCCAACATGCGGAAGAAAAGCGGAGCAAAGACGCTAAGCGAGCGCTTGAGAAAGGAAAATCTCAGGACGCTTGCTTTTGTGTGTCTATGCACCAGGTAAACACACAAAAACCAGAGCAACGCGCATCAGGGGGCCAATTGGCCGCAATGCTTTGCTCGCCGCTCTGATTCAGGAGGCACTTGCGTGGAAACAAAAGACTTACTTGCCCTGCGTATTCGTTTGGCGTCCCCCGAAACCATTCTCAGTTGGTCTTACGGCGAAGTGCGCAAGCCGGAAACCATCAACTACCGCCGCTTGCGCCCCGAAAAAGACGGCCTGTTCTGCGAAGTGATCTTTGGCCCCACGCGCGACTGGCAATGCGCTTGCGGCAAATACCGCAACAAACGCTACGCCGGCATCACCTGCGACAAATGCGGCGTAGAAGTTACCAAATCCAGCGTGCGGCGCGAGCGCATGGGGCACATCAGCCTGGCCGCGCCGGTGGCCCACATCTGGTACACCCGCCGCGTGCCTTCCTTCATGGGCCTGCTGCTGGATATTTCCCGCCGCAACCTGGAACGCGTGCTTTACTTTGCCCAGTATGTCGTCACCCACGTGGACGAAGACGCCCGTGAACGCGCCCTCCAGCGCCTGGAGAGCGAACTCGGCGAAAGCACCCGCGACATCACCAACCGCATCAACGCCCGCATCGCCGAACTCAACGTGCAACGCGATCAACAAATTGAAAAACTGGAAGCCCTCAAACAAACCCTGCTGACCGAATACAACGAAAAAGTCGCCGCCCGGCTGGAACCTGCCCTCAAAGAGGGCCAGCGGCTGGAAAGCGACCTGACCGCCCTGCTCGGCAAACCCGCGCCCAAAGACATCCGTTTTGGCGCCACCGACCAGGTCATTGTCAGCGGGGGCGAAACGGTTTCCAACGCTCACCTCACCAAGATCCAGGAAATCGTCAAAGCCACCCTTGACCAGATTGAAGCCCAACTGAACACCGAACGCCAGGCCGAACTGGCACACATAGACGCCCAAATCCAGGCGCTGCGCGAACACACCACCGAAAAAATCAACGCCCTTCACGCCGAACAACAGGAACAAAAAGCCTCCCAAACCAGCGAACAGGCCGCCCTGCGGGATGAACTGGTAGACTTGCGGCCCCTCACTTTTCTGAGCGAAGCCCGCTACCGCGAACTCAAATCTCGCTGGGGCAGCGTCTTCCGCGCCGAAATGGGCGCCGAAGCCTTCCTGGACATCCTGCGCCGCCTCGACCTGGACAAACTTGCCGAAGAACTGTGGCACGAAATCCGCACCACCAAGAGCAAACAAAAACGCAAAAAGGCCATCAAGCGGCTGAAAATCGTGGAAGCCTTCCGCCGCTCGGGCAACCGCCCCGAATGGATGATCCTCACCGTGCTGCCGGTCATCCCCCCCGACCTGCGGCCCATGGTGCAGCTGGACGGCGGGCGCTTCGCCACCTCGGACCTCAACGACCTCTACCGGCGCGTCATCAACCGCAACAACCGCCTCAAGCGGCTGCTGGAACTCGGCGCACCCGACGTCATCGTGCGCAACGAAAAGCGCATGCTGCAAGAAGCCGTAGATTCCCTCATCGACAACTCCCAGCGCGGCAAGGCGCTTTCCCGCCGGGGGCGGCGCGAACTGAAATCCCTCAGCGACATGCTGAAAGGCAAAAAAGGCCGCTTCCGCCGCAATTTGCTGGGCAAGCGCGTGGATTATTCCGGCCGCTCGGTCATCGTGGTGGGGCCGCGCCTCAAACTGCACCAGTGCGGCCTGCCCAAAGGCATGGCGCTGGAACTCTACCGCCCCTTCGTCATCGCCCGCCTGGTGCAGCACAACTACACCACCAACATCAAAGGCGCCAAGCGCCTCATTGAGCGCAACCGCCCCGAAGTATGGGAAGTGCTGGAAGAAGTCATCAAAGAACGCCCGGTGATGCTCAACCGCGCCCCCACCCTGCACCGCCTGAGCATCCAGGCCTTTGAACCGGTGCTCATTGAAGGGCAGGCCATCCAACTGCACCCGCTGGTCTGCACCGCCTTCAACGCCGACTTTGACGGCGACCAGATGGCCGTGCACGTGCCGCTTTCCAACAAAGCCGTGCAGGAAGCCCGCGAACTGATGCTGTCTTCCCGCAACCTGCTGAAGCCCGCCGACGGCGAGCCCATCATCAGCCCCTCCAAAGATATGGTGCTCGGCGTGTACTACCTCACCATGGAAGAACCCCGCCCCCTCAAGGGCGACGGCATGGCCTTCGGCAGCATGGACGAGGTGGAACTGGCCTACAACCTGAAACAGGTCCACATCCACGCCAAAATCAAACTGCGCACCACCACCTGGTATAACGAAAACGGCGCCCGCATGGAAAAGCCCGAAACCCGCGTGCTCAACACCACCGTGGGGCGCGTGCTCTTCAACCGCATCCTGCCCGAATCCCTGCGCTTCCTCAACCGGCTGCTCGACAAAGGCGGCATCAAAGAAGTGATGGCCATGGTGTATGAAGTGGGCGGGGAAGAAGTGACCGTAGACGTCGCCGACAAAGTGAAAGACATCGGCTTCGCCTACGCCACCCGCTCCGGCGTCAGCATGGCCATCGGCGACATCAACGTCCCGAAAGACAAAGAAACCCTGATTGCCGAAGCCCACGACGAAGTGGACGCCGTGGAACGGGCCTACCGCCGCGGCCTGCTGACCGAGCAGGAAAAAGACGAACAAATCATTGAAATCTGGCAGCGCACCACCGAAGCCGTGCGTGAACTGGTCAAAAAAGAACTGGACCCCGTCAACGACCTCGCCGTGATGGCGCTTTCGGGCGCCACCAAAGGCGGCTACGGCACGCTTTCCCAACTGGCAGGGATGCGCGGCATGATGGCCGACCCGTCAGGCCGCATCATTCCGCTGCCGGTGCGCTCCAACTTCCGCGAAGGGCTGACCACGCTGGAATACTTCATCTCCACCCACGGCTCCCGGAAAGGCCTGGCCGACACCGCCCTCCGCACCGCCGACGCCGGCTACCTCACCCGCCGCCTGGTAGATGTGGTTCAAGACGTCATCATCACCGAAGAAGACTGCGGCAGCGACGAATTCATCGTCGTCCGCACCACCGACAAGGTCGGCAACCAAACCATGGGGCAGCGCATCTGGTCTCGCGTGGCCGCCGAAAACATCCTTGACCCCGAAACCGGCGAAGTCATCGTTGAAAAGGGTGAAATCATTGAACGCCGCCATATCCACCGCATCGCGGCGGCAGGCATTGAAGAAGTCAAAGTGCGCTCGCCCCTCACCTGCCACGCGCCGCACGGCGTGTGCGCCAAATGCTACGGCATGGATTTGGGGCGCGGCCATCTCGTCAAAGTAGGCACCGCGGTAGGCATCATCGCAGCCCAGTCCATCGGCGAGCCGGGCACCCAACTGACCCTGCGCACCTTCCACACCGGCGGCGTGGCCTCGGAAAGCGACATCACCACCGGCCTTCCCCGCGTGGAAGAGATCTTTGAAGCCCGCAAAACGCCGAAAGGCGAAGCCGTGGTGGCCGAAATCAGCGGCATCCTCCACATCGTGGAATCGGAACGCTACGCCGACCAGCGGCTGGCGCGCATAGA
>Ga0256829_1001371_pt1 | contig 20229 bp, 18 predicted proteins | sample 131447metaG_FD_185979 | JGI IMG/M metagenome (GOLD analysis project Ga0256829, IMG submission 185979) | Hydrothermal vent microbial communities from Lau Basin, Pacific Ocean - 131-447 | ecosystem: Environmental > Aquatic > Marine > Hydrothermal vents | place: Pacific Ocean: Lau Basin | collected...
ATCACCCAAAACTGGTCATCGCACACACGCGACTATGCCGCGGCTGTCGCAGAGGTGAAGCTTGAGGACTATGAGCTGATTTAGGCGGCTCTAGTCCACCTTGCTCATATAGGTTGGCAGCCAATCTTCGTGCGCTTTGCGGATCTCGGCGAGTGGCAAGTTGATGACGTCTTGGTTCAGCACCATTGCGTCACCGCCAAGGTCGCCTTGCTTGCCGGCATAGATGCCTGCGGCTTTCGCGCGCGTCAGAACCTCATCAACCTGATCAGGCGAGACGGCCACCATATAGCTGCCTTGATGCTCGACGAAATAGCCGAGCAAGCTGCCCGAGGCAGGGAATGTCAGATTGGCGCCAATGCCGCTTGCCAGGCAGAGCTCTGTCGCGGCGCACATATAGCCGCCATCAGAGACGTCATGCACAGCGTTGAGCAATCCATCCTCGATCAAGGATCGGGTAAAATCGGCGACGCCTTTTTCCTTGTCGAGATTGACCAAGGGCGGTGGACCTTCTTCGCGGCCATGGATCTCGCGTAAGTATAGCGATGCACCAAGTCCTGGCGTCGGATCGCCGTCTGCGATCGCGATCAGAACGTCGCCTTCCTGCGCGCCTTTCAGCGTCGCAACCTTGTCTAAATCCTCGATCAGGCCGACGCCGCCAACAACGGGTGTCGGCGGGATCGCGATGCCATCGGTTTCATTGTATAGGCTGACATTACCAGACACGACCGGGAAATCGAGCGTGCCGCAGGCTTCGGCCATACCTTCAATCGCTTTGACAATATAGCCCATCGTTTCCGGCTTCTCAGGATTTCCGAAGTTCAGATTATCCGTGATCGCAATCGGCTTGGCGCCAACCGCTGAGAGGTTGCGATAGGCCTCCGCAACGATTTGCTTGCCGCCTTCATACGGGTCAGCCGCAACATAGCGCGGCGTGCAATCTGACGTGATTGCCAGCGCTTTATTAGTGCCGTGAATGCGCACGATGGCAGCATTGCCTTGCGACTGCGAGCTGTCGACGGTGTCGCCCATGACGTGTCGATCATACTGTTGCCAAATCCATCGTTTGCTGGCCATATCCGGGCAAGACATGAGCTTGAGGAGGACCTCGCCATAGTCTTCTGGCTCAGGGATCGAGTCCATATCGAGGGGCGCGCGCTTGTTCGGCTCAACCCATGGTCGGTCATAGTTCGGCGCGTCTTCGGCCAGCGGCGCGACAGGAATATCGCACACGGTCTCGCCAAACTGTTTCAGCACCATGCGACCACTATCCGTCGTCATGCCGATCACTTCAGCGTCGAGATCGTATTTGTCGAAGATCTTTTTGGCGAGATCGATCTTGTCCGGATAGAGCACCATCAACATGCGCTCTTGGCTTTCAGACAGCATGATCTCATAGGCGCTCATGCCGGTCTCGCGTTGTGGGACTTTGTCCAAGTCCATTTCAACGCCGATGCCTTCACCATTCTCGCCGCCGCTATCGGCCATCTCAACCGAAGACGAGGTGAGACCTGCTGCGCCCATGTCCTGAATCGCTTGGATCGCGTCAGTCGCCATCAGCTCCAGGCAAGCCTCGATCAGGAGTTTTTCCGTAAACGGATCGCCGACTTGAACGGTCGGGCGATTGTCTTCGTCCCCTTCAGAGAATTCGGCCGACGCCATGGTCGCGCCGTGAATTCCATCACGGCCGGTCTTGGAGCCGACATAGAAAATCGGATTGCCGGGCGTGGCGCCGCGGGCATAGAAAATCTTGTCCTGATCGGCGAGGCCAACCGCCATCGCATTGACCAGGATGTTGCCATTGTAGCCGGAATGGAACTCGGTCTCACCGGCTACTGTCGGGACGCCGACACAGTTGCCATAGCCGCCAATACCCGCGACGACGCCGGCAACCAGGCTACGCGTCTTTGGATGGCTTGGATCGCCAAAACGCAGCGCATTGACCAGCGCGATAGGGCGCGCGCCCATCGTGAACACGTCGCGTAGAATTCCGCCAACCCCGGTCGCTGCGCCTTGATAAGGCTCAATATAAGACGGGTGGTTATGGCTCTCCATTTTGAAGATCGCGGCCTGGCCATCGCCAATATCGATCACACCGGCATTCTCGCCAGGACCTTGAATGACATGCTTATTCTTGGTCGGGAACTTGGACAGGTGACGGCGCGAAGATTTATACGAGCAATGCTCTGACCACATCACAGAATAGATGCCGAGTTCGACCAGGTTTGGCTGGCGGCCGAGGCGCGTGACCAGACGGTCCCATTCTTCAGCATTGATCCCATGCTCGCTCGCAGAGGTTTCGTCTTGTTCCGCCTGCATCGCGGTGATGATCGCAGATCTGTCAGTCATGGTGCTTTGGGTCTCTGTCTCTGGAGTCGATAGCGAGAGGGATGGGATTAAGCTGCCGAGAGCAAGCTTTCGAACATGCCGCGTCCGTCCGTGCCGCCCTCATGTCCGCCAATGGCGCGCTCTGGGTGGGGCATCATTCCGAGGACGCGGCCGTTTTCACTGATCACGCCTGCAATATCGCGGGCAGAGCCATTTGGGTTGTCGACATAGCGGAAGGCGACGCGACCTTCGCTCTCAAGTGCGTTCAGCGTCTCCTCATCGGCAACATAATTGCCGTCATGATGCGCGATCGGAATAGTGATTTCACCGCCGGTATAGGCGCTGGTGAAGGCGGTATTGGTCGACTCAATCTTCAAGACTTCTGGTCGGCACACGAATTCCAGGCCTGCATTTCGGATCAAGGCGCCCGGCAGGAGGCCCGTTTCACACAAGATCTGAAAGCCATTGCAGACACCGAGAATATAGCCGCCGCGTTCGGCGTGCGCCCGCAGCTGAGAGATCACCGGGCTATTCGCCGCCACCGCGCCGCAGCGCAGGTAATCACCATAAGAAAATCCGCCCGGTACCATGACGAGATCTGTGCCTTCAGGAATGGTCCCGTCCTTGTGCCAGACCATGGTCGGGTCTTGGCCCGTGGCCTCTCGCAGGGCGACCTGCGCATCACGGTCACAATTCGATCCAGGGAAGACGATGACAGCGGTTTTCATGGCCACTCCTATGCTTGGCGCAGCCTTTAGCAGGGAGTCGGGGCAAAAGGGAATATCCGTATCTGGCATTTCTCGATTGACGCTCTCGTTCTACGGGGTCAAACGAACGCCCATGTCTGATCAGCACCAATATCGCGGCAACGCTCCCGTCCGCTTAAACAAGTGGATGGCAGAGCTTGGCCTTTGTTCACGACGAGAAGCGGAAGCTCTGATTGAGGCAGGCGGCGTGCTTGTCGATGATGTCGTGGTTGAGCGTCCCGGCCACAAGATTGAGCCTGGTCAAACGCTGAAACTCGCCGAGCGCGCCCAGCGTGCGATTGCCAGCAAGTTTACCGCAGTTCTGAACAAGCCCGTCGATTATGTCTCTGCGCAACCGGAAGACGGTCAGGTGCCTGCGGTGCGGCTGTTGAAGACTGCGAATGCGGCCGATGGCTCGCGCGGTCCGGCAAAGGATGCCAGCCTGGCGCCGCTTGGCCGACTGGATCAGGACTCACATGGCCTGTTGCTTTTGTCCGATGACGGGGTGCTCGCAAAAGCGATTATTGGTCCTCAACACAGTCTCGAAAAAGAATATTTGGTGACGGTTGAGGGCAAACTCAGCGAGGGGCGTCTGACGCTGTTGCGCAATGGGCTGAGCTTGGATGACCGCCGCCTGAAACCGGCCAAGGTGACCGTGGTAGAGGGTCAAACGCTTCGGTTCATTTTGAAAGAGGGACGCAAGCGTCAGATCCGCCGGATGTGTGATCTGGTTGGCCTGCGCGTGGTTGATCTCCAGCGCATTCGAATTGGGCCGCTGGAAATGGGCGATCTTGAGCTGGGTAAATGGCGCATGCTGAAAGCCAAAGAGCGTGCAGCGCTGATCGCGGCCTCACTGCCGCCCAAACATAAGCGCGTCACCAATGAGGATGGCAAACCGATCCGCAAGGGGCGTAGCTTTGTGGGGCGCGGCGGAGCGAAACCAAACCGCGATAAATCAAAAGAAATCGAGAAGTTCCGAGCCCGCTCGAAGCGTCCAAAGCGGGATTAAGTTCCAGCTTCGTCTTCTGGCACGCCGTCGACGAATCCCGCTGTCGCAGCCTCATCGCCCGGGACATATCCACTGCCGCCAACAGAATAGTTCGGCGTTGTTCCTGTCCGCTCTGTCCACGGAACACGCTGTGGTGCAGGCTCACTGAGCGGGGCCGGAATTGCCTCCGGCACCGGAGCTGGCGTCGGAACCGGAGCAGGTGCTGGCTCTGGGGCCTGAGCAGGCGCAGCCACAGATTGCGGGGCCTGACTTTGACGCCGCACCACGGCATTCAGATTTGAAGCAGCAGGTTGCGCCGCCGGAGCCTGGCGCGTCGGGTCTTTATAGACTGGCTTTGGAGTCTCTCGCACAGGTTCCTTGTAAGGTGCAGGCGCCTTGGCCGGCTCAGGCTGCTTCACATAGTCTGGCACCACGCCTTGGCCGGGCGCGCGATAGACTTCAATGCTTTGGCTTTGCTTCGGAGGTGTGCCGGCTGAAACTTTTACCGGCTGAGTTCGAGCAGATGTTTGGGCCGTCGGTGCTCCGAGGAGTTCTGGTTCGCGGACCGGCAGCGGATCGCCAAAAGTGCGCGGGACAGGCGAGGGGCGCAATTGATCGAGTGGCACCGCAGCCGGCTGTCGGCTGGCGGGTGCGCGCGGCTGATAGCGCATCTCAGCATGGCGCGCGGGATCCATTTGCCAGGTTTCTGACATGCCCGAAATGGCACCGGGACGTGACACCGCTTCGCCGGGTGTGCGTTTCAATTCGCAGCGCGGCCCGATACGGAACGTTGCTGGCGTGAGAGACCATGAGGCGCATGCCATATCGGCCGTGCACATTTGCGCGCAGGCCTCGACCGTTGTCCCGCGTTCGGATCGATAGAGATCGCCAAACCGGTAAGTATCATCTTCAACAGCTAGGACACCGCCTTGCAGTGTATCTTCTGCGAATGCGGGCGCCGTGAAAACGGCGAGGGCAATCAGGCTGGACAAAGCGCGCATGGCTTGGACCTCTCATGATGGAGACTTGCCAACAGATGTGCCACAGGTCTGCTTAATAAGAGGTGAGCGCGGGCGTGAAAAACCCGGTAACTAGTTGCCGTCTTCAATCACGCGGCGAGCAATCACCATCGCCTGAACCTCGCCAGCGCCTTCGAAAATGTTCAAGATTCGCGCGTCTTGCAGGACGCGGCTGACCGGATATTCGAGCGCAAAGCCGTTCCCGCCATGAATTTGCAGCGCATTGTCTGCCGCGGCCCATGCCGCCCGAGCTGCGAGCAATTTGGCCATTCCAGCTTCCAGGTCGCAGCGTTTGTCCTGGTCTTTTTGGCGCGCTGAGAAGTAAGTGAGCTGGCGGATACCGACCAGTTCGGCTGCCATCATCACCAGCTTGTTTGCGACGCGCGGGAAGTTGAAGATTGGCTGTCCGAACTGGTTGCGATCGAGGGCATAGCGAAGCCCAAGTTCGAGCGCGTTTTGGGCAACGCCAACCGCGCGGGCCGCGGTCTGAATGCGTGCCGACTCGAACGTCGCCATCAGGTGCTTGAAGCCCATGCCTTCGGTTTCACCGAGCAGGTTCGCAGCAGGGACTTCAAACTCGTCGAAACCGATTTCATACTCTTTCATGCCGCGATAGCCGAGCACTTCAATCTCGCCGCCGGTCATACCATCGGCAGGGAAGGGCGTTTCATCTGAACCGCGTGGTTTCTCGGCGAGGAACATGGACAAGCCAGAGAAATTGCTCGTTTCAGGATTGGTGCGCGCCAGCAGCGTCATCAGGTCGGCGCGAACCGGGTGGGTGATCCAGGTCTTGTTGCCGGTGATTTTGTATGTGTCGCCATCCTTCACGGCACGGGTGCGCAAGGCGCCCAGGTCTGATCCGGTATTGGGTTCTGTAAACACTGCGGTTGGGAGAATTTCCCCGCTCGCAATTACGGGCAGATATTTTTCTTTTTGGGCATCTGTGCCGCCAATCAGGATCAACTCGGCCGCGATCTCAGACCGCGTGCCCAATGATCCGGTGCCAATATAGCCCCGCGAGAGTTCTTCAGACACAACACACATGGCGGTTTTGCCCATGCCGAGGCCGCCAAACTGTTCAGGAATGGTGAGGCCGAACACGCCGAGCTCCGCCATTTCCGACACGACATCCATCGGGATATACTCGTTTTTCAGATGCCACTCATGTGCGAACGGAACGATTTTATCGTCCGCATACCGCCGGAACTGCTCGCGGATCATCGCCATAGTCTCGTCTTCGCCTGTGTTTTCGACGGTGGCGCGGGCGAGGCTATCGGGCAAATGCGCTGCGGCAGCGGACATGCTGTCTGGGGTCAGGCCTTTCTCAATCAGGGTGCGGACGCTCGGATCTGCGAACAAAGCGTCCGCCGCTTCGACGGAATCGAATTCATGCGCGCGGATGGTTTCGCCCTGGTTCATCGGTACGCCGCCGACAATGTCAGCCAGATATTTGCTAAACAGAATTTGCGCGAGGAGGGCGTCAATCTCGCCGAGTTTGCCGTTCGCTTCCAACCGAGAGGTCCAATTGGCGGTCTCGCGCAGCGTTTCGACATAGGTGACCAGCCAGGCATAGCCGTGGGCCAAATGTTGATTGGCTGCGAAAGCGGCGCGATCGACTTTTCCTGATGGGGCAAGAATTGCGCTGATCTTTGTGTGCACGGACGACTTATAGGTATCGCAGGCGACGATTGCGTTTTGTAGCAAACCAGTGAGGCCGTTCAGCACCGTGTTTTCGTTCCCGCCCGTCATGTCGCTCATCACTTTCCTCCGTCTTGGGGCGATTAACTAGGTCGGCCGGCCGCCTCTGTCACGTTCTGGGCGCTGCGTCATAAACAACAGCGTTAACCTCTAGATTAAGGATTTAACCAAATTCCGATGGAATGCTTGGGGTTGATTTTACGTGGAAAATTCCATTTTAACTAGAAATAAGTAAACAAAAACAACGCTTTGGTTAACTTAATGGCGATTGAAATTTACCTTAATTTTGGTTAATTAACCAACCCATGAGGGCGCAGAAGCCCCTGATAAATTCACCATAAAAACAAAGAGCTTTAGGAGTTTCAGGGGATGAACCCATATTCGCGTTTTGGGCTGGTGTCGAACACCGTTTCGGCAGCCGCGATACTTGGTCTATTGGCATTTATTGGACCACAATTTTTAGCTTCAGTTGAAACCGTTTTCGGCCAGGATACGACTTCGACAACGCTCGCGGTTGGCGGCGCGGTCGCGATCATGGTCGTGTTTTGGCTGGCCATGACCGAAGCCATTTTTCCGACCCTGTTTCGGTTTAACACGGTGCGCCGTTTGATCCTTGGGAAATACTATTTCGAGGGCACATGGCTTCAGTCTGAAAAGGGAGACGACCATCAACGTCTGTCGGTCATCGATATTCAGCCGGATGGGAAAGGTTTCATTTTCTCAGGCTACTCGCTCAACCAGGACCTGGAGATTGAAAGCAACACGCTGATTGAGTTTTCGGACATGTCTTGGCCATTTATGACCTACAAGCACCGGAACTCGCTTTCAGACGGTGCCGACGGACGACGTGACGGCGTAGGGGAGCTTCAGTTTGAGATGAACCGCTCTGCGTCTCGTCGCTATAATGGTTTTGTCCAGTTTGTTCGTAGCCCTGACCGAGTTCGGATCGAAGGCGCCAAGCTGACCAGCGGCAGAGAGGTGAAGTCTCTTCGCACGCTCCAAGGTCGTCAAACCGTCTTCGCAAAATACTGGGATCTGTTTTTCAATACCAGCATCCGCAATGCCAATGGTCCGATCACAGTTCGACCACGCCCGGTGAACATGGCCACTGCAGCCAAAGCGAGCGCCGAACGCCGGATTGTCATTGAGAGTGCCGAAGCGACAGAAAAAGTCAGCTCGGCCCTGGATCGAATAGAAGAAACCGCAGCGCGGGTTGATCGCCGGAAGTCTGACAGCCGAGACACCTCCGATGACGAAATCGTCCACCGCCGCCGCGCCAGCGATTGGGTTAAAACGCCTGCCAAAGCCAAGGATGAAGACTTAGTCGATGATGAAGATCTCGACCTTGAGGATACGCCGGAGCTTGCAAAGGCGTCTCAGAAATAAGTTCAACGAACCAAACCTTTATCAGGGACTGCGCGTCTGGGCCCTGCTTGGTTTGACCTTAGATTAACGCGATAGCGGCCTTCCAAACGGGAGGCCGTTTTTCGTTTGATCACGCGAGGTGTCTTCCATTTTCGCTTGCATTTTGGGGGCTCGTGGTTAAATCGACGCTAAGTGATAACATAACAAGAGTATCTCCATGTCCCGTTTTCTCCTCTTGGCGAGTATTTCGCCGCTCGCATTGACGCCCATCGTTGCCGCTCAATCTGATGAACGCCGCGAGGAGACGATTATTGTCTCTGCGCCAGGCCCTGAACGGTCTGCTGATGAGTTGGTTGGCAATGCCACCGCGCTCGACCGCGAAGACATTCTCGAAACTTTGAACGCCTCTCTTGGAGACACTCTCGATCGCCAGCCAGGTGTTGCGACAACCTTCTTTGGCGCTGGCGCAAGCCGCCCAATTTTGCGCGGCCTCGGCGCTGAGCGGGTGCAGGTGCTGACCAACGGTATTGGCGTTATCGACGTATCAGCGGCGTCTCCAGATCACCAGGTTACCGCAGACGGGATCGATGCGGAGAAGATCGAAATTTTGCGCGGCCCGGCGGCGTTGGGATATGGCGGTCAAGCGATTGGCGGCGTGGTCAATGTCATTGACGGACTGATTGTGGATGACCTCCCGGACGAGCCATTTTCTGCTGACCTGTTCAGCGCATATAACAGCGTGAACGAAGGCACCGAGCTGGCTGGCCGCGGCCAATTCACAGCCGGGCAGTTGGTCTTTACGCTGTCTGGCTCGATGCGGGATTTCGACAGTTACGATATTCCGGACTTCTCAGAATCTGCCTTCCAGCGCGCCGCTGAAGAAGAAGAGCATGACGATGAGGACGAGGGCGAAGAGCACGAGGAAGAGGAAGAAGTTCGCGGCACCGCTGAAAACTCCTTCGTCGAAACTCAAACGCTGTCCGCCGGTGTCAGCTGGGTTGGCGAGAATGCATTTCTCGGTGTCGCTGTTCGTCAGCAAACCGCAGAATATGGCCTGCCAGGCCACGGCCATGAAGAAGAGCATGGTGAGGAAGAAGAAGAGGGTGAAGAGCACGAGGAAGAGGAAGAAAATCCATTCATCGACCTTGAGCAAACCCGCGTCGATGTTCGCGGCGGCGTTACCATCAATAATGGCTTCCTGACCGATATTATCGGCACGCTCGCCATCGTCGACTATGAGCACACAGAATTCGAAGCTCCGGGTGAGCCCGGGACCGTGTTTGGAAATGACGGTGTTGAAGGCCGCGTCGAGTTTGATCACACCTTTGCAGGCTTTGAAGGGGCCTTTGGTGTCCAATACTCAGACCGCGAGTTTAGCGCGGTCGGCGAAGAAGCGTTCGTGACGCCAACTGACATTCAGAATTTCGGGGTATTCATCTACGAAGCCCAGGAATGGGATGATGTGATCGCGATTGAAGGCGGCTTGCGGGTCGACATGGTCGAGTATGACAATGTTGAATTTGGTAGCCAGGACTTTGATTTGTTCAGCGGCTCGTTCGGCGCCCACAAACACTATGATGGCGGGCTCTGGCTCGGCGGCCAGATCTCCTACACCGAACGCGCCCCGAACGAGAGCGAGCTGTTTGCCTTTGGTCCGCACCTGGCGACTGACCAGTTTGAGGTTGGTGACCCAACCCTGGACAAAGAGACCGGCGTCAACGTGGAAGGCACGCTGCGTTGGGCGGGCGATAATGCGAGTGTCGGCATCAACCTGTTCGTGACCGAGTTTTCTGACTTCATCTATTTGGAGCCGGGCACAGCGGTCGTCGATGGCGAGCTGACAGACGAAGGCGATGGCCTGCCAGTGTTCCGCTTCGTCCAGCAGGATGCGAGCTTCTGGGGCGGCGAGATCTATGGTGACCTTGTCATCGAAGAAGGTTTGCTGGGCGCCGATTGGGAATTCAATGGAAGCCTCGATTTTGTTGAAGCGGGCCTTGATGATGGCGGCAATGTTCCATTCATCCCGCCCATCACGTTCAATGGTGATGTCAGCGCTGAGTGGGGCGCGTACGAGCTTGGCGCGGCGGTGACGATTGCGGGCGACGAAAATGATCCTGGAATTGGTCAACTGCCGACCGATGGCTACACGACGCTGGATTTGCGCGGAGAGGTTGATCTGTCTGACTTTGGAATTGGCGCGGATGGCACCGAAGCCTTTGTCGAAGCGCGCAATATTACGGATGAGGAAGTGCGGTTTACGACCTCCGTTCTGAAAGACTTGATTCCGGCCTCTGGTCAGAACATTCGCGTTGGTGTACGGCTCGCCTTCTGATGAGTACGACCCCTTCCAGAGCAGCGGCAATTGACGCACCGGCCATCGCCTTTTCGGGCCTGTGTTTCATTCATTGTCTGATCTTGCCGGTTCTGTCGGCCAGCCTTCCAAGCCTTGGAGTGCTGGCTGAGGCAGAATGGCTCCACAAAGCTTTTGTCTTTGCGGCGCTGCCATTCTCGCTCATCGCGCTGGCCTCAAAACAGACGAGCGCGATTGCAGGTGGGTTGATTGTGGTCGGTTTCAGCTTGCTGGTTGCTGGCGCCTTTGTTGAGGCGCTGCACGATTACGAAACCTTGCTGACGGTGACGGGTGCAATTGTACTCGCTTCAGGTCACGTGGTCCGTTGGGTGCGCACCAACGCATCCGGCCAGTCATAAGCCAAACGCGCTTGCTCAATCCAATCCAGGTGCGCCTGTAAGGGCGCCCAATCATCGTCTTTTGCGATCGGTTCCCAGAGGGCCTCTACCGTTTCTACAATCAGATCGACTGGGCGTTCCGCTTGGAAATAAGCGTGGTCCAGTCGCTCTGGCCGAACCGGCGTTCTCGCCTCGATGAGCGATCTGACTTTTGCGAACGCGTCGGTCTCATAAAGATCTGCTTGCGGGCTTTTTGCTGCGCGGTCCTGGCTTGCGGCGCCGCCAAACCAATCAAAGAAGGTTTGCGGCCAAGGCGCGCCGGATTGCGTCATCCAGCCGTAGAATTCCTGCAGGAATAAAAGATCGTCGCGCAATTCGATGCCACGCTCTATTCCGAGCAGGGCGAGCGTATGGGCTGCAAAGCTCTCTTGGTAGGCAGGTTCATAGGCGCCCATTGCTCGGCTCAAGTCGTTGCTATCGGCAACCAGCGACATCGCTCCGCCCAATTGTTGCAGCGCCCAAAGACCTTGGGCTGGCTGTCTGCCAAAGCGGTACAGGCCTTGTTGGTCAAAATAGGCGGCCGTGAAATTCGGATCGCTCTTCGGAAGGAAGCGCCAGGGCCCGAAATCAAAGGTTTCGCCAGTTATGTTGAAATTATCCGTGTTCATGACGCCGTGCACAAAACCGGCGGCCATCCACTGCCCGATCATCTTCCCCGTCGCTTGCGCCATGCGCTCGAAAAGCGCTGGCGTTGACGATCCCAAAGCTTCGTCTGCGCAGTCGGGGAAATAATGTTCGATGACGTGGTTGATCAGCGCCGCCATGGCCTCGGTATCGTCATAGTAAGCAGCGCGCTGAAACGTGCCGAACCGTAAATGCGAGTGACTGAGGCGCACCAACACAGCTGATCGTGTCGGCGAGGGCTCATCATTGCGATGCAGGTCCTCACCGGTTTCAATCAAGCTGAAAGCCTTGGACGTGTTTACTCCCAGAGCTTCGAGATAGGCGGACGCCAGGATTTCCCGCACCCCGCCTTTCAAAGTGAGGCGGCCATCGCCTTGCCGCGACCAACGCGTTTGCCCGGAGCCTTTGGTGCCGAGGTCCAAGAGGCGTCCGGCCGAATCGCGAACCTGTGCAAACAAAAACCCGCGCCCATCCCCAAGCTCGGGATTGTAAACATGAAACTGATGACCGTGATATCGAAGCGCCAAGGGCATTTTGAGATTCTGAGATAATGACTGGAACTCGGCAAAGTGCTTTACCCATTCGGTCTCGCTAAAGCCTGACAGATCAACAGCGTCAGCCCAGCGCGTGTTGCGAAAGCGCAACACCGTTGTTGGAAACGTTGCGGGCTCTGCTGCATCTGCGAAGAGGGCAGAAATTTGCTCGATTGGGACGTTCATGTGGCTGTCTAAGCTTGTTTCACGGCGTTTGGACAGGGAAATTCCGCAATATCTTTTCTCGACCAGCAGTCTCCGGCAATGATGTCGAGCGCTGTCAATCTGGTTATGTTGCGATGCAGCATAGAAGCCCTCTTTCGTAAGTCGTTCACGAAAATATGATGATTTGTGAAGCTGCGCCAAACAATGAGTTGCGGCTGCGTAAAATCATAAACGGAGGAATATATGACGCTTGGTAGAAAACTAGTCTTTAGTGCGTCTCTGGCGGCCTTGATGGCCGGCGGAGCTGCACTTGCTCAAGACGACGGCGATGGCGAAGAACTACGCCAGAATACCGTCACAGTTACCGGCTCATTCATTCAGGGGACGCCTGAAGATGCAGCACTGCCTGTCGATGTTATTACGGCGACAGATCTTAAACTCGAAGGTAACCCAACGGTTACCGACTTGATCAAAAACCTCGGACCTTCTTCCGGTACGGATGGGCAAACCAACCAGTTTGCGTCAAACGGCCTTGAAGGGACATCTAACGTAAACCTGCGTGGTCTTGGGCCAGCGCGTACACTCGTATTGTTGAACGGCCGCCGGCAAACCTTCTCTCCTTATGGGATTGGCGAGCAAGCGCAGCTCTTCGTAAACACCAATAACATTCCATCTGCCGCGATTGGTCGTTTGGAAGTTCTGAAAGATGGTGCGGCCGCGCTATATGGTTCTGACGCAATTGCAGGCGTTGTGAACTTCATCACGCGTGATGATCTGGACGGTCTTGAGCTGTCAGGTGACTATCAGACCTTTGATGGTTCTGATGGCGAGTATCGCCTCTCAGCCGCCTATGGTCTTCAAGGCGACAATTTTAACTGGGTTACAACGGTCGAGTACCAAAAACGTACTGAAACACCGTTGCTCGAGAAAGATTGGGCTATTTCCTCAATCACCGAAAACCCAGTTGGGGGTTTCTCGTCTCTGTCTAACCCAGGGCGTTATGTCGTAATCGGTGCGACCGGTGTCGTGGGCGCGGAAGTCGACAGCGGATGTGAAGCCGCTGGTGGTATCATCAACCCTGCGGTTGGCGATTGTCGCTTCCAATTCACGCAATTCGACAACCTGGTGGAAGAAGAAGAACAGCTGAAATTCTTCACCGAGTACAATCGTGAGATTGGCAACGGTGATCTTCACCTCGAATTGCTCTATTCGAAAATTGAAGTTCCAGAGTGGAAAACGTCTCCTTCTTATCCGCCGCAGGTTCTTACGAGCCAGTTCGTGCCGGCCAGTGCCCCTGGGTATCAGCAGTATCTCGCTGACAATCCAGGTTCTGCGCTCGCGAATGGCTTCGGAGCACTGTTCATCGGTCGTACGTTTGGTTGGGGTGGTTTCCCTGGTACTGGCGGCGCTCAAGAAGGTATCCGTGAGTATGACTCGATTTCTGCATCGGGCTCCTATGCCGGTACATTTGCAAATGACGTGAATTATGATTTCGCTCTCAGCTATTCTGAGACCGAAGGCTATCGCCTCACAAACGATACTTATATCGGTGGTTTGACGGCTGCGCTGAGCGGGTTTGGTCTTTGTGCTGACCAGATCACAGGTGCTGTAGATGCTGGTGCAGTCGCAGGACAAGGCGGGTGTCAGTACTATAACCCGTTCTCAAACGCGATCCCTGCGAGTGCGATCACCGGGCAAGCGAACCCGAACTTCAACCCAGCACTTGCAAACTCTGTAGAGCTTGCAGACTGGCTTACAGATCCGACGGAAACTGACGCAACAACAAGCCTGCTCGTGTTTGACGCGGTATTCTCTGGCGAGAGTAACGTGCAAGCTGGCGGTGGTTCAGTCGGTTGGGCGGCTGGTGCTCAAATTCGTCGCGAGACGTATGAAGTTGATCCAAGTGATCTGACGGATCTTGCGGTCACTCCTGGACCAGGTGGTACCGGACCATTCTCGTTCTTGGCGGGTACAAACGCAGCGGACGAAGATCAGTCTATCTTTGCTGTGTTCGGCGAGCTTCAAATTCCACTCTACGAGAATTTGGATCTCCAAGTTGCTGCGCGTTACGAGGATTATGGCGGTGAGGTTGGTTCAACCTTCGACCCGAAAGTCGCTGCTAAGTGGCAAATCAATGATGCGTTTGCATTCCGTGGATCAGCTCAGACCTCGTTCCGCGGGCCAACACTGAACCAATTGTCTGGAACAGTGACAACGCTTCAGTTCGTTGCGCCAACCTCTGCGTTTAAAGCGGTGGATCAATCTGGTAATCCAAACCTCAGCCCAGAAAGCGCATTTAGCTTCAACTTGGGTGGTATTTTCCAGAATGGCGGCTTCTCTGCTTCTCTCGATTACTACAATTTCGACTTCTCAGATCCGATTATCGTCGAACAGCAGTCTAGCATCGTGAGCGCAGCGCTCGCCGCGCTGGCGACGCCATCGACTGACGATGATGCAATTATTGGCCGGATTTCGTTCACCGATAACAATAATGACGGCATTAATGATCCTGCTGAGATCTCTCGTATTGCGACAAACGTCGTGAACGGACCGGACATTGAAACGTCTGGCTTCGATCTGCGTGCAGAGAATGTTTGGGATCTTGGGGCAGGCGAGTTCACGCTCGGCTTGGACTCGACCTACATTATTGAGTACGAGGTCGGTGATTTCGACATTGAAGGCGTGACAATCGCGGGCGGTGATCGGGTAGATCAGTTCAACCGTTCTAACTTCTCGCGCTCTTTGCCACAGTGGAAAGCGAATGTGACAGCCAACTATGCAGTGGGCGATCACAATTTCCGCGGTGTCGTACGCCACATCGACTCGTATGATGATGAGCGCGGTGACATCACTGGAAACGGCTCAGATAAGATTGACAGCCAAACAACGCTGGATCTGTTCTACAATTGGGACGCCCCATGGGATATCGATCTCGGGCTCTCTGTTGTGAACGCATTTGATGAAGATCCACCATTTGCAGCGTTTGACTTGAACTACGATCCGTACACACACAATCCGTTTGGCCGGACGTTCAAGATCAGCCTGACCAAGACCTTTGGCGGCAGCTAAGGTCTCAAGAACAGACACAAACACAAAGGGCGGCCTTCGGGCCGCCCTTTTTCATTTGCATGTTTCGAATGGATCGCCGGCTGCTTAAAGCCCCATATCGATCGGTTTCTAGTTCAGGCCTTCACGGCCGATGGCGTAGAAGCGCTCACGGCGTTGGAGTTTCAGCTCATGCGGCGTCAGCGCTGAGAGCTCTTGCAGCGCTTTGTCGATGGCTTTTCCAGCAGAGGCGATGGCCTTTTGTGGATTGCGATGAGCGCCGCCAATTGGCTCTTTGACGATGGAATCGACCACTTTCAATTTCATCAGGTCTTTCGCCGTAATCTTCATCGCCTCGGCCGCGTCTTTTGCTTTTGCAGCATCGCGATACAGAATTGAGGCGCACCCTTCCGGTGAGATTACGGAATAGATGGAGTGTTCCATCATCATGACTTTGTTCGCCGCGGCGATCGCAATCGCGCCGCCAGACATGCCCTCGCCAATGATCAGCGTGATCAGCGGGACGGGCAGCGTCAGGCATCGCTCGGTGCCGCGCGCAATCGCTTCGGCTTGGCCGCGTTCTTCGCCGGCTTTACCTGGGAACGCCCCAGCTGTGTCCGGCATTGTAATGACTGGCAGCTCAAACCGCTCAGCCAAGTCCATCAAACGGACGGCTTTGCGGTAGCCTTCTGGGTGCGCCATGCCGAAATTGTGCTTCAGGCGGGCTTCTGTCGTGCGGCCTTTTTCGTGGCCAATGACAACGACGGATTGACCTTTAAAGCGTGCCAGACCGCCGATAACGGCTTCATCATTTCCGAACACGCGGTCGCCGGCAAGTTCTTGGAAATCATCGAACAGACCTTCGACATAGTCGCTGAAATGAGGCCGCTCAGGATGGCGAGCAACTTGCGTCTTGCGCCATGGATTGAGCGACGAGTAGGTGTCTTTAAGTTGCTTTGCAGCCTTCTCTTTGAGCTTTGTCAGCTCGTCATTGATCTGCGGGCCACCTTCTTGGGCAGCTACCGATTCCAGCTCAGCGATCTTGGTCTCAAGCTCGGCGAGCGGCTTTTCGAAATCGAGATATGTCGTAACCATGCCTGCTAAATAGCCGTGCTTGCGCTGAATCGCTAGCCTTTTCCTGCCTCTGAGCTGAATCGCTCGAACAAGAGCACGGGTTCGCCGCGGTAATCTGTCGGGCCGACTTCACGATAGCCGATCTTTTCCGCGACCCGAATGGAGGCCGCATTGTCCGGATCAATGATACAGGTCGACCGGCCAGGCATCACGTCGTCCAGCCAATCATGCGCGGCCTTCGTCGCCTCATGCGCATAGCCTTTGCCCCAGGCCGATTTTGCCAGGACCCAACCGGCTTCGGGACGCCCCGAAATGTCAGGTTTTAAGCCGCGTTTGAAATCGGCAAACCCGACCTCGCCAACAAAAGTGTCCGTGCGCCGTTCGCGAACGATCCAATAGCCATAGCCGAGCATATCCCAGAGACCGCGATTGCGAAGATGCGCGAACCACGCGTCCTGAGGGTCTCGGGTGTTTCCACCGATAAACTGGACGACATCCTGATCTGCCCACATAGCCGCCATGTCGGCATAATCCGCAAAGGTGCTCGGCTTGAGGCTCAGCCGCGCGGTCAGGAGCGTTGGCGCGCTCAAGCCTGCGCTTTCATCTGTTCCAGCATTTTGCCCATCGCGGCATGCACCGTTTGGATCGCTTTCAAGGGGCGAACCATCACTTTGAAATCGGTAATTTTGCCGTCAGCATCCCATTCAATCATGTCGATGCCATTGACATGAATGCCGTCCATTTCAGTTTCAAACTCGAGCACAGCTTTGTCGCCGCAATCGAAGACGCGCGTATATTGAAACGTGCCATTGCCGAGCGTGTTCCCGGCCGCTGAGAGATAGGCGAACGTGATCGCCTTACCTTCTTGCGGCGTGTGGACCACCGGGCTGCGGAACACCACATCATCGTGCAAGAGTTCCAGCAGTTTCCCTTTGTCGTGGCCGCCCATCATATAGTCGAACCATCCTTGAAGGTTCGGTTGATATCCGGTGACGGGGACTGCGTGCTGATTGGCCATCTGGGCCTCCTCCCTTTTCCTTAAGGGTGGAGGCCCAAATGCGTTTTGTCTAGCGCTCCCCTAGAGGAACAACGCCGCCGCGGCGTCTGGGAAGAAGGCGAAGAAGCCGCCAACACAAAAGGCTGCGACGCTGATGCCCCAAAGGGTCCAGCTGATCCGTCTCAGCCGCGTGCAGGCGCGCGCTTTTTCTGGATCGACCGGGCAGGGCAGGGTGCGGGCGTGCCATTGCCAGGCCCCCGATGCGGCGAGGACGAGCCCGGTGAGGCCAAACACGATTTCCTTGTTTGCACCGAACCAGGTGATGCCGGGGACCGCGCCGATCACACCAGACCAAACCGCGCCCATGCCCAACATGACCAGCATTGCCGGTAATGCGCAGCAGACCAGTGTGGTCGCGGATGTGAAAAGGGCGATCGTGGCGGGCAGCACGCTCGGGGCCTTTACCTCATCTTGGATGGTGGTCATGCCGTTTCGCGCTCGACCGAGACGAGGTCATAGCCAGACTTTTTAACCAGCTCGCCAACCCGGTCATCGCTAAGGTCGGCTCCGGCTTTTAAGGTGACGTGGATCTCGCCGCGATCAAGATCGACATGAACAGTGTCGACGGCCTCTTCTTTGCCAAAGACTTTCGTGACGGCGCGCGCGCAGAAATCACAGACCATCCCGTTGACCTTGGCGGTGACCATAGTTTGGGCGGTGGCGGCGGTTTCACTCGGCGTGTCTTGATCGGCAAAAGCGACCGGGGTTGCGAGCGTGAAGGCGAGCGCCAGTGCGGCGATTGAATGATGTTTCATCTGTCCTGTTCCTTCTTAGTATCGGACAATCCAGTTCAGTAAAAACTCTTCTGTCTCGGGTGTATACCCGATCTCGAGTAACTGAACGTCGTAAAAAAAGCGGACCAAAGGGGTCACGACTGTCGGTGTTTCGGCTTCTGGCCGGTTCTGCACCTCGAGCATCAGCCAAGTGTGTAAATCACCATAGTCGCCAAGATAAGGCGCGACGCCGATCCTCGCAGATTGCCTAGCGTCTTGAGAAAAGCCGACATCGTAAGCGCGGCCTTCATAGGAGACAAACCAGCGGCGGGTCTCCCAATCTGCACCGATGCCGATAAAGCCTGCGGCTTCAGTCTCAGCCTCATCCCCGAACGGGTCAGCCTGGCCGAGCGCTGTTTTCAGATAGAGATTCGCTTGAGAATTTGATGTGTTCCAGCGCTTCACCAAGCGATTGTATTGTATGCCTGTGAAGTGCCAGTCCGTTTGCCAATTTCGTTCCGAATACAGGCCAATCGAGTCCTTTGCCGTGGGCGACCAGTGCGCATGAATGGATGAGAAATCCCCATTGTTCTGCTGCATCACTGTCCAGCCGCCGGGATAGGAAACCGGCCTTGCCTCTGCTGATGGGCTCGAAATGGCACCGCCAATTGCAAGCGCGAGGCCTGCAAATAGAATGCGTTGCATGTTTAAATCCTGTTTGAGTTGATCCGTTTGCGAACAGGATCAGGCCCGTGGCGGCGGGGGCTCATACTCCAGGAGAATAGATGTTGCGGTATCCGGCATCGGGGTGGCCCACAGGGTTAGCCCCGGGATCGGTTGCTTCAGGTCAGGTGCATCCGTGGTGACGCCATTCCCCAGCAAGGCCGCGCAGCAACACGCTTGGCTGTCATGTGCAGGGGCCTCATCAGGCGTATGATGCGCCGCGACCATATCATCATGACATGGCATGTCGGATGACATCATCGGTTGCGCGCTCGTCGTAAGACTGGCGGCGACATTGCACGGCTGCGCAACCGCTTCAAAGCCGAGCGAGAGCGCCGCGATAAGCCAGAGCATGGATGTAAACGCGCGAAGCATCCGTGGACGCTAAGAGATCTTTAGAGCTTCATCAAGCGCATTAGGATGACCGGCTGGCTTTCTCATCCAGGCCCGAAATGCCTTGGCGGGCTTTTAAAGCGGTGCTGACATCTTCCAAGCTGACGCCTTTGGCGCGCAGCCCAACCATGATGTGGTAGAGCAAGTCAGCGGCTTCGGCGGCGCTTTCCTCTTTGCCTTGGGCGGCAAGCGCCAGCGCAAGCTCAGCGCCTTCCTCAGCGATTTTCTTGCCGCAATGGAGCGGGCCTTTTTCAAGCAAGCTCATCGTGTAAGAGCGCTCGCCGTCTCCGTCCGCACGGGCGTCGATCGTCATGGCGAGATAGCCGAGCATATCCATCAAGCCGTGCGCATTTCCGAGAGGCGTGTTTGACATCGTAGAGCTCCTAAAGCGGGCGAACCGGGGCGCCGGCGGCGGTCAGCGCGGCGCGCGCTTGTTCTAGACTGACTTCACCGAAATGAAAGATCGAAGCCGCGAGTACGGCATTCGCGCCCGCTTCCAAGATGGCCGGTGCCAGGTCTTCGGCTTTGCCCGCGCCGCCGCTGGCGATGACCGGAATAGACACCGCATCAGTAATCGCTTTGGTCAAAGGAAGGTCAAAGCCCGACTTGGTGCCGTCCTTGTCCATACTGGTCAGCAGGATTTCGCCAGCGCCTTTGCTTTCTGCAAGCTTCGCGAACTCCACCGCATCAATCCCGGTTGGTTTGCGCCCGCCATGGGTGAAGATTTCCCAATGGTCACCGGTTTTACGCGCATCAATCGCGACGACAACACATTGACTACCCGCTTTCGCAGCGCAGCGAGACACCACATCAGGATCAGCCACGGCGGCTGAATTAATGGCGACCTTGTCAGCGCCCGCGCGAAGCAGCTGAACCATGTTCTCAGCGCTGCGCACACCGCCGCCAACGGTCAGCGGCATAAAACACTGTTCTGCCGTCGCGCTGACAATGTCGAGCAAGGTCCCGCGCCCTTCATGGCTGGCCGTGATGTCGAGAAAGCAGAGCTCATCCGC
>Ga0256829_1001372_pt1 | contig 20219 bp, 23 predicted proteins | sample 131447metaG_FD_185979 | JGI IMG/M metagenome (GOLD analysis project Ga0256829, IMG submission 185979) | Hydrothermal vent microbial communities from Lau Basin, Pacific Ocean - 131-447 | ecosystem: Environmental > Aquatic > Marine > Hydrothermal vents | place: Pacific Ocean: Lau Basin | collected...
TTTTTCAATCATCATTATCCTTTAAATCTTCAATCATATAAAATCTAAACTGATTCTCTTTCAAATCCAAACTATGAAACTCATCTATAATTTTAAAATCACTTTTTATATCTTCTATTTTTACTTTTAAAACATACATATCTACATCATCATCTAAAATCATATATAAATAAGAGAGCGTTTCAAATAAATTAATATTTAATGAGTCATTGTCTTTGAATTTAAAGCCGTCATTTTTAAATAATTTATATGATATTTCCATTGATTTTATAAATATCTTTTTTAAGTAGCTTAAATCTTCTTGCTTGTTAAAATATTTTATAGTCTCATCTAAACATTCATCAATATCATAAAGATAAGTAAATTTATAACTCTTTATCTTCAACAAATAAATATAAAAAAAATGAAGTATCCATTTTCTATCTTCCATAGTAGCACTATCAAGCTGATTATCTGTTGCTTCTTTAAAAATATTTTCTCCACTTAATTCTTTTAGCAAATCAGTAGCAGAACCTTGATAAAGAGCATTTCTCATCTCTTGATGATTTAACTCTGTTCCCCCACGATTAATCCTATTGAATATATCAAACTTTATTCTTTCAGGTGTAGGTGGCTGAATTACGTTTACTGTAATCTGATAATCTTCAATTTTAGCTTGTAACCTAGGTGCTAAATCTTTAAAATACTTAGTATTTAAATTGTCTAAATAAGGCAGATAGGTTAAAGGAAATTTATTATTAAAAAAATCTATAAAAGTTGTAATTCTTTGTCTACCATCAACAACTTCCATAACACCACTTTTTGTTTCAAAAAAATAAAATAGAGGTATAGGAACACCCATCAACACAGACTCAATAAGCTCTGACTTTTGCCTATCAGTTTTCCAAGCATCACCTCTTTGAAAATCAGGATTTAAAATAATATCTTGTTTTTTATCATATTTTCTTTTTAATTCATAAAGAGAAAATTGCACTTTATCTATTTTAACAATATCATCAGTATAGGTCTGGGTGTTTTCCATAAAATTCCATCAAGATTAAATATAAATTAATAAATACGATTATAACATAAAAGCTAAAAGAGACGCAGTAACGGCAACGTTTAAAGACTCAACACCTCTTTGCATCGGTATAGCTATGCTTTTGTCGCATACTTTTTCTATTTCTTTGCTTACACCATCGCTTTCATTACCCAATACAAAAATGCTTTTTTGACTATAGTCTTGCTCTTTATAGTTTACATCTGCATGAGAAGATAGCGTATATACATCTGCACCTTCATCTATAAATGACTCTAGTGTTTGTTTTAGATTAGAAGTTTTTATGATGGGCATCTTAAATATAGTTCCAACTGAAGCTTTTATGACCAAAGGGCTTATTTGAGCAGCTCCTTTTGAGGGTAGCAGTATAGCATCTATGTTACCAGCTGTACAAGAACGTATAATCATACCCAAATTTTGAGGGTTCGTAACTCCATCAAGGGCTATAATGCGGTAACTTTTGTGTGTATCTTTAAAATGCTGTTCATCTCCAAAGTGTTCTAACACAATGTCTAGTGCTACTCCTTGATCTTGCTTTGCATTTTTAGAGATACGAGAGAGAGACTGTTTGTCATGATACTTTACTTCTATGTCTCGTTTTTTTGCTAAGTTTTTCATATCTTCAAGTACCTGTGCATCTTTGTTTGATGTGGATAGATGTAGCTTATGTATAGTGATTGCATCATCTTCTAGTGCTTCTATGACTGCATTACGTCCATAAATAGTCAATACCTTATCGAAAAATGCTTTTTTTGCCAAATATTCTGTTGAGTCTTTCATGTGTAAGCCTTATGTTTTTTGTATTTTATCATATAATAAACTATTGTGAATTCAAAAAGGAAAATTAAGTGCATAAAATACTAATTATCAGCACAGGTGGTACTTTTAACAAATACTATGACCCAATACACGGAAAACTAAATATAGATAAAACATCTTCTTCACTAAAACATATAGCCTCGAAATGGCTATGCGAATTTGAAATACTAAATATTATAGGAAAGGATTCGCTAGATATGACAAATAACGATAGGCTAGAACTCCTTAATAGTATACACAAATCAAAACAAAAACGCATAATAATCGTACATGGCACGGATACTATGGATACAACTGCCAAATATTTAGCAGATGCAAAACTCAAAAAAAGTATAGTAATTACTGGTGCTATGGTGCCATACGCCATTGACCCTACAGAAGCTACCGCCAATTTATCTTCTGCCTACGGGTATCTTAATGCTATAGATAAAGAAGAAGTATTTATAGCCATGAATGGAGTAATAGCCCCATACGACAAAATTAAAAAAAATCGCATAGAGGGTAGATTTACTCTCTAGCTGTGATTATCTACCGTAGGAGGGACAATATCTCCACTAGCTTGCATAGTTAATGCTTTTGGGTATTTTTTGTAATGTTTACGTACTGCATTTGCTAATGCCTTTTTAGTTTTTTCATCTACTGGTGTAGGGTTTTCTTTTGGTAGTGCTTTAAGTAGTGAGGCTACTAGTTCATCTTGAGGCTTAGGCATAAGTTCTTGCCATAAGGCTAAAATATCTCTGTTTACATGAGAGGGTATGGAACCCATTATTCCAACATCATTTTGGTCATGAACCAATAAACCAGATGTTGTTCCTCTATCTAGCGTAAGCACCTGAAAAAGATAAAGAGTATGATATGCCAACTGTTCTTCTTTGTTTTCTACAGTAAAACTAGAATAAGAAGATAATTTTGAAGAGACAATAGAAATGTATGTATCTATTACCGCTTCTCCAACCTCTTTAGCAAAAGCCTTGTCTGCTTGAAAATCTCCAGAATTATAACCCTCCATATAGTAGTGACTAACACCTCTAGTGCGTCCTAGCACAGGAATATTAAAATACCTATCTCCTTGTGCTACACCATCTTCATAATGCTCTTTTGTTACCTCTTTTAGTATTTCTGAAAAGATGCGTTTATCTAAATCGGCTTCACCTATAAGAGAAGGGTTCAAATCTGCCATAATACGCCAATACCCTTTACCATCACGCATTTGAGTCCATGAAATGTGCATGTGCATAGATGGTGCATGAGGATTACGTGGATGTATTATGGTAGAAATGGCAGTAGCTGAACCCAATTTTTTTGTTTTATTGTCATCGTAATGAACTTGAGAGACATTGACTGAACCTCTGTCAAATACCACTTCATCACGTGCTTCATACCTAGAACCACCCCCATGTTTACCGCCATCACGTCCCCATACTATAGCTTCACATGATTTGCCTTCTCCATGCTCTAATGCAACCGAATTTAACTTTGTTACAAAATAGGACTGTAATCCCTCAACTAGCTCATAAGCTTCTTTTGCTTGTGGTGATTTTGCAGGAATTCGCAACATAGTATTGCCTTTCATCTCAAATAGAGATTATTTGTATATTTTTATGATATTATACCATACAAAATTTTACAAATATCATGAGGATAAAAAAATGGGAAAATATTATTTATTATTGGCTAGTCTGTCCATATTGGGTCTCTCTGGCTGTACAAGCTCTACTGCTAAAGTCACACCGATGCAAAATCGCAAGGTTATAGGAAATTATGAAAGACCAACTCCGTACAAGCTATCACTTTACAACAAAACTATGCTAACTGTTGCTTCAAGCATAAAAAGAGACAGAAAATACAGAAGAATTGCACTTGATACGCCTAGAAAAAAAGAATGGTTTAGAGTGTTGACATATAGACTATGGGATAGACAAATTACAAGAAATCAGTTTATGAAAGAGGGGTTAGCACATTACCCTAAACACAAATACGAACTTATATTTATTATAAAAGGTTTTGAAAAAGCCTTCATAAGCTCTTAGACATAATCTATAGGGTCTGTTTTTCTAGCTTCTTTAAAGCCTTTAAGTCTTAGCCTGCAAGAGTCACATACACCGCAGGCTTTTACCTCTTCTTTATAACAAGACCATGTGAGTTCTAGTGGGACATCTAAATCCAATGCTTTTTGTACGATTTGAGATTTATTAAGTGTTACTAATGGCATTTTTATAGTTAAATTTGTTTCACTTTTTGTACCAAAATTAATAGCTTTTTGCATCTGCTTTATATATGTCTCTTTGCAGTCTGGGTACCCTGAACTATCTTCTTCAACCACACCTATATATAGTGCTTGTGCTTCATGTTTTTCTGCTATAGCAGTAGCAATAGAAAGAAAAATACCATTTCTAAAAGGTACGTAAGTCACAGGAACACCCTCTTCAATACCCCCAATAGGCACATCTATACTTTTATCGGTCAATGCAGATGCACCAATTTGCTCAAAAAAAGGAAGGTCAATTTCGTACGTTTTTACCGCATCAACAAAGTTTGCTACTTTACGAAAACACTCTGTTTCTTTATTTTGTGTACGCTGACCATAGTTAAAGTGTAGAGCGATAATGTCATAACCATCTTTTTTAGCTATCTTTGCACTTAAAGCACTATCCATACCACCTGATATTATACATACACAACATTTTTTCATTTTTAATCCTATATAACATTTTACCGCCATTTTACCACTATTTGGGTAAACTTCCAACATGATAGACTTAGACAACCAAACAAACTTAAGCATAGATATAGTCAAGCTAGAAAAAATTGCCAACTCACTTACACTTAAAGACATTGAGCTTATAGTTACAGATGAAAATACTATGCAAGAACTTAACAATATCCATAGGGGTAAAAATTTTTCTACGGATGTGTTATCTTTTCCGCTAGATATGCCATCTAAAGAAGACCATAGCTTTTGTATGCCTTTAGGCTCTATTGTCATATCGCATAAACATATTATTGACAAATCTAAAGAACTCAAACATACACCACAAAACGAGTTGTCGCTTCTCTTCATACATGGAGTGCTACATCTATTGGGCTTTGATCATGAAACAGACAATGCAGAGATGCGACTTAAAGAAAAAGAGCTTATAGAGAAGTTTAATCTGCCACAAAGCCTTATAATAAGAACAGAGGAGTCTTAATTTGAATTTTGTAATATTTGTCATAGCAATGGGGGTACTTATTTGGGGTGCTGACCTTATCATACAACAAAGCGAACGTATCGCCCTAAAGTTTAAAATCCCTGAATTTATTATTGGGGCAACGCTCATAGCACTAGGTACTTCTTTACCAGAAATGGCTGCAAGTATCGCAGCATCTTATAACGCAAAACCAGATATAGCTATAGCAAATGTAATAGGTAGTAATATACTCAATATTACACTAGTACTATCTACTGTTTTTCTAATATCTAAGAAAATACAGCCAAATAGAGACTTCTTTGCAAAAGATAGCACATGGGCACTTGTGCCAGTTCTTGTTTTTATTCTTATGATTATAGATGGTGTTATATCAAGATTTGATGCCGTACTTTTACTACTTCTTATGGGAGCATATATACTATTTTTACTTCAAGATGTTGAAAATATGCCAGAAGAAGAATTAGAAGACTTCGATGAGAGTAACTTTTCATGGATAAAAACCATTCCTATACTCATAGGTGCTTTTATACTTGTTGTAATAGGAGCAAATTTTACTGTAGAAAGTGCTTCTGAAATAGCAAAAAGTTTTGGTATTTCGCAATGGGTTATTGGTATAATCATGATATCACTAGGTACTTCTTTGCCAGAACTTGTAGTTAGTATATCTGCTGCCATTAAAGGTAAGGTAGATATGGCTATAGGAAACATTATTGGTTCAAATATGGCAAACATAACCATAGTCATTAGTTCAGCAGCACTAACAAACCCACTAAACATAAATACTTCAAACTATATTTTCGACATTGCTACAATGTTAGTAGCAACTTTATTACTTGTATTTATTACAGCAAACAAACTATACACAAAATCCGCAGGGATTTCCCTTGTTGTTATCTTAGGACTATTTTTAAATCATACTTTACAAAGTATGTAAATAGTTCTATTGTTTAGAACTATTTACATCTATTGCATTTGAAGATATATTTTCCTCTTTAAAATATCCATGTTTAAATAACCATTTATATATATCTGCCACCATTGGACCTGCGGTACTTCCTCCGTGTCCACCATGCTCTATTAGCATCGTTACAACTATTTTAGGGTTATAGTATGGAGCATACGTTGTAAGCCATGCATGAGAACGACTAAAATAGGCAAGTTCTGACTCTTTCAAACGCTTTTTTGCAGACTGTGGTATGGACGTAACTTGCGAAGTTCCAGTTTTACCAGCTACAAGAATAGGAAGATGACTCATAGTTCTAAACGCAGTACCACCTTTGATATTACACACGTCATACATTCCTTTGCGTATTTCGCTTAAATGTTTTACATTGAAATCCATATTTTTAATTTCTTTCCTAACCTCTTTACCATCAATAGTTTTTGCCATATGCGGAACTGCTAGATGAGATGTTGCCAACATTCCAGTGTAGCGTGCCACTTGTAGCGGTGTAACCAAATCAAAACCTTGCCCAATTGCAGAAATAACAGTTTCACCTTTGTACCAAGGCTGATTAAAACGTTTTCTTTTCCATGCTTTATCTGGTATGACTCCTGCATACTCTTTAGGTAAATCAACTCCAGTTTTTACTCCTAGTCCAAAGTTGCGAAGATTTTTTGCCATGGCATTAATACCTACTTTTAAACTTTTGTTATAGAAATAAACATCGCAAGACTCCCTAATGGCACGCCTAAGACTTACAACACCATGACCCCAATGCGACCAGCATCTAAATTTGTGATGGCCTGAACCCAAAGTAATATAGCCTGTACAATGCTCTGTACTATCTAAGACTGATGGCTTAGCCTTAGAAAATGCTAATGCCATTCCCATTTTTATGCTTGAACCAGGAGGATATGTACCATGTATAAATTTATTTGTAAACGGGTGTGCTAAATCAGACTGCAAGGCTTTCCAATCTTTAGAACCAATGCCTCCCACAAATAAATTTGGGTCATAAGACGGATATGAAACCGCAGCCAATACATCTCCGTTTGTACGCATAACAACTGCTACACCAGTATAGTCTCCAAAACGCTCATAAATCATCTTTTGTAACTCTATATCGATATTTAATTTGATATTTTTATTGTCTTTTGGCTCTTCTTTTTCCAAAATATCAATTGCTTTATTTGTTGCTGTAACTTTAGATATTTTATATCCTAGTTTCCCCTCTAAGATTTTATTGTAGTAGCGTTCTAGCCCACTTTTTCCTATTTTTCCAACCTCTTTTACTACTGGGTCTTTTTTATTCTCTTTTTTATTTGAACGTCCCGTATATCCTACAATATGTGCAGCAAATTTACCATATGGATAATAACGTTTAGTCTCTGCTTCGATTTTTAAACTAGGAACCAAAGATAGCTCTGGGTATGCTCCCATCATATCTACATAATGTATAAAATCTACTACTTTAATATACTTATGATTATATGGAGAATTATGTTTTTTATAAACTTTCATCATTACTGTTTTATTTAAGTCTGGGAATGTATCTATTAGTTTATCTACCACTCTATCTAATCGTATTCCATTAGATTTCAAATGTGGTGCTATAGATATAGAAAAACCTATTTGGTTCATGGCAAGTAATTTTCCATTTGCATCGAAAATCTCACCACGAACAGGCTTAATAAACTCTTTTCTCTCTATATTCTCTTTTGCTAATCCTTCATAATAAAAATTAGACTTAATACTAACGTGATATAGCCTAGTAATCATCACAGCCCAAAATAAAATAAATATAAATATAATAAATTTATATCTCATAATAGCACCACAAACAACATATCAACAACTAAAGAATAAAACAATATCACATCAAGTACAATACTCTGTGTCTGATAAATAAAATCAAAAGCAAATAAAGAACTTAGATAAAAAATATCCAAGATAATGACAGAAAGAATAGCTTTGCAAAAAATACAACTCCTAAAATGTCTTAAATAGGGATAGATTGCAGTATAAAAAATAAGAGATGAAATAATTGAAACAAATAAAGGTAGAGAAAGATTTACTTCTAGATTTAACAGATAGATGATTGCAAAGAAAATAAATCTAGGTTTTTTTTTCTCTAAACCCTCAATAAGTAAGTAGGACGCAAAACCTATAAAAAGAGGTAGAAAGACATAAATAGATATAAGCATAGGATAAAATAAAATAAAAAATACAATAGCTATTAGAAAAAGTGTTTTGTTTTCAGTTTTTTCGGTTTTTATCATATCTAAACGTTTACGGTATCAATTTATAGATTAGTGCAACTTCATTGCATACAGGAAAATGAATGCACTTTATACAATCTGTCCAAATCTTATGCTCTGGAATTGTATCTTTACTAATCTCTTTAAAATCTAATTTTTCAAAAAATTTAGGCAAATATGTTAAAACCAGAACATCTTCCTCTACCCCTAATGCTTTGGCCTCTTTAAGAGTAAAATCAACCATACGTTTTCCAATATCTTGTCCACGATACTCTTCGCTAACAATAAGACTTCGTATCTCAGCTAAACGCTTAGAGTGTACGTGTAGTGCAGTATATCCTACAAGCTTACCATCATCTTTTGCCAATACATAAGAACGAATATTTGTTGCTATTTCATCTTCACTGCGTTCAAGGATTACTCCATCTTTAACCTCTTTTAGTACCATTGATTGCATAGCACTAATGTCACTTAAATTAGCTTTTGCAAACTCAATCATATTTTATTTTCCTCTATGTTTTTTGGCATATCCTCTACACCAAAAATAGTTTGCAAAATAGTTTTATGCACTCTATCATGTCCATTTCTTTTAAGATTAGAAAGAGTTATAGAGCCTGAAAATTCACGTTTAAGTTTATTGCGTTCTTTCTGATTTAATTTATCTATTTTTGTAAAAACTGTTAAATATTTCTGGTCTGGGCGTATAAATTCTGAAATATACGCTTCAACATCATCGTCAATCTTTGCATGTGGGTGACGTGCATCTCTAAGATGTATAAAAAGACGAATAGAAACACGATGTTGTATAAATTCAACTAAGTTTTTCTGCCACACCTCTTTTAGAGACTTGGATACTTTTGCATACCCAAACCCTGGCAAATCTACAAAGCGTACTGGGTAACTCTGTTCGTTATGCAAGTAGCGTGTTTCAAAGAAGTTTATAAGCTGTGTTTTTCCAGGAGTTGCAGAAGATTTAGCTAAGCTTTTTCTTTGAGTTAGTCCATTTAATGTGGAACTTTTTCCTACATTTGAACGTCCTAAAAACACAACTTCACTCATATCTTCAGGCAACGAGTCAGCTATGCTTTGTGCAGACTTTATAAAGTTTGCTTCTACTATGCGAGGTATCATTTATTCTCTTTCGTATCAAATGTAAATTTAACAGGTTTCTTTTTTGAGCCAAAAACATGGATATTTCCTGTTATCATATCTATGGTAATTTTGTCTCCTTTTGCTGTTCGTTCATTTAGTATATCTTTTACTTTAGCTTTACCTGTGAGAACATAGAACGATTTCAAAGGATAATACTCTATCTTGTTAGAACTTCCAGAATAATACTTAGTTTCATTTTGAAATTCAAAAGTCACAGTGCCAGTTGCGACATACATTTTTGCTTGATTTTTTTTATCTAGGTACACTATGATTTCATCGGCATGAATCCAATCTTTTAACTGTTTTACTTTGGCATTACCTACAAAGTGTACTTCTTTTTTTAGGTCAATAGCATTCATGGAGTCAGAAGTAATTTCTACTTTCTTCGCAAATACTACTTGAGTAATAAGAATAAAAAGTATGGCTTTAAAAAAAATCAATGAAAAACCCTTGTGTAATAATTTTAAGCATTATAGCAATAATTTACTTTTCACTCGTATAAAATACCGCATCAATAACACTGCCACTTGCTTCTTTGCTACGGGTATTATATATAAGAGTGCTACCTTTGACAATATTGGCTTCTTGTGTTGAAACAAAAGGTGATGTAATATTTAAAATTTCAGATATTTGATTATAATTGGCTTCTTGTGTTTTAATTCGATAGCCATCAAAATTATCTGCAACCACATCACCTTTAAAATAAACTATTTTATCAATATATGTACCTTTTTTTGCACGTAAAGATTTTATATTATCCGTTTGGTATACTAAATCATAAATTGTCAAAATATTATTATCTCGTACCCCGTACGTTCCGTATGCTCTTCCCTTAAGGTTCTTAGTGTCTACTGTAGTGAATGTTGTTTTAGTAAACTCTAACTCTTTTGTTTCAGACCTTACTTTATCGGTAGTATCATTTAACTTAAAGGTCAAAGATGTATAAACAATAGCGATAATGACTGCATACAAAAATAGTTCTATTCTTAAGCCCATAAATCCAAATACTTCTTTTCTAAACCTTCTTTTACAATGAGTTTTTCAATCATTTCTCTAACTGCACCGTCTCCTCCTTTTTTAGACAATATAACTGTAGCAACCTTGTCTACATAAGCACTTGCATCTCTAGGCACAAAAGATATTTTAGTAGCTTTTAACATCTGTAGGTCATTTAGGTCATCTCCTATTGATGCCACATTATCCATAGTTAAATCAAGCTTTTCAAGAAGATTTTCCAACACTTCTAGCTTATTGTGAACCCCTTGATAAAAATGCTCTATATGCAACTCTTTTGCACGGCGTGCAACAATTTTAGAACTTCTACCAGTTATGATAGCTACTTGCTTGCCGAGTTTTCTCCAAGAAGCTATGGCTAGACCATCTTTAACATTAAAAGATTTAATTTCATCACCATTTTCGCTATAGGTTATACGAGAATTTGTCATAGTACCATCTACATCTAATACAATAAGTTCTATGCTCATAAAACTCCTTTAGTGCTAGGAATTCCTGCATTATCGTTTACGGTTACTGCTCGTCTAAGGGCTACTGCTAAAGCCTTAAAAGCACCTTCTATAATATGATGCTTATTTCTACCACGATTATAGATAAGATGCAAGGTAAGAGGCAAATTAAATGCAAAAGCTTTAAAAAATTCTTCTACTAACTCTACATCAAACTCTCCTACCTTACCATCTATAGGTAATTCAAACACCAAATACCCACGATTTGATAGGTCAATATCACACGTAACACTAGCCTCGTCCATAACCACGGTAGCATTTCCAAAGCGTTCTATATTTTGCACAGGATATATAGCCTGTTTAAGTGCTTGAGCTATCACAATACCTACATCTTCTACTGTATGATGATAGTCTATATGAGTATCACCCACACATGAAACTTCCATGTCCATATATGCATGCTTTGCAAATGCTTCAAGCATGTGGTCATAAAAGCCTACACCTGTATTAATGTTTATCTTACCTGTGCCATGCAGATTTAACTTGACTGTAATTTGTGTTTCTTTAGTTTGTCTTGCTACTTCTATCATATTGTCTCCTTTTGTCTAATTTCGTATTATGAAAGCGTCCATCACATTTAAATTATCTTTAAAATCACGTGCTTCTTGTTCTGAACTAAAGCCTACAATCCAAACTCTATAAAGCGGTTCATCATAAACATTGAAACGTTTTATAATAGTATGATATTTAGTACAATTTTCAGAGTAATCATTTTGAATCGTTTTAGCACCTAAATAGTGTCTAAAGGCACCTATTTGAATAGCAAAATTTGAAATCTCCATGCGAATTATATTATGTGTTTCTTTGGTTTTAGATACTCTTTTAAAAGGCTCTATTTTACCAGCAAAACCAAGGACTTCAACAGAAACCTTTGCTATGCCCACTTTATCGAGACCTAGTTTTTTTCCTGCTGCATAAGAGCAGTCTATAATGCGGTCTCCAACAAAAGGGCCTCTATCATTAATACGGACAATAACATTTTTTCCATTATGCAAATTACGTACCTTAACCATTGTATCCATAGGAAATGTTTTGTGTGCAGCAGTATAGCCATACATATTATATACTTCACCATTACTAGTACGTTTTGAGTGAAAATTTGGCCCATACCATGAAGATATGCCATTCATAACTTGACCCACCTCAACATATGTTGGATGATACCTTCTACCTCTTACCGTATAAGAACGCATAGTAGCACGTTGTGTAGCAGCACTTGTGTATTTTGTAGCACCTGGTTTTTTTAAATGCTTATGTCTCAATGAACAACTAGACAAAAATAAACTAAAAGCAAGGAAAATGCATAAAAATACAAAAGATAATGTTTTATGCATAATACCCCGACTCTAATTTATATTCATAGATATTATCTCTTTATTTATCTTTATATTAGCTATATTAAATCTCTAATTTGAATATTTCTTAAAAATATCTAATGTAACAGGCACTACAAGTAGGCTATTTACCGTTGCATACGGATATTTCAGACGATTAATCATAATTATCTCATCTATATCACTTTTATACTCTTTAGCAATACTTTCTAAGGTATCCCCTAGCCTTACGGTGCGTGTTAGCAAATATGACTTTCTGGGTTTTTGTTTTATCTTTGGTGGTTCATACCTCAAATAAAAAGCATAAATCTTTTCCATAGGTATGGTTAGCATATAAAAAGATTTATTTTTAGGTACTTTGCCTTTAATAAATGCACGATTTAATTTTAAAAGACTCTTTTTATCTACATCTATAAGCTTTGCTATGGTAGATATAGATGTATTGGTATCTACTTTTACTTGTATATATTCAGATGTGCTATCAAAGTCTATGTTGCTACTCTCACCTATCATGGCTAAAAGTAGTATCTTCTTAATATAATCTCTGGTCTCTTTTGGCAAATATTTATATTGATTACTAGACAAAACACTAAGTTCAGAGCTTCCTGCTTTTTTAATGGCTTTAGTTAATCGTCCCTCTCCACAGTTGTATGCCATGGCTGCTAAGTACCACTTTCCAAACTGTTTATGAAGCTTATCAAGATACTTAATAGCTGCCTTTGTAGCACTTACTGTGTCGTAACGCTCATCATAATTATTATACTTTTCAAGATTATACTGTTTAGCGGTATTTGGCATAAACTGCCATAACCCTGCCGCTTTTTTAGGAGATATGGCATTGGTTAAAAATCCAGATTCGACCATGGATAGATAGATAAATAAATCACTTACACTATCTTCTAAAAGTTTCCCCTGCATTATTGGCAATAGTGATTTTCCTCTTCTTAAAGAGTGTCTGTAAAAACGCTTAAGTTTACTCTCATTGGCTTTAACAAAATCTATAAATTCATCATTGTAAAGATAATCATCATCTACATCAAACTCACTAAATACATAAGAGTAACTAGGGTATCTACTCTCCAAAGAGGAGGCATTAAGCATGCAATAAAACGACACAATAAATATAAATATTTTAGATATTAGGCTAGCCATAATGTTTTAGATACCAAAAAGTCTTTGAGTGTTTCTAGTGCAGATATTTGCTATTTCACTACTGCTATATCTTGACAATTCACTCATCTTATCTGCTACAAATGTAGTATAGCTAGGCTCGTTTCTCTCTCCTCTGTGAGGGTGTGGAGTCAAATATGGTGCGTCTGTCTCTATGAGTAGTCTGTCTTCTGGAATTTTAGGATAAACATTTATAAGTTTACGTGCATTTTTAAAGGTCAATACTCCTCCTATACCATAATAAAAGTTCTTCTTTGAAAGCTTAAGTAATACCTCATCAGCATTATAGCAATGCAACACACCACCCTCTTTACCTGCATATTTATCTAAAAGCTCCAAACAATCAACACTCGACTCACGCACATGAACAATAAGTGGCTTTTTAAGCTCCTTTGCCCAAAGTATCTGATCAACAAATACATTTTTTTGCATTTTTTTCTCTTTTTTTATATCTTCTTCCAGTTCAGGTAAACGAAAATAATCAAGCCCACACTCACCAATAGCTACACATTTAGGGTGATATACATATTGTTCAAGATAGTTTTTATCATAGTTTTTGGCATCATAAGGGTGAACACCTACTGCAAAATATATATTGTCATATTGTTCAACTAACGAAACTGCTCTTTTTAAAGTTTTTGGGTCTGCCCCTGGGATAATGAACTTTTTAACACCACTTTTTTCAGCATTACGTAATACATCTTCTATGTCATCAATATATCTATCGTCATCTAAATGACAATGCGTATCTATAATCATTTTTTATCCAATTTTTAATGAAAGTATAGCAAAAAAATAAAATCATTACATCTTAATATAACACCAAATAAGATATAGTTCATAATATTTTTAAAATCAAAAAGGAGATTATTATGATAATTATTGTTTTATCATCTGTAATTGCACTAGTTGTGCTGTTTATTATTGTATCAAAAGCACGAAAAAAAAGAGAAGACAAAGAAAATACTAGCACCGAAACCAAAAAGCTACCAAATTGTAACTATCCGCCTTTTACTCATGTACGTCTTATAGAAATGGGTCTATCTAGTGAAGAAGTAAATGAATTTATAGAAGAGTTGATACCACAACTTGAGACTCAAATTTCTTTAATCAAACAAGCTTTTGAAGAAAGTAATTTTCAAAAAATAGAACATCTTACTCATAGCATAAAAGGCTCCACTACAAATCTTGGGACAGGGGGTATTTCAGATTTACTTGTAGAGTTTAACACTTACTTAAAAACAGATGATGATAAAGATACTGTAAATGCCTACATAGAGTATTTAAAGCACTACACACAAATGTTAAAAAATCAATATAATTTATAGAGCATTAAAGGCATCTATAAACGATGCCTTTAATGTATTATGGAGTCACACCAAAAACACTATTTATAATGTTTCCTTTCTCTTGAATATTTCCAAAACTAGCAATATCCACACCACTTTGTGCAGAACTTTTTAATGCCCCAAAATGGTATTCATTTTGCATAAAGTATTGGTATCCACCTGCATCATGTTGAGGGTTATCAAACAAAGCCATAAGGGCAAAACCAAAGAGTCCATTAGCTTGAAGTTCATCTTTTCTTGATGCTAAATCCTCGTACACTTTATTGGCTTCTACTTCCCAGCCAATGCTATCTATCTCAAATTCTTCTACTTTTTGATTGGCATTAGTATCTGTCCATGATGCTGTAGCGATGGCTATATATGGTAAAAACACAGGCTTATTGTATTTTTCTTTCAAGAAAAATGCAAAGTTGGTCACACGCTGAGCCAAATAATCAACGCCGATATCATCATTACTATAGGCAATAGGAATAGGATTATCCCATGTTCCAGAGTTAGAAGGATCCCTGCTAAATTGTGCTATCATTTCTTGAAATGATATAAAGTCTAGTTTAGGAAGTAAATCATTATATATAGTAGATGGTCTTCCCCACTCATATTTATCACCTAATGCACAAGTGCTATATCCACATTTATCAGCAAGATTATAAACGCCCCTACTGCCAGTATCTGTCATAGCCAAAGAGAAATACACATCTGTTGTATTTGCCTTAATAGTATCAATGGCATTACCCAATATAGAAGCAAATTGATGTTGATTGTCTACCGAAGATATAATTGACCTCTTGTTAAATTCTGGCTCTAAGATTAAAAATCTTGTTCCTTTTAACTTGTTCAAAAAGGTTGCAAGACGTTTATTATCATCAGCATATTTTTGTTGTTGTGCTGCCGATGGGATACCATCTAATCTATCTCCAAAATACCAATAATTAAAAACAGGAACATACCCTGCATCTATAGCTTGTTGAATTTTGTCTACACTAAACCATGACTCATTCCAGCTATCTGTTAGCCAATAGACTAGGAATTTACTATTTTTTAAACTTTGCTGTAGTGTATCAAAAGCTCCTGCGTCAAAGTTTTTGATATTACTATAATAGCTATTACTTCCAATAGCACTATCTAAAACTAAGTTAACAGAACTAACCCAAATTTTTTCATTTGCTACATTTGATGCGAATGGTATAGAGTATCCTCCACCAAAACCAACATCAAAAGCAGAGAAAATATCTAAAACAAAAGCATCTAAAGCATTCATAACCTCACTTGTAACAACAGGCACATCCACTACTTGAACAACAGGACTATCTGCACAGTAACCAAAAGATATACTATCATTTGCTTTAACAACATTACTAGACCATGTTCCTTCAGCATCAGTATTTAAGTCTTGTGCATTTTGAACATATTTTGCATTCCATAAAGTAAATATGGTTCCTTTTACAGGAAAATTAATTTTCCAATCTAAATCATGAGCAGTTAAATTAGAAACTGTTACACGATTACAAAAACCGCCATCCCATTTGTCTTCTTGCGTTTGAGTAACTTTAAGTTCACCAGCAGAAGATGGTTTTACATTTGCACAGTATCCAAAAGAGCGTGTCTGATTAGCCCCTACTGTCTTATTCCAAGACACACCTGAAGCTTTTGTTTCTAATGTATTTACATCTTGAGTGTACTGTGCATTCCATAACGTAGTTATAATTCCTTGTGCATCAAAAGAAACATTCCAATCTTGAGAAATACTAGTATCGTTTGAGACAATCACATCAGCACAAAACCCACTCCCCCAATCTTTAGTTTTCACAACTTGCGTACTCACAGCCCAAATAGACGAACTTGCCAAAAGCATCAAAAGAGTGCTTTTCCCTACCATCTGCATATTCATAATATCTCCTTTTATTGTTATTTTGATTATAGAATAGTATTACCTATACTAATCTATATATATTAACATAAGAGTATAAAATTTAATAGATATTAATGAATTTCAGTTAAAATACAATAAACACACAACAAGGAATCCCATTGAACCACAAAATAAAAGATTTTATAAAAAAGGATTCCTCTTCTGGTTTGGTGCTTATATTTGTTACTTTTTTAGCACTTGTACTGCAAAATTCAGGATTTTCAAGTGCTTATACTAGTTTTCTTCATACTCCTGTGGAGGTGCGTTTTGGAGCGTTACATATAGCTAAACCTCTTTTGCTTTGGGTAAATGATGGTCTTATGGCTATCTTCTTCTTTGTTGTAGGGCTTGAGGTAAAACGTGAGGTTATAAATGGTCATCTCTCTTCGCTCTCTCAAGTAACACTACCTGCCATAGCTGCCATTGGAGGTATGATTATCCCTGCATTTATCTTTATATCATTTAACAAAGGTGCAGAGTTTGCTATGAATGGTTGGGCCATACCAACTGCTACTGACATAGCCTTCGCACTAGGTGTATTGTCTCTACTTGGTAGCCGTGTGCCTGTTTCGCTTAAGGTTTTTCTTATGGCACTTGCTATCATAGATGACCTTGGTGCTATTGTTATAATTGCACTCTTTTATACCTCTGAACTCTCTGCTTTTTCCATAAGTATCGCAGGTTGCTCTTTACTAGTACTATTTATAATGAACCGTCTCAAAGTTGCAAGACAAGCGGCCTATATACTAGTAGGCATAGTGCTTTGGGTATCGGTGCTAAAGTCTGGTGTTCATGCAACACTAGCAGGAGTAGCACTTGCTTTTATGATACCTCTTAATTCTAAAGATGAAAATGGAAAAGATTTTTCCATGGCATACCAGATGGAACACTCCCTTCACTACTGGGTAGCCTTTTTTATATTGCCTCTTTTTGCCTTTGTCAATGCAGGTGTTGACCTTAGAGGTATATCTTTAGAAGAGATGAAAGGAAGCGTTCCTATGGGCATAATGATGGGTCTTTTTGTAGGCAAACAAGTAGGTGTATTTGGATTTTCATACATAGCCATAAAGCTAGGCATCGCCTCTTTACCCAAAGGTGCATCATGGAAAACACTGTATGGTGTAGCAGTGCTTACAGGCATAGGTTTTACCATGAGTCTCTTTGTGGACTCTTTAGCATACAACGATACTGAAATGTTTCATTTTGCGGACAAGTTAGCTATACTGCTTGGCTCTATACTCTCTGGGGTAGTTGGATATATCATACTAAGAGTGACAACAAAAAAACCTAATACTAATTAATATAATTTTTCTTAGCATACTCAAGTGCTTCTTCGTACGTCGTAATAGCTCCATCTAACTGTAAATCGTAAACTTCATCTAACATAGTTTTAAACTTTGGAGATGGAGATAGCCCTAGGTTTATAAGGTCTCTACCCTGAAGCAGTCTCTTTATAGGTTTTGTTTCTACATTTAAACTTGAAGCTTTTTTTAGTAGCCAATCCCCTGCTTTATAGTTACGTGTTAAAGCTTCATCTGTAGTACGTCCTAAAAAATCTGCCTTAGAGACAAGAGTAAGCTCTTTTATATTTACCCTTGTAGCTAGTTTTAGTATGGCTTTATTACTAGAGTTATCGGCATAAAATTGAGATGGTTTTAAATGGTGTTCAATAAGTGGCAACAAGCCCTCTATGAAGTCGTGTTCGTCCATAAGCCTATACATAAACTGTTTTGTAAGTGCTACTCCTGTATGCTCATGACCTATGGAGCGTATAGTGCCATTAGGCTCTATGGTGGTTGAAACTGCTTTACCAAAATCGTGACAAAGTGCTACAAACAAAAACTTCAATATCTGTTTTTCTTCATATATGCAACAAGACTCAATCTTGCATAGATACGACATCTCATCAATAGTCATCATGGTATGAACCCAAACATCTCCCTCTGGGTGCCATTTAATAGACTGTGGTACGCCAATGAGTGCATGAAGTTCTGGAAAATAGCGTTCAATTATGGCTAGTTCTCGCATAAGCTCAAAGCCTTTTGATGGCTTTGAAGATTTAAGCATAAGTTTTCTCCACTCCGCATAGACTCTCTCTTTTGGAAGCTCTTCTAACATACCACTATAGACCATTTTCTGACAAAGCTTAAAGGTATCTTTGGCTAAAGAGAAAGAAAATCTAGCACAAAACTGCATAGCTCTATATACTCGCAAAGGGTCTTGCGTAAATGTTTCGTTATCTATATGTCTAAGTTGTTTTTTTTCAATATCTTCTAGTCCACCAAAGGGGTCTAAAAAGCACTTCTCTTCTATGTCGTACCCTATAGCATTTATGCTAAAGTCTCTACGCATTGAAGCCATCTTAAAATCCAAATTACCATTTAGTTTTACATCAAACCCTTTGTGACCTTTTCCCACCTTAGTCTCCACACGAGGAAAAGAAAAATCATACTCATCGCCATTATGCACAAACTTTAAAATCCCAAAACTCTTACCTACAAAGTTCACCGAACCAAACTCTAAAAGCACCTCTTCTATCTTTTGTATATCGCCTAGTCCATAGACTTCAATATCATAATCTTTACTTGGTAGTTCTAAAAAATAATCACGTGTTGCACCACCGACAATAATCATTTTAGCTTTATGTTTTTTAAGGGTGTTGGAAATAGTATATAAAATTTTAGGAAGTATCATAATATTATTGTACTGTAAAAATATTTGAAGTAACAAAAAAGCACCATTACGTTATAATCGCGACAATATTTATGAGTAGGAAAGATACATTATGAGCGAAAAAACAAGCAACAAATACAATCCAAAAGAAGTAGAAGACAAATATTATGCCCTTTGTGAAGCAAGAGGCTATTTTGAAATTGAGGGGAACAAAGATATTCAAGTAGAGGGTAAAAATTTTTCTATTATGATGCCCCCTCCCAATGTTACAGGGTCTTTGCATATTGGTCATGCCCTTACTTTTACGCTTCAAGATATTATCACAAGATATAAAAGAATGGACGGCTACAAAACCCTATGGCAACCAGGGACTGACCACGCAGGGATTGCTACGCAAAATATCGTAGAAAAGCAACTACTAGCAGAAGGAACAAGCAAAGAGGCTTTAGGTCGTGAGAAATTTTTAGAACGTGCTTGGAAGCAAAAAGAGACCTCTGCAAACAACATCGTCCATCAAATGCGTAAACTCGGTGTCACTCCTGCGTGGAAACGAGAGAGGTTTACCCTTGATGAGGGCATGAAAGAAGCCGTCAAAGAAGCCTTTGTACGACTTTATGATGAGGGGCAAATCACACAAAATACTTATATGGTAAATTGGTGTACACATGATGGAGCATTATCAGATATTGAAGTAGAACACGCAGAAGTACAGGGTAAATTTTATACCATGATTTATAAATTTGCCGAGGGAAGTGGGGAGCTTGAAGTAGCCACAACCAGACCAGAGACATATTTTGGCGATACGGCGATTATGGTGCATCCTGAAGATGAACGCTATAAAGACATCGTAGGCAAAGAA
>Ga0256829_1001373_pt1 | contig 20218 bp, 19 predicted proteins | sample 131447metaG_FD_185979 | JGI IMG/M metagenome (GOLD analysis project Ga0256829, IMG submission 185979) | Hydrothermal vent microbial communities from Lau Basin, Pacific Ocean - 131-447 | ecosystem: Environmental > Aquatic > Marine > Hydrothermal vents | place: Pacific Ocean: Lau Basin | collected...
AGCGGCTGCTTTGATATTCATAGCCTGTAGGCAGGCCAAATCCATGATATAAAAGACTCGTCGACATCGTAAAACCTCACGTTTTCGAGAATCCTAACATCCACGGACGCATTTTCCGGATGAACCAAAGTTATTTTAACTGTTTAAGGTTTCTTTTTATAACCTTTGGGGGTCGAGCCTTACAACCTGTGTGTTGTCTATTTTTTTGCCTGTAGCGTACTAAGCATGCTGTGAGTACACTGCCGCGACAATGGCAAACACAGACTCTAAACAAAAGTATATACGCAATTTTTCGATTATCGCTCATATTGATCATGGTAAATCGACCTTGGCAGATCGCTTGATTGAAGAAACAGGTGCGCTCTCCGAGCGTGAAATGAAAAAACAGGTGCTTGATTCCATGGATTTGGAACAAGAGCGTGGCATTACGATCAAAGCGCAAACAGCAAGTTTGGATTATCCTGCGCAAGATGGTGAAGTGTATAAATTGAATTTGATTGATACACCTGGGCATGTGGATTTTACTTATGAAGTGTCGCGCTCCTTACAGGCTTGTGAAGGAGCCTTGCTGATTGTCGATGCGGCGCAGGGTGTGGAGGCGCAGACGCTTGCCAATGTCTATTTGGCGATGGAAAATGATCTTGAAATCATTCCAGTGATTAATAAAATTGATTTACCTTCCGCAGATATTGAAGAAGCCAAACGTCAAATTGAAGAAGTGATTGGTATTGATGCTTCTGAAGCTATTTGTGTATCTGCCAAAACGGGTCAGGGCATTGATGAGGTGTTGGAAGCGATTGTGAAGCGTATGCCGCCACCGCAGGAGCATGATGATAAGGTGTTGCGGGCTTTGATTGTGGACTCATGGTTTGATTCATATGTTGGCGCGGTTGCCTTGGTACGTGTGTTTGATGGCGTGATGAAAAAAGGTGATAAAATTCGTTTGATGTCGAATAAAATCTCCTATGAAGTGAATGATGTAGGTGTTTTTCAGCCTGCACCTGTGTCGGGTAAAGAGCTTATCTCAGGCTCTGTTGGCTTTATGATTTGTGGTATTAAGACTTTGGCTGATTTGCGTGTTGGCGATACGGTAACATTGGAACGTAACCCTGCCGAAGAGCCGTTACCAGGCTTTCGTGAGCCTAAAGCCATGGTGTTTTCAGGGCTTTATCCCGTTGATTCTGCCGATTATGTCGATTTACGTGATTCGTTGGAAAAGCTCAATATGAATGATCCTGCTTTTACCTATGAAGCAGAGAGCTCTACAGCTTTGGGCTTGGGCTTTCGTTGTGGTTTTCTTGGTATGTTGCATATGGAAATTATCCAAGAACGCTTGGAGCGCGAATATGATTTGGATTTAATTACCACGGCACCATCGGTGGTTTACCGTATTCATCATAGTGATGGAAGCGTTCAAGAAATCGCCAATCCGAGTGAATTTCCTGACCCACAATTTATTTCTAAAATTGAAGAACCAACCGTACGAGCGAATGTGTTTATGCCCGAAGAGTTTGTTGGTTCGATGATGAAATTATGCCAAGATCGACGTGGTATGCAGGAAGATATGAAGTTTATTGGTCAAGGCCGTGTGATGTTGACTTATAACTTGCCTCTGGCGGAAATGGTCATTGATTTCTATGATAAGTTAAAATCGGTGACGCGTGGTTATGCCTCCATGGATTATGAACTGGCAGAATTTCGCGAAGAAGATGTGATTAAATTGGATGTATTGGTGCATAATGAGCCAGTCGATGCATTATCGATGATAGTGCATCGTTCTTTGGCAGATTCTCGTGGTCGTGCTTTGGTGAAAAAGCTTCGTGAATTGATTCCTCGTCAGCAGTTTGATGTGCCGATTCAAGCGGCGATGGGCGGCAAGATTTTGGCGCGTGAAACTATCAAAGCAGTACGGAAAAATGTGACTGCGAAGTGTTATGGTGGTGATATTTCACGTAAGCGTAAATTGCTTGAGAAGCAAAAGCGCGGTAAAAAACGTATGAAGTCGATTGGTAGTGTGGAAGTGCCACAAGAAGCATTTTTGGCAGTATTAAAACTAGGTGAGGATTAGAGTATGAGTACAGAAAAACCAGTATGGCGTGAGTGGATAGAGTCGTTGATTGTGATCGCGATTATTGCGATTGTGATTCGTAGCTTTATCGTTGCGCCGTTTAAAATTCCATCATCAAGCATGGTTCCAACATTGGAAGTTGGGGATTATCTTTTTGTAACACGTTACAACTATGGTTTTCGTATTCCTCTGACCGATATTCAAATTGCACCAGAGCGTGCCAAACGTGGTGATATTGTTGTGTTTGATTATCCAGATGATCGCAGCATTGATTATATCAAGCGTATCGTAGGATTGCCTGGCGATGAAATTCGTTATGAAGATAATAAGCTCTTTGTGAATGGTAAAGAAATGCCATTGCTAGAAAAAGGGCCACGGGCTTATTTTTTAGGTGATGGTAGCGTAGATATGTCAACTGTATATGAAGAACGCCTGTTTGATGTAAACCATGAAGTTTTGCGTAAGGACTTTTCTATTCGTGATGGGGAATGGAAGGTGCCTGCGGATCATTATATGGTGCTTGGAGATAATCGAAATAATTCGAGAGATTCGCGCTTTTGGGGCTTTGTACCGCAAAGCTATTTGGTAGGTAAAGCGGCGATTGTTTGGTGGTCTTGGGATGGGGCGAAAGGTGAAGTGCGCTGGAATCGATTAGGCACATTGCTTCATTAAGATAGGTAGTTTGTTAAAAGAGGAGTAGATATGAAAAATGAGCAAGGTTTTTCAATGTTTAAGATGATGTTTTGGGGTGCAATCATTGCTGCTGGTGTGGTTTATGGTTATATGATTATTCCTGTTTATAATGCTTACTGGAAGGTTCAAGACACCTTTGAAGGTGTATCTCGTTCGATGTCTGATAGTAATGAGGGGGCGATTCGATCCCGTCTTCCTGATTTGTTTCATGTCAAATATCTGGCAGCAGGTGAAGTGCCTGATGAATTTTATGATAATTTGATAATTAAGGCTGATGGAGGACATGTTGAAATTTCATCTTCTTATCACGTCACTGTTTGGTTGCTTGGACCTGTTGAAGGCGTAGACCCAAATTCGAATTATGAAGAAAAAGATTTGAAAGGTATGGATAAGTTGCGTGCTAAATTGCGGCAGGACTTTGATTTTAAACCTTATGCCGAAACACCATAAAACCGTGTTGCAATTACAGCAAGATTTTGAGAAACGTATTGGGGTTCGTTTTACACAGCCTAATTTATTAACCAGGGCATTAACACATTGCTCTCATTCAGCTGAGCATATGGAGCGTTTGGAGTTTTTGGGGGATGCCGTTCTCGGTTTGGTGATTGCTGAATACTTGCATGACTTATTTCCAGATGAAGCAGAAGGCCAGCTATCCCGTTTGCGGGCTGGATTGGTGCGTAAAGAAAGCCTTTATAAGGTGGCACAGAATTGGAACTTGGAGATATACCTTCATGTTGGTGACGGAGAACGATCTGCCCAAGGTGTGAAATCATCTTCGATTGTTGCCAATGCGGTGGAGGCAGTGATTGGTGCAGTGTTTAAAGATGCGGGTTGGTCTGCGGCACGTGATTTAATTTTGAAAGCTTGGAAACCACTGTTGAAAAGCATGGATATTTCTGATGCTCGTGATGCCAAAAGTCATTTGCAGGAATATACGCAAGGTAAAGGGTGGGGATTGCCAGAGTATAAAGTTTGTGATTTGGGCGTGGATTATAAACCACGTTTTAAAGCCGAGTGCTGGGTCAAAAATAAGTTGTATGGTACAGGTGTTGGAGAGCGGAAAAAATTGGCAGAACTAGAGGCTGCAAAACAAACATTGGCATCATTAGATGGTGAGATTCGCTCATGAATTTGTGGATATGGCGTAGCCGATGGATGGCATTTGTACACGATGCCTTTTGGATTCCGTTGGCTTTGTTGGCAGCTTTTTGGGTACGTTTTAATTTGGAAAGTATTCCTCCAAACAATCAATCAGCCATGTGGTCGATGTTAATCGTTTGTTTACTTGTGCAGACAACATCCTTTTGGTTGTTTCATTTGTATCGGGGGATTTGGCGTTTTGCATCGATTCCTGATTTGTTACGTATTATGCGGGCGGTTGCTGTGGGTGTATTGGTTTCGTTTGCGATACTTTTTATATGGTTGCGCTTGGTCGATATTCCGCGTTCGGTGATGTTGTTATATCCGATGTTTTTATTGGCAGGCTTGGCTATTCCACGCTTGCTCTATCGTTGGCTTAAAGACCATCATATGGGGTTTAGTAGTACGCAAGGTAAACGCACACTGGTCATTGGTGCTGGTCAGGCTGGCGAGCTATTATTACGTGATTTGCTCAAGCATGAAGCCTATATGCCGATTGGTATTTTGGATGATAATGAACGCAAACATGGTATGGAAATTCATGGTGTGCGTGTTTTGGATGGCTTGCATGCATTAGAAAAGTATATTCGTGTTTTATCGGTTGATTTGGTTATTTTAGCGATTCCTTCAGCATCTCATGCAGCATTACAGAAATTGATGCAAGTGTGTTCTAAGCATGATATTGCCTGCCGAATTTTACCATCATTATCTGAATTGCATGGCGATCAGGTTTCAGTTGGGCAATTGCGGGATATTCGCATTGAAGATTTATTGGGGCGTGAAGAAATTCAATTAGATGACTCACAGGTGAGCAGTTTTTTACAAGCTAAGTGTGTATTGGTAACAGGGGCTGGTGGCTCGATTGGTTCTGAATTATGCCGTCAGATTCTGGCTTTTCAGCCATCGCAGTTGTTGATGTTTGATCATGGCGAATTTAATTTATATAGCATTGATCAGGAGTTATCAGCTGATGATGGCTCTGTGATTGCGATACTGGGTGATATGCGGGATGAAGCTCGTGTGCGTTGGATTTTTGAAACTTGGCATCCTGACGTGGTTTTTAATGCTGCGGCATACAAACATGTGCCCTTGGTTGAAGGGAACCCTGCTGAAGGTGTAAAAACCAATGTCTTGGGAACCTGCCAGTTGGCGGATATTGCAGTTGAATATGGGTGTAATAAATTTGTGCAAGTCTCAACAGACAAGGCAGTAAACCCTGCCAATGTGATGGGGGCAAGCAAACGTGCTGCAGAGATTTATTGTCAGAATCTTAATCAACGACAACAGAAAACGGCATTCATTACCACACGTTTTGGTAATGTTTTAGGCTCTGCTGGTTCTGTCGTGCCGTTGTTTCAAAAACAAATTGAAAGAGGTGGTCCGATTACGGTCACGCATCCCGATATGACGCGCTACTTTATGACCATTCCTGAAGCAGTGAGCCTTATTTTGCAGGCGGGAAGTATGGGTGCTGGTGGTGAAATTTTTGTGCTTGATATGGGCTCACCGATGAAAATCACAGATTTGGCAGAGCAAATGATTCGTTTATCTGGTTTGGAGCTAGGTAAAGATATTGAAATTAAATTTACTGGTTTACGCCCCGGCGAGAAATTGTATGAAGAGCTTTTTCATGAGAAAGAAGCTCTGGTAGCCACAAAACACCCAAAAATTATGCTTTCAGCTAGCCGTGATATGGATTGGAATGATTTACAGAGTATTTTAGAGCGTTTGCAAGCGGCATGTGTGGCGCGTGAAGTAAAACATGTTCAAGTGTTATTAAAAGAGTTGGTGCCTGAATTTGTGGCAACACAATGCCATGCAGATATTATTGAGCAAAGGAAGGCGTTGCGCTGAATGCAGTGACAATGACATGCGTTGATGTGGTGGTGTTTGCACCGCTGCATATGCGCTATACATATCAATGGCTGGATGATTTGGGAGAGCCTTTAAAGGGTATCCGTGTACGTGTACCATTGGGTTCGGGTGAACGTATTGCTGTGATACAAAAGATTCACCAATCACCAGTTTTAGATACTTATAAGTATGTTTTGGATCGCCTGGATATTTTGCCATTGTATAATGACGTGCAGCAACGTTTTTTACAGCGTTTGGGCGATTACTATCTTGCCAATACTGGGCAAGTTTGGGAAATGGCACTGGCGTGGGCGGTGGATGATAAACGTCGCTTTCGATATATTGATAAACAGGCATTAAGTCAGGCGGATGCAGCATTGGCACAGGCCTTTCAGAATCGAGCAGCAATTTCTTTGCAGACGATTGCGAAACGCTGTAATACATACCCTCAATATCGCATTTTAAAAGCTTTAGAAGCTGGTTATTTAGAAGAGCGTATTCAGGATGTAGCTCAAGAAAGTATTGTTATGGAAACAGCTTCTGAATGTGCCCATACATTGCTTAGCAAACAATCAGAAGCTTGTGAAAATATTATTGCCGCAGGTTTGAATTTTCATAGTTTTTTATTGTTTGGGGTGACAGGTTCAGGCAAAACCGAGGTTTATCTGCGGGCTGCAGAACAGTGTGTTAAAGAGGGTGGGCAGATTTTAATCTTAGTGCCTGAAATTGGTTTAACACCGATGTGGTTATCGCGTTTATCGCAGCGTTTTAAACAATTAGCCACATGGCATTCAGGCATGCCTTATGGTGAAAAAATCGCGGTACGACATCGTTTGAATGATTTGGATGTGTTGATTGGTACGCGTTCGGCACTTTTCTTGCCATTGCCACGTTTGGCAATGATTGTGGTGGATGAGGAGCATGATAGCTCCTTTAAACAGCAAGATGGTGTGACATATTCTGCCCGAGATATGAGTTTATTGCTGGCACAGGAAAAGAATATTCCTGTTGTGCTTGGTTCAGCTACACCGAGTTTAGAGAGTTGGCGGCAAGTCAAAGAAGGCACCATGATATTGCTTGAGCTTCCTGAGCGTGTATCTGGGCATGCCGCTATTACGCCTGAGATTATTGATATGCGTGGAAATCATGCGGTGTTATCTGAGCCTTTTTTACAAGCCTTAAAAGATACAAAAGCGGCTGGACAACAGTCGATTGTGTTTCTAAATCGGCGTGGTTATGCGCCTGCATTACAATGCACTGCATGTGGGCATGTGCCTGAATGCCATGCCTGTTCGATTCGTTTAACCCTGCACCGCAGGGCAGGGCAATTGCGGTGCCATAGTTGTGATTATACTCGACGTGTACCACGTGTGTGCGAGCATTGTGGTGAAGATGCTTTATTGCCTTTGGGTGCAGGTACTGAAAAAATAGATGAGTTACTGAGTGAATATTTGCCAGAGCTTAACTTCGCGCGATTTGATCGCGATGTGGTGCAAAGTCAAAAACAACTCAAAGAAACATTGGGTATGTTTGCACAAGGCGATTTGGATTGCTTGGTTGGCACACAAATGTTGGTCAAAGGGCATCATTTTCCCAATGTGACTTTGGTGGGCGTGGTGAATGCAGATTTGGGATTAAATTTACCTGATTTTCGAGCTGGTGAGCGGTGGTGGCAGCAAATGACGCAGGTGGTTGGCCGGGCAGGACGTGGTGATTGTGCTGGTCGTGTAGTGATTCAAACATGCAATCCTGATGCGTCGTGGTTAGCGCGCTTGGGTGATGTGCAGGCACGTATTATTCTTGATGAAGAACAAGAGCTTCGGGAAGCACTATCTTTTCCACCTTTTGGACGTTGGGTGCGCATTGTTTTTTCTGCACGAGATTTGCGCCGCGCGCAAACAGCGGCGGATGCTTTGGCTAAGGCATTGCTGCAATGGGATAAGGTGCAGGTGAGTGGCCCGATGCAGTGCGCTATGGAGCGAGTGGCTGGGCGTTTTCGAGTGGAGTTATTGTTGCGTGATGCAAGCCGTAAAATTCTTCCTTGGAAGCTTGCGCCTGTGTTGAAGGCTGTGAAGGTAGCATCGGGCGTACGCCGAAGGGTAGATGTTGACCCACAGGATATGATGTGAATATTTTTGTGCATGGTCATGTCACGGGTTGTTTTTTTGATAGTGGTGTTGAAGAAGGCTTACTTACAGCAGTAAATTACGCTTTTTTACTTTGTTATCAGAAAAAATACGGTAAGCCAACTAACTACAAGTTACTTTGTGATCATGTTGAGTAGCTATTATATGTATCAACGAGCTTGGCAAGATTTACCGCAAGGGTTTATTTTATGTTCATTGTTGGTTGTGATATTTTGTGAAGTATTCGCTTCGTATATTCAGTTAGATGCATTGGTATTGTTATGGGGTCTTCGTATATGTGAAAGCATATTATTATACTTATTGGTGCTTCACTTTGATGTGCGAGAAGCATTGGGGATTACGCTCCCAACAAGCAAAGATTGGCAGTTATTTTTTTGGGTTTCAGCTATTGTATTGCTTGCAGGGCTTGTTTTATTAGCCGTGTTTTCAGGGTTAAATATATGGCTAACCTTGCCCAGCTTTGCGCAGGGTTTTGCAGGTATTATCTTGATGTTATTGCTTGCGCCTATAGTTGAAGAGTTATTCTTTCGAGGCATAGTTTATCGTTTGTTGCGGGAAACATTTGGTATATGGTCAGCGATTGTATTATCGGCAATGTGCTTTGCCTATATGCATGGAGCGTTGTTATCGCCACAATTAATTGGCGGCTTAATTTTTGCATCAGCTTATGAATATACACGTAATTTATGGATTCCGATTCTTTTGCATGTTGCGGGTAATTCACTGATAATATTATTAACATGGTTATGGTAGACGGGGTTATTGGATGAATGAAAATTGTATTCGCATACAAGGCGCACGGGCGCATAATTTAAAGAATATTGATATTGAATTGCCACGTGACAAATTGGTTGTAATTACTGGGGTATCAGGCTCGGGCAAATCATCGTTAGCTTTTGATACCTTGTATGCCGAAGGGCAACGCCGTTATGTGGAATCGTTATCAGCTTATGCACGACAATTTTTGGGCATGATGGAGCGTCCAGATGTTGATGCGATTGAAGGGCTTTCGCCTGCGATTTCGATTGAGCAGAAAACCACCAGTCGCAACCCACGTTCAACGGTAGGTACGATTACTGAAGTTTATGATTATTTGCGTCTTTTATTTGCACGCATTGGCAAACCGCATTGTCATGGCTGTGGTCAAGCCATTACTGCCCAACCTGCCAGTGCTATTATTGAGCAACTGGAAGCATTACCTGAGGGAAGCAAAGTGCAGATTTTATCCCCCATAGCGCGGGCCCGCAAAGGTGAATTTCGCAAAGAGTTAGAGCAAGCAGGTAAAGATGGCTTTGTACGTGTACGTATTGATGGTGAGATTATGCCGTTGGATGATGCGCCTGAGTTAAAAAAGAATATTAAACACAACATCGAACTGGTGGTGGATCGTTTGGTGATTCGTGAAGGTATTCGTACACGTCTGGCAGATTCAGTAGAGACAGCTTTGCGTTATGGTGAAGGTATGTTGATTGCACTGATTGATAATCAAGAGCAATTATATTCTGAGCATTATGCCTGTGCTGACTGTGGTATTTCTTATCCAGAATTAGAGCCGCGTTTGTTTTCATTCAATTCACCTGCGGGTGCATGCCCGAAGTGTGATGGCTTGGGTATTCAAAGTGTATTTGATCCTGACTTGGTTGTACCTGATGACTCGCTTTCTTTGCAAAAAGGTGTGATTGCACCATGGGGTGGTCGTGAAACGGTGATGTTTCACCAAACATTGGCTTCGGTGGCAGCGTATGTGGGTGTATCGATGGATACGGCATGGGCTGATTTATCTGATGAAGCCAAACAACAAATTCTACATGGTACAGGTCGTAAAAAAGTCGATTTTATCTATCAAACAGGCACACAAAATCGCACGGTGAGTCGTCCATTTGAAGGCGTGATTCCCAATCTTCAACGCCGTTACCGTGAAACAAGTTCTGAAGATGTGCGTGAAGAATTGGCGAAGTATATCAATGCGATTGCTTGCCCCAACTGTGAAGGCTCGCGCTTAAATCGTGCTGCACGGCATGTGTTGGTGGGTGATTTATCGTTGCCAACGGTGTGTGCTTTGCCATTGCATGAAGCACAGGCATGGATTACAGATTTGAAATTGAATAAACAAGATCAAGCCATTGCTGAAAAGGTAGTGGAAGAAATTGCAGCACGTTTGGGTTTTATGACTGAGGTAGGTTTGGATTACCTAAGCTTGGAGCGTACAGCAGGTACGCTTTCAGGAGGTGAGGCACAACGTATTCGGCTTGCGACACAAATCGGTTCGGCATTGGTTGGGGTGTTGTATATCTTAGATGAACCATCGATTGGTTTACATCAACGTGATAATGACCGTTTGTTAAAAACACTCAAACGGCTTCGAGACTTGGGCAATTCAGTGATTGTGGTTGAGCATGATGAAGATGCGATTCGTCATGCTGATTTTATTGTCGATATGGGACCTTTGGCAGGGGAACATGGTGGTGAGATTGTAGCACAAGGTAGTTTGGCGGATATTTTAGTATCCAATACACTGACTGCGGATTATTTATCGGGTAGAAAATCCATTGCCGTGCCCAAACGTCGAAAAGTTGATAAGAAACACCCCATGCTTGGCATTGAAGGTGCATCTGAACATAATTTAAATCATATTACAGCATGTTTTCCTATTGCTCGTTTAAGCTGCATTACAGGGGTATCAGGCTCTGGTAAGTCGACGATGACCTTGGACACGTTATATCGTGCTTTTGCCCGTCATTTGGGCTTAAAAACAGAGCGGGTAGGGCAATACAAGGCTCTTATTGGTGCAGATTTAATCAATAAAATCATTGATATTGATCAAAGCCCGATTGGACGTACGCCGCGCTCCAATCCTGCAACTTATACTGGCATTTTTACGCCCATTCGTGAATTGTTTGCAGGCGTGCCTGAATCACGTGCGCGCGGTTATAAACCAGGGCGTTTTTCCTTTAATGTGAAGGGTGGTCGCTGCGAAGCATGTCAGGGCGATGGTATTATCAAAGTCGAGATGCATTTTTTGCCCGATGTGTATGTGCATTGTGAAACATGCCAAGGCAAACGTTACAACCGTGAGACTTTGGATGTGCGTTACAAAGGTAAAACCATTGATGATGTATTGAATATGACGGTGGATGAAGGTTTTGAATTTTTTGAAGCTATTGCACCTTTAAAAACACGTTTGAGTACATTGCGACAAGTTGGTCTTGGTTATATTCACTTGGGGCAAGCTGCAACCACGCTTTCAGGCGGCGAAGCACAGCGTGTGAAACTTGCCAAAGAGCTAGCAAGGCGTGCAACAGGCGATACGCTTTATATCTTGGATGAACCGACAACGGGTTTACATTTTGCAGATGTTGCCAAGCTTCTTGAGGTCTTGCATGCCTTGGTTGATCACGGCAATACAGTGTTGGTGATTGAGCATAATTTGGATGTCATTAAAACCGCCGACTGGATTGTTGATATGGGTCCAGAAGGCGGTGATAGAGGTGGTGATGTGTTGGTTTCAGGCACACCTGAAGATGTCGTGGCATGTAAAAAATCTTGGACTGGAAAATACTTAAAAGGCTGCTTGTAGAGCATCCATAAGCTTACATGAAAGCACTATTTTACAGTCTTTATAATGTATCCAATCTTGGGAGTTTGTGTTAGTTCCATACCATTAAGTGCTGCAATGCGATCGGCGGTAAAGTGCCCAAGTATTTGATGGGATTGGCGCGCCAATGCTGACCAAGAATCACCTTTTTTCCATATGTGCAGAGCAATACGCGGAATACCACCTGATTCCTTTTCATCGTAAAATTTTAATGAATGTCGGATAGATTTAAAGTCAGGCTCGTATTGAGCAATATCGCCGCGAGGTGCCCACATAAACAATAAAAATGCTTGTGAGCCTTTAAGCCATACTGTGGCATCAATGTAAGCTTTACTTACGTGGGGAGCACTGGCTTTAATACGGGCATGTGCCGATGGATAACCCAATACTTTGCCCGATGTTAGATTCTCAATGTGACGTTTGGGAAAAATCGATTCTAATAACTTTGCAGCAGTGCGCCGTTTACTTAACGATTTAATGGATAACTCAAAATAGACTTTCTTTTGACGTATGCGGGCAGTGACAGATTTTGGCGTGTTTTTAATAACCCAACGCTCAGGGAATTTAAGTTGTAAGTTTAGATCGGGATGTAAAAAACGTTGTCCGACAACAGCCCCTTGTTCGGGATTATCACCATAAGGATAACCATCCAAAGCAGATAGCATACGCTGGTGATTGATTAAACCGTTGCCCTTACCCAATGCTTTTGCTTGCTGGTGTGTCTTTGAGATGCGCTTTTGGGTTTCGGGGTGACTGGCAAATGCACCATGATACTCAACGACTTTATCACCGGCATCTTTTTTCTCTTTTTTATCAATCTCTTCTAAGCGTTGAAGCGTCGCTAATAATTGCTCGACAGCTTGTGGGTCGTAACCTGCTTTTGGGATATATTTGAGAGCTAATTCATCAGCTTGCAACTCTTGGTCGCGACCATAACCGCTAATAAAAGAGGCTGCCAATAAATTTGTAAGGTTGGATGTTCCAGGTCGAATGGGCACAAAAACTGACGTGACGAACATACCTAATTGATAACCTTGGATTTGGGTATAACGCTGTACTGCATGGCGGGCAGTAACATGACCAACCTCATGGGCTAATACAGCTGCAAGTTCAGCTTCACTATTCAAGTGATTGAGTAGTCCACGGTGAATATAAATATGCCCACCAGGCAGTGCAAATGCATTGATGGTAGCATCATCGACAACACGGAAATGATAAAAAAGTTCAGGTCGATCAGCGACTGTGGCGATACGTTGCCCAACTTCATTCACAAACACCGCAAGTGGATCCTTTTCATCCAGTAGAGGAAGCTGTTGATTGTATTGCGCAGCTAATTTTAAGCCCAATGCAAGCTCTGCCTTTTCTGACATTAAAACAAAATCTTTCTCTTTGCTGGCAGGGTTGGTTGCACAGCCTGTCATGTATGTAGCAATAATGAAAAGTAACACATGTTTGATAGACATTATTTCAGCTCCAAATCAGCAGGGGAATACAATGATAAGAAAATCTTTCCCTTGCTAGATATGCGAATTTTACCACGTATGGTAATTGTTTGACCTAGATGTAAAGCAGGTGGTTTTTGAAATGATTTTCTCGCTTTTTTGGCAATGCTGACATACAACTTACCTGTTCGGAATGACCACTTTTTAACGCTGTCTACTGTGCCTCGTATCACACGAAACTGACCAATAAATTTGGATGATAGGCTTTGACTATTCAGCAATTTAAATCGTTTTGTAGCCCAAATCCCTCGTTTTTCTCTTTGGGCTATATGTTCGGCTTTTAGTAGCTTTTTTACCCAGCGAGTGTTGGGTTCAAAGGTGTAGACATGGGCATAACCCTCTTCAATCATATATTGATTGACCCAAAGCCCATCTTGCATCCAAACGTGCGCCAGAGTGCGCCCATAACGATCTTTTTTCTCTTGATCAAAGCTAAGGCGAACTTGCTTGCCTAGGATGAGCTTTTTAAGTGCGAATGCAGCTTTATTGCCACCCACTTGAGCACGGTTGTCACGATGTTGAATTTCTGGGGTGTTTAAATTCAACAAGCGAACTTTCTCACCACTACGTGTTTTGAATGTGTCACCATCATAAACTTTAGCGACACTTACCCAACGCCCATCGCCAATAATTGATAATGTACCTGCTAATGTAATACTGGGAAGACAAAGTATAAACAGCAGTATAGCTGTTCGAGTGAAACCTCTTGCAGGTCTTATGACTGCAGGCATCCTACAAGTTCGTTGTAAGACTTCATGTGATGCTCTTTAAGATAGTCTCGCAAACCATCGCATACCTTTCCGCAGATGAGCGGGTCATAAAACAGTCCAGTGCCAAGCCCAAGCGCATCAGCACCTGTAATGGCAAATTCAATAGCATCATTTGGGGTGGTCAAGCCGCCTTGTCCTAAGATGGGGATATGATGTTTGGCAGAAATGGCACGGGTTTGGTGAATTTTCCATAAAGCGACAGGTTTAATGGCAGGGCCAGATAATCCACCAGATATATTGCCAATAATAGGGGTGCGTTTTTCAATATCGACTGCCATGCCAACGAGGGTATTAATCACTGACAGTCCATCTGTACCCGCTTCAATTACCAAACGCGCTGTTTCGGCAATATCGGCATTGTTAGGGGATAATTTAGTAATCAAAGGCTTACTGGTCATTGGACGCATAGCTTCCACAACCTTTGCAGCCATCACAGGGTCATTACCGAAATGTACGCCGCCTTCTTTGACATTCGGGCAAGAAATATTGATTTCAATGGCTGTAACAGGTGAATCATCGTACATACGTGCCACTTCTGCATAATCTTCTAAAGAAGAGCCGTTGGCATTTGCCCAGAATTGCGTTTGATGATGGGGAAGTTTGGGTAAAATATTGTCAATCACATAGCGAGTGCCAGGATTTTGCAGACCGATGGCATTAAGCATGCCTGATGGCGTTTCATAAACACGGTGTGGCGTATTGCCCATACGAGGCTCTACGGTAGTGCCTTTAAGAATAACTGCCCCCACATCGCGATTGTTAAATCCTTCGATACGGGTGTATTCCTCACCAAAACCAACACAGCCAGAGAGTAATACCAACGGTGTTTGCAGGGTTAGCCCTGCAAAGGATGTGGAAAGGTCGATGTTTGTTGTTGGTGTGGTCATACAGTTTGTTGAATGCCTGCTAGATACCAAGTTGGATCATCAGATTTTGGTGCATGACGGAAAATCCATGTTTCATGCATTTCATGGGCTTGTGATTCGGTAGTTTGAGCAGTGCTGTTTAATACTTCCTCTTTAAGCATGGCATGAAATTGAACCGCAACCCATTCATCATCGGATTCAATCCAACTATCAACCAAACTTGCTTCTAACATGCCGACTTCAGTGCGGGTTTGGTCTTTACCCAATGATTGCATATCGGCTTCGATTTTATCGGCAATGTCAGGCGTGCAAAAGGTGCGAATGTCTTGCATGTCTTTTTTATCCCATGCGGTTTGCATGCGCATAAAAATATCTTTGGCAGCAGGGATGAAATGCGCTTCATCAATATCAGGGCGTAACATATGTCCAGAAGCTTGAGGGCTGGATTCAGAAGATGTGAATAAATCAGGCTGTGTAGCTTGTTGCTCGGGTTGTTGTCCTGCATAGGCAGGTTGTTGCGTAAAGTTTTGCGCTTTACGACGCATAAACCACAAGAAACCAAAAATAATTGCACCAATAATGAAAATATCGAAGAAGTTGATGCCTTCAAATGCACCGCCAAAGAACATCGCACCCAAAAGTCCACCAAGTGCTAAACCACCAAGCATTCCCATCATGCCACCACGGGCTGGGGATGTTGTCGCTTGTTTGCTTGAGCTGGTATTTTTTTGTTGCGACATACGCGGTGCAGTACTTTTTTTATTAAAGCTTTTACCAAAGCTAGAACCCATACCAAAACGTTTGGCTTCGGCATGGTCAATGCCTGAAACAAATAAACAAAATAGGGCGAGCATGCTAAAGGTTAAAAGTTTTTTCATGATGTTTCTCCAGTGCTATAACGTAATTGTGCAAGCCTTGCTTCAAACATGGCGTGGCGAAGTGGGCGATTTTTGATGCTTTGCAACTCAGATGCAAGCTGTTTCTTTTGTTGTAGGCTAACAGGCTTGGCTTCGGGCATGGTTTTGGCAGGTCGAATACCTGCTACAGCTTGTACACGGGTGAATATTTTAGCAATACGCCCCATACGGGCTTGTTCAAAACAAGATTTTCGGATGTCATCGCGTAGAAAAATAATTTGTTGTGCCATGGTGGAATGGCTGACGGCAATAATTAATGTGCTGCTGCCATCGCTACTTGGTTTTAGTTCAATAGGTTCGGTACGTTGCGCCAGCATCGGTCCAACAATATGTGGCCATAACCTGCGCAAACGTGATAAACCTGCCAATTGATCCAAGCGTTCTACGCCGAGGATTTCAGCTAGGTTTTGGTGAATATCAGTGAGTTTTGAGCGTGCTCGAACAGCTTTTTTTGCCATGATTTTTTAAATGTATTTAAAAAGGAAGCTTTTTGCCACCAAGAATATGGGCATGAAGATGAAATACTTCCTGACCACCACCTTCGCGGACATTGATGACAATACGATAACCTGCTTCAAGGTTTAATACATCGTTGGCAATATGGTTTACCTTGCTCATCAATGTACCAAGCAAGGCAGGGTTATCCACATCCGCTAAGGTCGGAATATGCTTTTTTGGGATGACCAAAACATGGGTAGGTGCTTTGGGGTGAATATCTTTAAAAGCAAAGACATCATCATCTTCATAAACTTTGTCGGAAGGAATTTCACCTGCAATGATTTTACAAAATAGACAATCGCTCATTTTTTCTTTCCTTGTTCTACATATTGGCTTGCAACAAGCTGCTTGAAATCATCTAAGAATTGCACAATTTGTTGGGAGGATAGTTGTTTTCATTGTTCCAAATATTCAGGTGTAAAATATTGAATGGGTCGAGATTTATGTATCACAAGCTCTCCAATGCCTTAATATCTTCCAAGTCTTGTACGCTTGATGCCTTTTTTTCATGGTAATACCCCGACCAACGCATAGGGAAGTTTTGCCCTTTCAAAGATCTAAGGTAACTATTCAGCATAGTCCTCCCTCGCCCTTTTAAGGGAGAGGGTTGGGGTGAGGGTTTATATAAAACGATTCTTGTTGATGTTTGAAAGAATAACCCCTCATCCCAACCTTCTCCCCTTAATGGGAGAAGGTGGCTTGGAAACATGCTGAATAGTTGTAACCTAAGTAACACGAATCAAAAACATAGAACGACTTTATAGTGTTTATTCTGAAAAGTGAATGTTTGTATGGTGTTTAATCATTTTCTCTTTTAAGGCTTTGGATAACTTCTTGATGCGCAACTCTTCTTTGAGTGCTTCGGAGAGATTGCCTACTGTGATTTGATAGACCAGCGTAAGCGGTGTTTTACCACGTAAAAACTTGGCACCTTTTCCTGCTTGATGCTCTTTAAAACGTCGCTCTACATCTGTGGTGATACCAGTATAAAGAACATTGCCTTTACAGCGAATCATATAGAGAAACCATCGGCTTGAATCACTCATTATAGGATGGATAACACTTCAAAATATTTTTCTTTACCCATAATTTTTAAAGAGAAATCATCGCCCATAGTTTTTCCAAGCATGGCTTTTCCAAGGGGTGATTTGGGTGTGATAACAGTAATGGTTTGTTGGCGATAGTTTATCTTTAAACCACCTGCATCGGCAGCCATCCATAAGTATGTTTGTTTCTCATCTTCATCGTTGAGAATGATATATGCCCCTAACTCAATACTTTTAGATGCTTGTAACGTGAACTGCTTGAAATAAGCCAATGAGCGTTCAAGCTCTAATAAACGGGTGCCTTGCCCTTGTGCCAAATAGGATGCTTCTAGTCCCATGGTTTCATACTTGGATGAACCCAAACAATCTTTGTGGGTTGCGGTATCACGCGCCATCTCAACAGCTTGTGCGGATATGGCTATATCACTTTCAAGCTGCTGGATGATTAAGGCGAGAATATCTTCTTTTTTGATGTTATTAATGGTGAATAAACGGTTGTTTACGCTTGACGGGTAAGTGTATTGGTATCGGTATGGTCAAAGGTTTTGCTGTAAATATCCAGCATAATACTTTGCTCATACTTCAATGAGTCACCATCAATGGTAAAGGTTTGGGTAAATGCTGTGGTACGGGCTTTTTTCTGCATAAAGGATGATTGGGCAATACCACCATCAAAGCCAGTGTCTTCGGCAGATACTTCAATCATGGTAATATTTGGCGTGTCATCGGTATCCAATACTCTGCCACATGCCACCACACCAACACCCCGCGGAATGGTAAAGGAGTGGGTGATGACACCTGTTTCACTATCCCAAGACCAATACCCAACTTGATGATGAAATACATCACCACTTTCAGCGCGCTGGACGATTTGTTTGTAATGAAGAACAGCCAGTGTTTGCGCTTGTGCATTACCCACATCACCAATAGCTTCAAAAGTAATCGTTTCAAAGTAGGGGTTGTTTTCTTCACCATTGGGTTCAGGGGCAATATCTGTGCCTTTGTCACCTTTCCAAGTGCCGATGAGTTGTTGTAGTGGTCCGTAATTGATTTCACTCATGGTTCACTCCTTTCTACTTATTTCTCGATGACTTTTCATCATGACCCGATACACCAAAGCGGCGAGCAAGCTCATTGAGCACATCATCAGGGCTTAAACCTTTTTGTGCCAGCATCACCATGGTGTGAAACCAAAGGTCGGCAGTTTCATAGATGATTTCTTTTTTATCATCATTTTTGGCTGCGATAATGGTTTCTACTGCTTCTTCACCAATCTTTTCCAGCATTTTATCAGGCTTGGCATACAACGATGCGACGTAAGAGGTATCTGGAGACTCAGACTTACGTGCTTCGAGAATAGCAGCGAGTTCTTTTAATATATTGTTACTGCTCATAGCTTCCCCATATGTTCTTATATCGTTAAAACACCCTGTCATTCCCAACTTGATTGGGAATCCATCTATGCCAGAGCTTAGTTGTAAGATGGATACCCGTCTACACGGGTATGACGATACCTTAGTCGCTTAACGGCTTTTCAATTGTTACCCAATCATCATCTTGTTTTTGTTTGTAAAAACAAGATTCACGGTTGGTATGGCAGGCAGGACCAGTTTGTTCAATTTTTAGCAACATGGTGTCACCATCACAATCCAAATACATATCAAGCACCTTTTGCACATTGCCGCTGGACTCGCCTTTTTTCCATTGGGTTTGGCGGGAGCGAGAATAGTAGTGGGCATAGCCTGTTTCCAGGGTTTGTTGCACAGCTTCTTCATTCATCCATGCCATCATCAACACACGCTTAGATATTGCATCTTGAGCGATAGCAGGCACAAGACCTGCTTCGTTAAACTTGATGGATTCGATAAGATTATTCATAGCTGCAACCCTCACCCTAGCCCTCTCCCTTCAAAGGGAGAGGGGGTCAAGCTTAGATTCTTATAGCTCAAAAGTATCATGTGGTTAAACGTGCCAAAACACGCTCTGCTGCTGCAATGGTGTTATCAATATCTGCATCGGTGTGTGCTGCTGATACAAATGCCGCTTCATATTGTGATGGTGCTAAATACACGCCTTCCAGAAGCATTTCATTGAAGAACTTACCAAAGAATGCCAAATCACAATGCTCGGACACATCGGAACCACATGTTACATGTTCTAATTCAGTGAAAAATACTGTGAACATCGAGCCAAAGCGGTTGCCCGTTGCAGGTACGCCAGCGGCTTTACAACCAGCCAACAAACCTTCAAACAAACGTTTGGATTTGACTTCGAGTTCGTCATACAACTTTTCATCACGCAGACGCGATAAAGTTTCCAAACCAGCACGCATGGCGAGTGGGTTGCCCGATAATGTGCCTGCTTGATAGACAGGACCATCCGGTGAAATCTTGCGCATAATATCTTCGCGTCCGCCATAAGCACCGACAGGTAAACCGCCACCAATGATTTTACCCAAACATGTTAAATCAGGTGTGATGTTAAAGCGTTTTTGAGCACCGCCAGAAGATACGCGGAAACCACACATAACTTCATCAAAAATAAGCAATGCGCCTTCAGCATCGCAGATGTCGCGTAGTTGTTGTAAAAAGCCATTGTTATACAAGTCCATCACACCTGTGTTACCAGGTACAGGCTCGACGATGATACAGGCAATCTCACCTTTGTTTTCAGCGAATAGGGTTTTGATAGCTTCAAAATCATTGAAGGGTGCCGTTAGTGTGAGCTTGGCATAATCATTGGGAACACCTGCGGAATCAGGCTCGCCAAAGGTGGCTGCACCCGAACCAGCTTTAACCAAAAAACCATCCGCATGACCATGATAACCACCATCAAATTTGATGAATTTATCACGACCTGTAAAACCACGTGCCAAGCGCAATGCACTCATGGTAGCTTCAGAGCCAGAGCTTACAAAACGAATGACATCAATCGATGGAACCATATCAATGACCATTTGTGCCAAATCAATTTCAAGCTCGCATGGCGCACCAAAGGACACGCCTTTTTGTGCGGTTTCGGTGATGCCTGCAATGACAGCATCATGGGCATGCCCCAAAATCATAGGCCCCCAAGAACCAACATAATCAATATATTTGTTGCCATCGACATCGCTAACG
>Ga0256829_1001374_pt1 | contig 20198 bp, 22 predicted proteins | sample 131447metaG_FD_185979 | JGI IMG/M metagenome (GOLD analysis project Ga0256829, IMG submission 185979) | Hydrothermal vent microbial communities from Lau Basin, Pacific Ocean - 131-447 | ecosystem: Environmental > Aquatic > Marine > Hydrothermal vents | place: Pacific Ocean: Lau Basin | collected...
CCTTACGTCAACGAATCGGACAATCCGGCTTATGCACTGTTTCTAAAATAGCTCGGTTTAGAAAGTAGCCAACAAATGACAAAAAAACAACGGCTATTCAGATACTGTATCTACATAGTAGTCTGCTGCTTTCTACAGTTTAATTCCAACGCATATGCCTCACCAAACAATGGATACTTAACTGAGTTAATTACGCATGCAAAAAAAATAAATCTATCCCGGCAACCTGCATGGTTATCCTTGTTACATTTCAACCATAATTCAAATGGAAGACATTTCAGCTACGCCACCAGCCCAGAGTTTTTCACCTCTCCTAATGGCCGGCATGACCCTGAACAGGAGTTGATTGCCACATTAATCTCATTATTTGAAGAGAAAAAAGAACAAAATGCCACTATCTGCAAATTTCCAGCTCGCTACCAATGGTTAAAACAACAACTGGCTATTGATGAAGGAAAAATAGCCATGCATCCTGTTTGCCAACAATATATCACATGGCGTAAGCAAATGGCATCCACTTCAATCACACTGGTCTTTCCCAGCTCGTATATGAATGCACCATCATCAGTGTTTGGACACACCTTGTTAAGATTAGACCGTAGTAACACAAATGACCCGTCTCATCTGTTATCACACTCGATCAGTTTTGCAGCCAAAATTCCCGATGGGACAAGCGCATGGAGTTATGCCATTGGCGGCTTAAACGGGTCATTTCCGGGGCGCTATCAACATGCGTTATACCATCAAAAAATCAAAGAATATGGCCGCATCGAAAACCGTGATATTTGGGAGTACAAACTAAACCTTAATCAACAGGAACTGAATCATCTGATTCAACACCTTTGGGAAATCAGAGGTGTCGATTTCCGTTATTTCTTTGCGAAAGAAAACTGTTCTTTCAGGCTGCTTGAATTATTAGAGGTAGCCAGAACGGGACAGCACCTTACTGACCATTTCCCCATCTATGCGATTCCGTCAGATACAATTCGATTGTTGACGAAGAATGGCTTTGTCTCGTCTGTTCAATACAGACCTTCTGCATCAACCAGACTGCATGCAGAAATCAAAGATTTAAATCGAGCTGAGCAACAGCTTGCACTCAACTTAAGTCACCATCGCACAACGTTATCATCTCAGAGCTTTCTTAAACTGACTAATGAAAAAAAGGCAAAGGTAATTCAACTGGCCTACCGATATTTGAAATATAAACAAATTGAATCATGGAAAAAAGTAAATAGCCCCCTGCCCTACTATTTAATTCAACAGCTACAACACTATCCCTCAGTAACAGAGCCAACCATTCCACAGCCTGCCAGACCGGATATGGGTCACAAAATCGGGCGCCTTAAATTATCATCAGGATACGAAAATAGTAGTTATGCCCAACTCGGTCTAAGGCCTTTATACCACAATTTCACTGATAACCAGACCGGTTATACGCCAGGGTCTGAAATCGTATTTCTCAACACCGAACTCAGGTGGCAACACAAATCAATACATCTTCATCACATGGATATACTGAGAATGACATCCTTCAGACCGGGGAACTCTTTTCTACGGCCATTATCATGGCGCATCGCTGCCGAACTGGTCCGGAGCTCATTCTATTCAGGCTATCATCTGACCCCCCGTATATCGGGAGCAGCAGGCTATACTTATCAGATCTTTCCACATGCCACAATATCAATATTGCCCTCGATTCGGGTTAATCTGAATCCCATTCATACAGAACATGGGATCGTGCAAATTGGAGGGTCAACGGAGTATTTATTGCAAAAACCATGGGGAACAACATATATCCTTGGTGCTTTTCATCAGGCAATTGGCAATCAATTCCACTCGTACCAAGTCAAATTCTCACAAACTCTGGCAATCAATAAAGATCAGGATTTTCGGATAGGAGTCGAATGTAAAGAAAGGTGCCGTAGAAATAATTTCGATTTTAATATCGGCTTTGCCATGTTTTTTTAGGAAAACCTCAGAGCAGCTCCATGCCGCCCTGAGGTGCTATAATTACAGGTAAGTCTTGATTACATAGTTGGAAAATTCAGGCGCGTTTTCAGTAGATGTCAAATGATTCTGAAGATCAGCTACAACTTGCGTGGTATGTACGGTATCCACATGGATCTGACTAAATAAACCAGCCAGAAATTCGCCCTTTTCATTGGCCAAATCAACGGATAACTCCGAGAAATTCATCAGGATATAACGTCGCAACTTATTTTCAGCCATGAACCGCGTTTTAGCTGCCTGGCTCATCCCTTTAGCTTCAAGTGTCACCTGAATTGAATGCGGGTCGTACTCGTACAGTGCGCCAGAAGCATAATCAGTTGTTGTACCAAAGGTTCCTCCGAAAATAATATTACCCAGCAACCATGAACTCATTTTTTTGTTCACGGTCATCTCAAGGGTTTTGTATCCCTCTTTCGAGAATTTCAACTGCCCATTTTCTTTTGGTTTATCAATGGATATATTCAATGGTGTTTTACCAAGGTGTTTACCATTCAAATAAACATCTGCTCCAGAAGGAATAGAATTAAATGTCACGCTCTGCTGTTTCCCATCCATAATGGTAGCGCACCCACTTATGATAATACTGACAAACAGCAACACGGCCATCTGTTTTAAGATCTTTTTCATAGTTCTCCCCAGAAAATTATTTTTATACAGTCAGAACTGTATGCGAACGATGGTAAATAAAGAGCCTGAGCCATGCAATACATTTTCACGATGCCACAGAAATCAACCGAACATATTTCTCAGCAACTTAAACCAGCTGCTAAAAAAGTTGTGTCCGGCACAATCTCGGGCCCTTTAAGATTGAACCCATTGTTCTCAACAAAATACCGGTACCACGGTACCGGTGCCAGGCTTTCATATTTCCGAAATGGAACCGTCTTTGACTGCGTATTAGCGATATAAAACCTTTGGAAAGCTCATTTGAAAGATATTTCCATTCCATTGCCAGAACAGCCAGAAGAGACTGAGTGCCAATCCTTTAAATGCAGAGTATGTCCGGCAGAATGGGCTTTGTTTATATATTTTTCATCGGCAGTGACAAATACACCATCACGATGAATAGCCAGAGCATGGTAAGCAGCATCGTAGAATGTGACCTGAAAATTTGTGACCAGGTGTACTATCTCGGCCTGCCATGCTTGTTCAGGATAGATGCATTCCATATTCATATCCATCAGGCTGGACAAGATTGCATCAGCGTGGTCAGGGTATTTCCGGGCCAGCGTATTTCCAAGCTCATAATACCACAAGGATGGAAGCAGTATTTCGACATCCCCGGCAAGCAGTGCATTGCGTATGCATAATGCTTGCTCAACATATGGCTCATGATTCGGTGGCAACACCCATTTCAACAATACCGATGCATCTGGAATAACCGGATTCAATGATGATCCCTGTCCTGCCTGATCCAGGATTCCGATGCTCCTTCAACAGGCTTCATAGTTGATCGCAATTGATCCATTTTCCGCACAGCTTTCCTGCGCTTGAAAGTTTTTAGCTCATGGCACACGGCATGGTTCACCAACCGGCTTCGCTCACCCCGAGGAATTTCCTGCAAGCCCTCCCATGTTTCATCATCTAAAATAAAATTTACCCTGTGCGACATAGCTAACTCCGTTTACATGAACACTTATACTACACACTGATGATGTCAATTATCACCCTGCGCATATTAATCTCGAAGATAGCAAATTGAATTTATAATCTGCCAGCGTTTCCTTAACCAGTTTTTCGGCGGTTAAACCAGTTGCGACAAAAAAGTTTTGGCTGGCACAATCACCGGGCGTTTGAGCTCGAACACATTTTTATTTATATATTCAGCATCTATGGCGACTTGAAATATATGATCTACCTTGAGCTGCCTGGCAAAGATCTCAAGACTGCTGGAAAGAGGCTGCTTCATGGAGCTCTTCACCTCCACGATAAACCACGGTTCGCCATCTTTTGAAACCAGAAAATCCACCTCTCTCTTGTCTTTGTCGCGCAAGAAGAACAGACCATAATCACCCATTCCCGTGTCCGACCAGTAGTGAACTGCTTTCAATAAATGCGAAGCGATAAAATTTTCATTGCGCGCACCAGTATCGTTACATTGCGCCCAATCCCATAAATAATATTCTGGTTCCTTCAACAGGGAGCGGGTAACATTCTTTGTCCAGGGACGAATGGCATAGGTAGGTAGGATTTCAATTCATATACGAGAACTTATGGGACAATTAATAGTTGAAATATCGCCCCATCAGACTGTCGCCGCCTTTTGCGAGAATTTTGCCATGTATGCGGAGTTACTCTGCATGAGTTTAGGGAACGTTACCGATGGCGAGCGGGCGTGGAAGGCACGAACTCTTTCGGTAAACAAACAACTGGGCTTGGGCGGTTACGCGTACGCGGCATGAAAGCCGTACGCTTTGCTGTCACGATGAAATGGCTTGGCCTGAACATTATGAGGGTCAGCAAGTGGAAAATAGCGCAAAATAGAGGCAATGCGGCTTCAGTCACCCATGTAAATGGAAACATAGCGCGCATTTTGGCATACGTAAGCCGAATAGAGCGTAAGATGGTCCGTTTTTTTGGCTATATCCCGACCCATCAGAAAATGGCCGAAGTGCGTTGAAATCTAGCGTATGACTTTTTACGAGGGGATCGCTAAATACATTTAAATATCCCGCGCCACTTTTTCGAGCCTCTTTTTTTGTCCCATCGGACAACCTGATAGCTGCTGAGTTGTTTACACATTGCGAACAGGCTGATATACTCCCATTATGCACGTTATAGCAAAAAGAGCTTTTGAGGAAGCCATGCGAAAGTATCCAAATGATAGAGAGTCGTTAAGTGATGCTTATAAGATTCTCAAATCGGGCACTTTTGATACGCCAATGGATTTAAAGAATGTTTTTCCATCATTGGATAACTTTAAGTACAAGGAACATTGGTACGTGATTGATATTGGTGGAAACAATTTGCGTTTGCTGGCGGCTATATTCTTCACATCACAGAAGCTCTTTGTGAAGTATATCGTCACACATAAAGAGTATGACAAGCTCACAGAAAGAGCTAGAAAAGGAGAAATATAATGTTGGCTACCCAAGATACCGATTCTTTTACCGACATGCTTCTGGACGAATTCAACAGCTTTTCAAAAGCCGCCGAACCACTGCTTCATATTCATAGTGAAACAGCATACCAGAAGGCACTGGTCACGCTGGATGACCTGTTTGGCAGAGCGACAGATAGTCCTGATGATCCGCTAAACCCTTTGATTGATATGTTGTCCAATGCGATTACCCGGTATGAAGATTCATTGCCGGCAGTTCAGAAGATGGATCAGCGTATTGAAGATATGGATGCAGATATATCTATGTTACGCACCTTGATGTCTCAATATGGGCTTTCAGGCTCTGATTTTGAAAATGAGGTTGGTAAACGCGCATACGTTAGTCAGATTCTCTCTGGTAGCAGAAAGTTATCCAAAAACCACATCAAAAATCTCTCTGACAGGTTTAGTATTTCACCTTCCTTGTTCTTTTAAGCAGTATTTCGACATCCCCGGCGGTTAAACCAACTGCGACAAAAAAGTTTTAGCCGGTACAATCACGGGGCGTTTGAGCTCGAACACATTTTTATCAACATACGCAGCATCTATGGCTACTTGGAACACATGCTCTACCTTGAGCTGCCTGGCAAAGATCTCAAGACTGCTGGAAAGAGGCTGCTTCATGGAGCTCTTCACCTCTACGATAAACCACGGTTCGCCATCTTTTGAGACCAGAAAATCCACCTCTCTCTTGTCTTTGTCGCGCAAGAAGAACAGACCATAATCACCCATTCCCGTGTCCGACCAGTAGTGAACTGCTTTCAATAAATGCGAAGCGATAAAATTTTCATTGCGCGCCCCAATATCGCTACATTGCGCCCAATCCCATAAATAATATTTTGGTTCCTTCAACAGGGAGCGGGTAATATTTTTTGTCCAGGGACGAATAGCATAGCAGTAATACATCGCCTCCAGCACGCCCAGCCAGCGCCGAATGGTATCCACAGACACACGTATTTTTTTTGCCAGATTGCTGTAACTGGTCAGTTGTCCCGACTGGTGCTTCAGCAACAGAACCAGCATTTCGATCTGCCCCAGCCCCTGCACCTTTGTCAATTCTCGAATATCTTCCTGCAGCAACTGTTGCAGACGCAGCTTGCTCCAGCGGTTAAAAAAACGGCGATCCCGCTTGAGATAGGGCTCCGGAAATCCACCCCATGTCAATAACGCCTCAAAGTCTTCGTCCACGATGCGCTGAGGCGGCTGAATGTCTGCATTATGATCCATCTGCGCAGATCCCATCACTTCACGCACAGTCAGCGGGTGCAGACGGTAATTGAAATATCGCCCCATCAGACTGTCGCCGCCTTTTTTATACACATCCATTCTGGCGCTGCCCGTGATCAGAATATGGCATTGCCCCCGGTAATGATCATAAAAACCTTTCACCAACTGCTTCCATTGAGGAAATTTATGGATTTCATCCAGAATAATCAGGGGCGCATCAGCACGTAACTGATCCAGCCCGATATATTGCGCAATGGCCCTGCCGCCTTGCAGCAAGAGTGCACGGTCATCGAAATCATCCCAGTTCAGGTAAAATATTTCCTGCTCATCAAACATGGAACGAGCCAGCGTGGTTTTGCCCACCTGACGCGGCCCTGAAACCATTGCCATCTGATGATAAGCTGAAAAGTGCATAGAAAGCGTCTCTTTGTATTGCCTTTTCATGCGACTATTTTATCTATTATCGTAAAATAGTCAAGACTTAAATCATATAGACGCGAAAATAGTCGATCTCAACCTGTTGGTTTTAAAACCTTCTGAACTTCAACAGGACTCTCCTCCCCTCTTAAAAATTAAATCCGTATCGACGTAATTTATTAAATTGTAACTTTCTGATTCATAGGCCAACTCACCTGAATAAATAACAAACCCTCTGGCACTCTCTTTACTAAGATTGTGAAAAAAGGTAATTCCCTTAGTAAAACCCTGATGAAATGTCATGGATGATTTTATTTCTACAGGGACGAGTTCCCGGCCTCTTTTATAGATTAAATCCAGTTCGTTTCCTTTACTGGTGCGATAGTAATATAAGTTATGTGCTTTTCCCCGGTTATATCTTGCTTTTAAGGCTTCCGTAATCACCAGATTTTCAAAAATACTGCCATACAATGGATCCCTTTCAATTTGGGATGGATTCTCTATGCCTAACAGATAAATTAATAAGCCAATATCAGTAAAATAAATTTTTGGTGATTTAATGACCCTTTTACCAAAATTCTCATAATAAGGCTCTAATTTAAAAATAATAAACGACGCTTCCAAAACACCCAGCCAGCTTTTCAAGGTATTACTACTCACCCCGGTATCATTGGCCATGGATGATAAATTAACAATTTGACCGACTCTACCCGCCAATAATTTTATAAATTTTGTAAAAGTGGTTAAATCTTTTAAGTTAATTAGCTGTCTTACATCCCGTTCAATATACGTTTCACAATAATTCCTATACACTCTGGTCGGGTTCATATTGTCTTTGTATATCCGAGGCAAAAAACCTCGATACATGATTTCAAATTTGTCTATTTTTACACCAGCCTGCATTAACTCCCGGATCGATAAAGGTAATAACCTTAATATTGCTGTTCTTCCTGCCAGTGATTGAGATATCGATTGATGTAACTGTAATTGATGACTCCCGGTCAGAATAAACCTGCCCTTCCCATTGCCATGCATATCATCTTCATCAACTTTAACTTGAATATAAGAGAGTAGCTCAGGAACACGCTGAATTTCATCAAAAATACATTTTCCTGAGAATCTGGAAAACAGTGCATTAGGATCAGTAAGTGCCAACGCACGAATTTCAGGATTTTCCAGATTGCAATAGTCATAATCAGGAAAAGCCATTTTGACCAGAGTGGTCTTGCCCGCCTGCCTGGGACCAATCAGTGTTACGACAGGATATTCTTTGGCTGATTGAAGCATCTCATTTAACAATTGGCGTTTTATCATGAGCCAACAATAACACCTAATCGTGTAAAATAGAAGTTCAACTTAAAATTTACACGAACCCTCTGCCCGGTACTCTGCTGAAATCTCTCTGAGCATCGAATGTCTGAGCATAGATTTGACAGATTGTATGTTCAACTTACAATCTGTCAGGCCATGACATCCTTGATGACAAATTGAATCGCGCCGTTGCCGCGATAACTATCCTGCTGCAATTCTCCGATCACGGAAACTGTCAAACCCGGTTCAATCGCATCACCCATGCCGTTAGCACCAAATACAATACCAGCCAGCCAGCGACTGCCATCGGTGAGTTTCAAACGGGTGACGCCGCCCTTCAGATCACGGCGATCAGCAATCTGCACATCCTTTAACAGCCACAGGCAGACCGGATTGCCACGTCCGAACGGTTCAAAACGGGCCAGCCGCTCAGCCAGGCCGATATGCATGCAGTTCAATCCCAGAATGCCATCGATGGGCTGCAAACTGTGATCTGCTGCATGTGCCGCCTGACTACTGACAGCTGCACCAAACGCAGCTTTAAACTCATCCCACTGCCCTGCCCTGATACTGCCACCGCCTGCGCCGGCATGGCCGCCGAAGCCTTCGAGATGGGCGCTACAGGCATTGAGGATATTGCCGACATGGAATCCCGGCGTGCCGCGCAGCGATACACGCACAACCCCGTCCGGCGTCACAAAACCGACCGCTGCAGGTTTGCCGTGCTTGCGAGCCAGACGCCCGGCGGCAAGGCCAACCACGCCGGCATGCCAGCGTTGATCATACACCGCCAGCACCTCCGAATCACCGAGCACGAATTCGGCCTGTTTGAACACCTCGGCTTCAACCAGACGCCGCTGTTTGTTTGTCTCATCCAACTCTTTGGCCAGCTTCAATGCTTCACCGGTATCGTGGGTGGATAATAGACGCATGGCCGCTTCGCCATGTTGCAAACGTCCGGCGGCATTAATTCTGGGTGCCAGGAAAAAACCAATCGTTTCTGCCGTCACAGTTTTTTTGATCTTCGCCACCGTCAACAACGCCTGCATGCCCACGGACGGGTTTGCATTCAAACGCTGCAAGCCGTGATGAACCAGAATCCGGTTCACCCCGACGATATCCATCACATCAGCGATGGTCGCCACCGCCACCCGATCCAGCAGCACGCGCAGATCAAAATCCGGTCGTTCCCCAGCCTCAGCCAGTTTTTTCCACACTGCTACCAACAGGAAAAAGGCAACGCCGGTGCCGCATAGTTTGCGCTCGGCAAAACCGCAATCGGCACGGGCAGGATTAAGCAGTGCAAAGGCATCCGGCAGTGTCTTTTCCGGCAGATGATGGTCACTGACAATCAGATCAAACTCGTGCTCTTGTGCCGCCGCACAGGCGTCAAAACAGGTGGTGCCGGTATCGACGCTGATTCCCAATTTGATGCCGGCAGCCACGGCCTCATGCACCGGCTCCACGCCGATGCCGTGCCCCTCTGCAGCGCGATGCGGAATCGAAAACGACACTTCCGTTCCTGTAGCCCGCAATGCCTCCACCAGAATAGCGGTTCCATTGACGCCATCGGCGTCGAAATCCCCGAAGATATGTATTTTTTCACCGTCCAGAATCGCCCTGGCAACCCGCGCTGCCGCCCTGTCCATATCCGTCATGGCCAACGGATCAGGCAGATCGGCCAAGCGCGACGTAAAAAACGGATCGGCCTCTGTCAGCCCCCTCCCCGCCAGCAATCCGTCCCATGCCGCCAACGGATCGTCCGCCGCCAACGGGCCGTGATGCCATATCAGCTTACGCCCTTTTACTGTGATTTCTTCAGGTAACATAGATTATCCTTTTTCTTGTAAATTCCGGCCACGCTATCAACCAACCATCAACCAAATATAAATAAATAAAAACCTTTTATATCAATATGTTAAATAAATAACAGCATGCCTTCACATGATAACACCAACAAAATATCAACCAACCATCAACCAAATATCAGACCCAAAACGGAATATATCGACGGCTTTTAGACCCAACTTCAGCATCATACAGCCGAATCAGCCCCTCTTTGATCGTATCCCGGATAATGCCGGAAGCTTGCGACCTGTTCTGCTCCTCAATCCCAAAGCGTTTGCGAATTGAAGGATTGTTCATCGGTTCGCGATGAATATATTTAAGGCAGCAATGCAGATAACAGGCACGGACTCTGTCCTCTTTATCCATCTCATTCAGAGATTTATGAGCAAAAAGAACTGCGCGGGTGTGTCTTTCCATATGCTCGAATAGAGGGGCCGGCAACTGGTACAGCTCTGTTTGACTCACCACCTTTTCAATACCACTACCGCGTTCTTCACAAATGCCAATCCTGCGCATAAATGAAGCCAAGCTTTCATTTCGACTTTGTGGAGGCGAACCTAAAAACCGCCGGGTATCCACCAGAGGCGTACCGGGGTTGGTGATTTCCATACGTTGATCAAACATCTCAACCATTGGCCCCGTGCCCGTGAGATTAAAATCCTGATGAATGATCATGTTCGCGACCAGCTCCCGGACCGCCAGTTCAGGGTACATCGGCACTTCCTGACGAAAGGCTTCGCCAATCTGCTCATTCGAAGGCAGCTGGGTTTTGATATAATCAATAAGACCTTCAAAACCAACGGCATAACCCTTGGAGCCTTCGAGTTCACGGATAGTTTCCGTCCGGTTGTTGCCTCGATATAATATCAAGCGCACCGCTTTGCGGCCAAGGCGTCTGAAATCCTGTAACCGTCTGGCAAAGAGTACTGCGCCAAGATTCGTAATATGCCACTGACCGCTGTCACTTGGTTCAATAAGCCGGTCAGATTCAAGTGCGTTCAGAATACCTTCCCGCCCTTCCGGCAATGCCAGATCTATTAAATCAAAATAGGCCGGATAATCCAGTAGCTTCAACACCTGTTCCGCGCTCACATTTTCCGCTGCTATATTTTGCTCAAAAGGTGTTTTATCGAAGACGCGCCACAGTTCCCGCTCTTTCTCGGCAAACTCACGCAATTTTTTCTTGTAGGAACCAACACGAATATATTCTGTGCCATCAAATTGCACCGGTGCATGGCTGGCCGCCTGAATCTCCAGTATAACCACGGGTAACTCATTGACAGCAGTAAACTCAAAAAAGCGAAAATGAATTTTAGGGCTCGTCTTTTGCAACAGCCAGCTTTCCAGCTCTTGCTGCCGATGCCGTGAAGTAGAGGGTTTGAATGTTGTACCATGCACCGCATGGGATTCATTTTCGACACCCCAAACCATGTAGGCCGACTTTTTACCCAGCAGGGCGGCGGCATTTGCAAGCGCAGAAATATATTCCCCAATCATCTGTGGATCATCGTTATTGTATTTGAATTCCACCCACTCGGTTTCATGCGGGAATTTGAGCAGTTCCTTTAACAACGACAGTAAATATTCATGCGAACGCTCAAACGTCATGTGACCTGTCTCCTGTTATCTTGATTTTACCGGTGATGGCATGTTCAGAAAGGCAATAGTTTCCTGCTCCAAGGAAGTCAATCAATTGGCACTTATATTCGAGTCGATTGGATTCTGTTTTCATGCTGCCTCTTTGCCAATCATCTCTTTTGGTCGCAAACGACAATCACTATATTGGAGCCCTGACAACAGACTTCCCAAAACTTATTCTGCTTTAGCTTTCCATTTAGACCGAACTTATTTTCATAAAAACAATATAACCAATTGATTATATGCCGTAAATAGGAGCATTATATGTATAGGAAGCAACCTATTGCAACCATGAGGAGGATTCAGGGACGGATATAATTTTGATGATACTCGTAAATGGCCTTTTTACGAAGGCATCAGCAATAGGCCGTGATCAACGGGTAGTGGAAACGCAGGCCGGCGGATTTCGGTTTGATTCGGCATGCTGCCGCCGATGAGAGCGTGCGGTTGCCATATTTCCGGTTGATCGCATTCACGCTCTGCATCAGCGCAGTCTGGCGCGTATCCTGCTGCATCAGGCCGAACAGATCGGTAGTAGCGCTCTGCTCGCGGCTGATCCGCTTGGCAACCACGCCGCAGCCGCGATATTTCACGCCGTCGCGGTAGAGCCGGACAAGCCCCTGTTTCACCGCATCCATCACCCGTTTCAGGCTGTTGGTCGGCACTTCTAACGGCATCTGAAGCCCGCATCGTTCAAACGAGGCCAGCGTCAGGAACAGGAATATACTTTTCGTCAGCAGATGTTTGGCCACCAGCTCGGAGACTAAACGCATGACATGATAACTCAGATACGCCATCACGATCTGTCGATCCTGCGTCACCTGCCCCATCGAAGCGGTGCGCGCCACACTCTTCGGCAGTTCCGGCTTCAGCGCCAGCGGCCACACCACACGCCCCGACAACTCATATTTCAGTTGCAGACCGGAGCGCCCCATCAACCGGTTCATCAGGGCATCATCCAGCCGGGCGAACTGCAGCGCCGTGTGGATATTGAACTTGTGCAGCAATGCACCTCTGTTGCGACCGACACCGGGAATATCGGTCACCGCAATATCGGCCAGAAATGCGTCAATCCGCTTGCCCGGCACGATACGGCTGCCGTTTGGCTTGCAGGATTCCGAGGCCATCTTGGCCAGCGTGCGCGTATTGGCAATGCCGACGGAAACGGTGATCCCCGTCTGCTGCCAAATCCGCTGACGGATATCGTCAGCCAACTGGACAAATGATTTACGCCACAGGCTGCGAATGCCATTCATATCCATAAATCCCTCATCAATCGAGTAGATTTCGATGTCGGGCGTGCAACTGTGCAGGATAGCAAACACCTTGTCGGACATCTGGCCGTAATAACGGAAATCGGAGGCCAGAAAGACCGCTTGCGGTGCCAGCTTGCGCGCCTCCCATACCGGCATGCCGGTGGTGATCCCCAACGCTTTGGCATCATAACTCTTGGCCACTACAATGGCGCTCTGACTGGACAGCACGCACACCGGCCGCCCCTTCAGTTCGGGATGGCGTGCCGTTTCACAAGAAGCATAAAACGCATCGCAATCCACATGCGCCACGGCGTTGCTCCAGTCAGTGAACATGGATGACTTCTGGCGAATTCATCAAAGCGCCCATGCATGGGCGCAAAAAGCAATGATTTGTAAGGAACGTAAGCGTCGCGCTCAATTGATCACTTCAACTATTTTCCATAGCTCTTGCGGATCGTAAACAGGTAACCTCGTATTTTTATAATCTTTCGTATTTCTGGTCACGATGCAGTCTATAGCCTGGCACTCCCCGGAATAATATTGGACTGCATCTTCAAAATCTGTAAATGTTGAATTCATGGATAGTTCCAGCACCATTGCATTGACCTCAGCAACTTCAAAAAGTGCTAATAATTTTCGTATTTCAATTTTGGCTTGTTTTCTGCTGACCGCCTTCGATATGAGGTAGTCTAACGTAGTAATCGTGGTGGCACATAGATAACCATCAATTTTTTTGCTTTCAACCAAACCTACAAGATTTGCTGAAGTCTCAACAAATTTTTTCCGGTTCAATAGCACATCAAGAATGACATTCGTATCAAACAAGACTTTCAAAGAAATTTTTCCTCTAAGTGCCTTTTATAATCACTCACATCTATATCATGATGGCCATCCAGCACCCCAATCAACGACCTGGTCATTGGCGGCGTATCAACCTTTGCCACCTCTTTTGTCAATACCTGGAAGTAACTGGATACAACTTGAGAAAGAGACTTACCATGTTGCTTCGCATAGGTTTTAGCTTGTTGAATAAGCAAGTCATCCAGTCTAAGTGTCAATTTAGTCTGCATTCAAATCTCCTGACGTGCATTTTTAGTCATAATTATACGTCTAAATAGAGGTTCGTCAAGTTTCAGCCAGGCGCACGTTAATCTGGCCGCGCACCGGGTCGGTGGAATCAATGACCACATCCAGTTTATCACCCAGGTGATAGGCGCGACCACCTTTGCGGGCTGCCAGTGAGTGGCCCCTTTCATCCAGTACAAATGCACCGGATAGCGCATCCACATCCAGCGATCCTTCCGCCATGCTAGGCTCGATCTCGAAGAAAATACGTCGCTTGGTCAGGCCGGAAATACGCGCCGGCATCGTCTTGCCGACATCCTTGCTGTGGAACAGCGCCGCCAGCATGGCCTGCGTATCCCATTCGGCGCGCTGCTGTTTGCGCTCCTGCGTAGAGGTCTGCACGCCGATTTCGGCCAGTGTGTTTTCAGGCTGCATCTTGTTCGGATCCTTGCCCTGAATCAGCGCCTTCAAACGGCGGTGCACAATCAGATCGGCATAGCGCCGGATCGGACTGGTGAAATGGGCATAGGTTTCATACGCCAGCCCGAAATGACCGGCATTAACCGGCGTATATTGCGCCCGCTGCATCGAGCGTAGCACCAGCCTGTGCAACACATGTGCAAACGGCTTGCCTTCAGACTGCTCCAGCACCCGCTGCACATCGCCCGGCCTGACATGCGCATCCTTATCTTTGGCTTTGGCCTTGGGTAATTTGACAAACATGCCGAAAGGAGCGAGAAACTCATTCAGCGTTTCAATCGCTTCGCGTTCCGGCGGCGCATGCACACGATAAAGCAAGGCGCATTCACGCTGCTGCATGAACTCGGCTACGGCGGTATTGGCGGCCAGCATCATCTCTTCGATCAGCCGATGGGCGATATTGCGCGGCGATTCGCAGATATCGATCACCGTGTCATTCTCCAGCCGGGCACGGGTCTCGGGCATGTCGAGATCAAGCGCGCCGCGTCGGGCGCGCCTGATCTCCAGCTTGCGGAACAGGCGTGTGGCATCATCAAGCATCGCGCGCGCCACCGCACTGTCGATAGCTGACGCATCGCCATCTTCCAGATACGCCGCCACCTGTGTATAGGTCAGCCGCGCCTGCGAATGGATCACCGCGTCATAAACATGAATGGAGCGGCGCGTACCGTTGGCGTCAAAGCGCATACGTACCGTCATGGCCAGCCGATCCACCTTTGGATTGAGCGAGCACAGACCATTGGAAAGCTTTTCGGGCAACATCGGAATCACCCTGTCCGGGAAATAAAACGAATTGGAGCGACTTAAAGCCTCCTGGTCGAGCGCCGATTTCGGCGTCACATAATGCGCCACATCGGCAATCGCCACCCAGGTTTCAAAGCCCTCGCCGCGCGGTTTCACGCAGATCGCATCATCAAAATCTCGGGCGTCTTCACCATCAATAGTGACAAACGGCAGGTGACGCAAATCCTTGCGCCCTTCAATATCGCTTTTCGCCACCGTATCGGCAAAACGCTTAGCCTGTTCGATCACGGCGTCGGGAAATGACTCATCCAGTTGCTGTTCAGCAATAATCAGATCAATCAGGCGCGACGGTGACAGATCATCACCAAGCACTTCAAGCACCTTGCCGCGCAGATGCCCCGGCCCGCGTTTGATATCAATCCGCACCCAATCGCCGTGATGCGCGCCGCCGGCATCATCGCGTTTGATCAGGATGGTCTGCGGAATCTTGCGCGAGCGCGGCTGCACAATGCCGACACCCTCCTGAATCAGGAATTGCCCGACCATGACCGTCGGCGCATGTTCGACAATACGCACCACCTCGGCGGATTCACGCCCGCGCCTGCGCACAGGCCGTACTTCCACCGTATCACCGTGCATCACATTTTGCATTTCTTCATGCGGCAGGAAAAAGCCTTTTTCGACCCCCTCGACATCGACAAAACCGAATCCATCGGGATGCGCAGAAACGACGCCGGTATACAATCGCTGATCCACCCGCGCCCTGCCACGCTGCGCTGGCCCTCTGTCCGAACGCCCGCGAGCAGTACGATGGCCTTGATTATCACCCGTCCCGGCCTTCCTTTTCACCGAATCCCAGGGACTTTTCCTGCTAGCGGAATCCTTGTCCCCGGATTCACGCGCCTCGCTTTTCCAGGGCGATTTTCCCTGTTTGTCTGTAGGATGTTGCTTCCTGCTATTCTTTCTTGACACCATGTGCCCCCAACATAAGATTGCGCGCCTCCCAAGAGGCCCTGTGCGGAACTCTAGGGAGATTCTGATCAATTGCATCCCGCAGATGATCAGCACATAAGCCGAGGTGGCGGAATTGGTAGACGCGCTAGCTTCAGGTGCTAGTTTCCCTCCGGAAGTGCTGGTTCGACTCCAGTCCTCGGTACCAACAGAGCGTCCAGAGACGTCATATAAGAGCCAGTAATCGCTGTGATTGCTGGCTTTTTTATTGACCCGGTGTCCATCCTGTCCTATATTGTCCGAAGAAATACCGTCAAATTGACGGTACTTTTGACGGTACTTTTTCTATTCTGTTATCCTTCCTCTAAAAAGTACCGTCACAGGATGGTGGTAATATGGCGTTATCTGATGTAAAAATAAAGGCAGCCAAGGTGCCGGAAGGAAAAAAGCGAACCAAATTGTCAGATAGTGGTGGGCTATATTTACTTGTAACCACATCGGGTAAATATTGGCGACTGGATTATCGCTTTGGCAACAAACGTAAAACCATGGCTTTGGGAACCTATCCACGAGTTCTCCAGCTGCGCTGGAGAACGGCCGACTTAACCGAAACTTGAAGATTTGTTCACCCGCTCCGCTGGAGAACAAATCGTTCAAGCGGAAATCCTTTCAGGACTTCCGCCCCTTCGTCTCACCAAAAAGCAGATGATATGTATCATCTACTTTTTGGCTCAAGGCGGGGTTCCGCTTAACTCGGCCGTTAGCTTGAAAGAGGCACGGGGAAAACGCGAAGTGGCCAAACAGTTACTGGATCAAAACATCGACCCCAGCCAACGTAAACAAGCTGACAGACGTAAGGCGATAGCCAAATCGAATGCAGCCACATTCAAAGGGGTGGCAGATGAATGGATGGCAAAGAAGTCTGCTCAGTGGGTCAAGACGACTATCGACAATACCCAAGCCAAACTGGATAAGCATATCCTGCCATGGATTGGTTCACGCCCCATTGCAGACATTGAAGCCTCCGACATATTGTCGCTTGTGCAACGCGTGGAAGAGCGCGGAACGATTGAAACCGCCCACCGGCTCAAGATGCTATGCAGCAGGATATTTCGCTATGGCATCGCTACCGGCAAGGTGAAATATGATCCCACTATTGGTCTGCATGACGCATTGGTACCACTCAACGTCAAACATCGCGCTACAATTACAGAACCAAAAGCCGTTGGTGCATTACTGCGAGCCATACATGCATTTGAGGGCACATTTGTTGTGCAGTGTGCTATGCGAATCACCCCTTATGTATTTGTACGTCCAGGCGAGTTACGCCATGCTGAATGGTCCGAGATTGATTTCGATACGGCTGAATGGCGGATACCTGCCGAGAAGATGAAAATGCGGGTGATGCATATCGTACCTCTTGCCAGACAGGCGCTTTCAATCCTGAAAGAGTTGCAACCATTGACTGGATCAGGGCGCTATGTGTTTCCTTCGATCCGCAATGCATCCTGCCCAATGAGTGAAAACACAATCAACGCATCTCTGCGCCGGATTGGCTACAGCAAGGAAGAAATCTGCGCCCACGGTTTCCGTGCGATGGCATCCACCATGTTGCATGAACAGAGCTGGAATACGGATGTGATTGAGCGCCAACTTGCTCACAAAGAGGGCAACGCCATCAAAGACGCATACAACCACGCCAGACATCTGCCGGAACGCAAAAAAATGATGCAACACTGGGCTGATTATCTGGATGCGTTACGCCAGGGCGCTAATGTCATACCGTTACACAGTCACCGGCAGGCGTAGCGTCACATTGTCGCGTTATCCAATCATCCCTTTCCCTATCCTACAAAAACATTCTTGTTTGTTTTTGTCTCATATGAGCAAGATGTTTTTGTCACACTTTAGACAAAAACATCCATCACACTCAATGGAAACATTCAAGGTGCATAATCGACATTCACCTGTCGCCAGACTCTTCTATTCTGCGACCCCAGAGCAGTTCACAATCCCGGCTCTCCGGCATGTCTGCATCAAAGACGCTGCTTTTCAGATTGGGTGACAGAACATTTTGAATCGCTTCGGTTGCCGTTGGCATTGTTTCGTTTATCAGAATTCATTTTATCCAGATTCAATTGTTTCCATTTCACAGCGGGGAGTAGCTCGATACCACTTAACCCCAAAAGCTCCCAATTCGGCTTTCCTTCTTTAAATGAAACAAGAAACAGTTTTTCATCTTCTGTCATATCCTGGGCAAGCTGTGCAATGAGATCCTTCCGGGTTGCTTCTAAAGATTCCAGAGATACATCTTCTCTGGTGTCATACCGATAAATTCACTTTGATAGATACTTGAAATATCCAGTAGGTGAGGCGCAATCAATTCAGCAATAGGTCGCGGATGGCTAATCATATACACCAAAACCGCTTTTCGAACTTCCTCTGTGATTCCCTCATTTTCCAGCAATAATTTCACATCAAACAGGTCACGAGGATGTTGCCGATCCAGTGCAGCACATATTTTACCACCATATAAGTCTGCTAAAGAAACCAAGGCTCCGGAGACATAACCAAATTCATCTTCAACCTTTTCGCCTACTTCACGAATTTCCGGCTTGAATACAGTTCCACGCAAGACTGGTGACAACTCAATTTTAATATGCACATCACGTTTACTTACAGCCAGACGTAGAGCATCCGCTTTATCATCAAAGGATTTATGGATAGAGAGACCAGGGATTATTTTGAGTAGATTATCATGGACATGTGATAAGGCCTGTCTGATATGATTTAAAGCTGTCTTCCTGTCTTCACTCGGAAGGTAGACCAAATCAATATCCACCGACAAGCGTGGCAATTCACGAACAAACAGATTGATTGCTGTACCGCCCTTGAGAGCAAAACATGACTCTTGAAAGACTACAGGCAAAACCTGTACAAGTAGTTGAACCTGCTGACCATATATACTTTGCTTATCCACCGGCATTCTCTCTATAAAACTCTTGAGGTACGGTGATACCATAACGGCGATCTAACTTGCCTGCCTTTGCGATCACACGCTTACCAGAGCCCAGATCATAATCATTCACATCAAGTCGGCGGCACCATGGGTAATCAAACCTATCAGCCAGCCAAAAAAACAGACGTTTCACCTTCACGCTATGACAACTATTTAACAATAGAACCAGTTTTTTAGGCGACAGCTGAGTTAGTCCCTGTATGAGTTGTTCTGCATGTTCAAAGCTTATCTCATTCGGTAGCAGTGCTAATATCTCGAACACCGCCTGTTCGGAAGCCGATACAGATATCATCATATATTCCTGCCATATTTGTTCATTTATCATCGGATTTTCAGGCCATCCGTTTACCCATAAACGGGCAGTACGATGCCAATGCAGTTCAGCATCATCTATTTGATTGAATACACTTTTTAACCATGCAGGGCATGGAGATGGACTATAAAGATGTACTTTGCGTTTTGTACTTAAAGACAAGTATTGTGCAAAACCCTGTAGCTCAAGTGCTGTAAGACCACCAACAGTGACAGGAGCATTTATCATGTTGGGTAGAGGAGATACGACACCCTGCCAGCTTAACCTGGACTCCTGACGCATATAGATGCCTTTTACTATTTTCTCCAAAGCACCACTTTTCAGGTGGTTATCTATACTATGTGAAGTAAAGCCTTGCTTTAATAACATACTCCGTGAAGTGATCATACCAAGAGACAAGTGGGAAGATAGTTTCGCTTTTTGTTGTCTCATTTACACCTTCTTGGTTTGCATATATAGCGTATAACGGCGTTTATCGCCGACTATTCGCGATAATATAAACTCCCCTTCATAAAATATCAAAATCCAAGCAACTCAATCATACTTTTACATCAGTGGGGTTAATGACATCGGTGACATCACAGACATCCCATAGCCCCTGACATATGTGCATCAGTGACATCACAGACATCGCATAGTCCCTGACATATGTGCATCAGTGACATCACAGACATCCCATAGCCACTGACAATACGGCTCTATTCCGAATTACTTAAAAAAGTCATGTCATTTCCGAAGTTTTTATCGGGAATCCATAGGTTAAATGGATTCCCGATAAAGGCAGTCGAGGGAGAAGGTGATTGAAGGAAATGCCTG
>Ga0256829_1001375_pt1 | contig 20194 bp, 21 predicted proteins | sample 131447metaG_FD_185979 | JGI IMG/M metagenome (GOLD analysis project Ga0256829, IMG submission 185979) | Hydrothermal vent microbial communities from Lau Basin, Pacific Ocean - 131-447 | ecosystem: Environmental > Aquatic > Marine > Hydrothermal vents | place: Pacific Ocean: Lau Basin | collected...
AGCTTTATCATGATATCTTTTTGTGAAGGATTTGACTGTGCTACCAAAAGAGCTATGGAAGCTAAAGCGTTATCGTTTATCTTGGGTTCACCGTTTGCTTTGTAAAGTATGCCGTTTTTATGTAAAAAAAGTACAAAAAGATAAGCTCCTATTCGCTTGTTGCCGTCATTAAACGGGTGTCCTTTTATGATGTAGTAGAGAAGATTTGCAGATTTGCTCTCTAGTGATGGCAAGAGGTCAACTCCTCCAAAAGTTTGGTAGATGCTTAGTAGATTTCCTTTGAACTCTCCTGCTTTTTCGTGTCCAAAAAGCTCTGTTGCTTCGCCCTTTTTTATAAGTGTTTTTTTAAGCTCTATTATCGCCACTTTTGCCTCGTCATAATCCAAGATAAATTTCTCATCTCTGCTTTCTACGACATCTTGCAAACTCTGCTCATCATACCCTTGTAGTAGTGCCCAACTTTTGGCATAGTTACTGATAATCTCTACGAAACCTTTAGCCTCACTTATGCTTAATTGATTGTTTTGTAAACCTTGTTTTATGAGTTGGATAGTTTTGTCAAGTTCTTCTAGTTTTTGTTGTTGAAGTTTCTTTTGATTTAGAGCATAACCTTTTATGAGATACTCTTTAAGTACACTTGTAGCCCAAATACGAAACTGTGTACCTTGTTTTGATTTTACTCTATAACCTACAGAAATGATAACATCTAGATTATAATACTTTATACTTTTAGTTTGAGTTTTTCCCTCTATTGCTCCATGTTGAGTGGTGTGTGCAAAATTTGCACACACCACATTTTCTTCCAATTCTTTTTCTTTAAATATATTTCTAATATGCTTTGAGATAACACTTCTTTCTCTTCCAAAAAGCTCTTCCATTTGCTTTTGACTAAGCCAAACACTCTCTTTTTCAACAGTAGCTTTTAGCTCTACATTTCCATTTTCATATATAACTATATCACTCATAGATAACCTTTGCCAAGTTTTCATTTATCTTTTTATTGAGCTTTTGTTCTTCTTTCATCTGTTCTTGCAACTCTTTTTGAAGTTCACTAAACCTCTCTTTAAAATCAAACTCATCTTTGACCTCTTCTAAACCCACATATCGCCCTGGAGTTAGCACGAAGTTTAACTCTTTTACTTCATCTAAGCTTGCAGATTTGCAAAAACCTTTTATATCTTTATACTCTTTATTGTTTTTCCAATCATGATAAACTTTAGATATATGATTGGTGTCTTCATGGCTAAACTCTTTGGTTCGTCTATTGATGAGGTGTCCTAGATTTCTGACATCTATAAAGAGTATCTCTTTTTTTTCTCTGCCCCGTTTCATGAACCATAGCGATGCTGGAATTTGGGTATTTAAAAAGAGTTTTGCAGGTAGGTTGACTATACAGTCGATCAAGTTGGCTTCGACGAGAGCTTTTCGTATCTCTCCTTCGTTTGAAGTGTTAGAAGTCAAACTTCCTTTGGCAAGAACAAATCCTGCTGTTCCAGTTGGGGATAGATGATACAAAAAGTGTTGTATCCAAGCATAGTTGGCATTTCCAGCAGGTGGTGTGCCGTATTTCCATCGTCCGTCATTTCGCAAAAGTTCACCGCTCCAGTCGCTTACATTGAAAGGTGGATTGGCTATGATGAAGTCTGCCTTTAAGTCTTTGTGAGCATCATTTAAAAATGACCCCTCATTGTTCCATTTTACTTGAGAGCTATCAATCCCGCGAATTGCAAGATTCATCTTTGCTAGTCGCCATGTAGTTTGGTTTGACTCTTGACCATAGATAGATATATCGTTAATTCGCCCTTGATGCTCCTTTACAAACTTTTCAGATTGTACAAACATACCGCCACTTCCGCAACATGGGTCAAATACTCTGCCCTGACAAGGCTCTATCATCTTCACAAGAAGTTCAACGACACATCTTGGAGTATAAAACTGCCCACCCTGTTTTCCCTCAGCGAGTGCAAACTCACCTAAAAAATACTCAAATACATGCCCCAACACATCGGCACTTCTTGCCTTGGCATCTCCAAAAGCGATGTTTCCTATGAGGTCTATAAGTCCGCCGAGTGATTTGCTGTCTAAGTTATCTTTGGCAAATACTTTTGGGAGTACCCCTTTAAGTGAGTTGTTCTCTTTTTCTATTGTCTCCATAGCTTCATCAACAATTTTGCCTATATTTGGCAGTTTGGCATTTGAAACAAGAAATGACCATCTAGCCTTTTGTGGAACAAAAAAGACATTTTCTGCTTTATATTCATCTCTATCTTCCGGGTCAGCACCCATATCAACTTCCGCTTTAAGTTTATTATAAAGTTCTTCAAAACTGTCAGAAATATACTTTAAAAACACAAGCCCCATCACCACATGTTTATACTCTGCGGCATCTATATTTTTTCGTAGTTTATCGGCAGCTTTCCATAGTTGTTTTTCGATTGATTCTTCTTGCTTTGCTTTAGCCATATTTGATCTTTTCCTATCTTTTAAGATATTTTATATTTATTATATCAAATTATTAAAATTTAAACTAATCTTCAAAATCAGTTTTTAGTATAATATAAAAACTTTATATAGAAAGTTAAGATCTGAGCTTACACGCTTTTTTCTCGAAAAAAGATACATTTTTACTTAAAGCTTCTTGATACATTTTAGCAGAATAAGAAAATTGATTTTAAAAATGCCTTATTTTAGGGATTTTATAGAGGTAGATGGCGGACAGGGAGGGATTCGAACCCTCGGTACCGTTACCAGTACGCATCCTTAGCAGGGATGTGGTTTCAGCCAACTCACCCACCTGTCCTAAAATTAGAAAGTGATTATATAAAAATATTCATAATACTTTACTTAAACAGACCTCTTTTGAGGTCTGTTTGTCTATTTTACAGATCCGTTATAAAAAACTTTACATTTTGTTTTCTTTTTTCCACCTGCAAGTCCCTTGAACTGTCCAAACAAAGAAGTAACCATGCCAGTTACTGCACTTACAGCAAGTTTTGAAGTATTTACTTTTGGTTTTGAAAATGAGCCACTTACAGTTTGTGATATCTTGGCGCAACCTTTTTTATTTAGAAAGCCTACTGCTACATGAATAAATCTTTTATTATAAAGATTTAATTTTCCTTTTATTGCCAATCTGTATTTTCCTGTTGAAAGAGCAACATCTTTCAATATAAGTATGCCTTTTTGTATAGGTGTATTTATTACCATTTTTTTGATAGCTGTAGTTTCTCCAGAGCCTATCCCAGCTACTGCACTACCAGCATCAGCACCTTTTGTTAGCGCAAGGCCTACTGGACCTGCGAGCATAAAGGCACCCACATCTTTTACATTTAAACTTTTAGTCTTATCATAAGCACTTAATATTTTATTTAAATCTATACCTTTTACTCCAAAGTTATCACCAACTACATATATTTTCCCACTTAGGGATTTAGTTATTTGTTTTGGTGTTTGCCCTGTCATTGCGAGTTTTACATCGGCTTTTACATAACCATTTAATGAAATCTTTTTACTTTTTATAAACTCTTTTGAAATTTCAGCCAAATCAAATTTTCCAATATGCTCTTGTATATATATCTTAGGAGTTTTATTTTGCATGTTATAGATAAGTTTACCAATGGCAGTTGAGTTAAAAGTAGTTAATTTCATAGGATCTATTGTTGCGATTTTATCTTTAAATTTAAAATTTGCAGATATATTTTTTAGTAAATATCTATCATATTTTATATTATTTATAGTGAGCAATCCTTTAAGAGAAAGAGCTTTTAATATATCTTTATCTCCAGAAAGTGCAATATTATTTATACTTAGATTTAACCCGTTTACATTTGCTTTTGTATTTGTTTGATGATCTTTATAGATTATATTTACATTTTCAAGTAAAACCTTACCGACATTTACCATAGGTAGCGTACCGCTGCTATCACTTATTTCTTTTTTAGCCGGTTTTGATGAGATTTGTTTCTTTTTTAATGCAAGATTTAAAATACCTTTTTTTGATTTTTCTACCAATAAATTGATATTGATAAGTTTTACATAATTTATTTTTATTTGCTTATTTAAAAGAGGTGCCAATTGCAACGATATCGCTACTTTTCCAAGCTTTAGCATATCTTGTGAGCTAAATCCTTTTGGATTTTTTATCACTATATCTTTTGCACTTATTCCAAAAGGTGAAAGTGAAAGCCCTATTTTGCCTTGTATTTTTAACTCTTTACCTGTTGCTTCATATACTTTTTTTTCTATTTGCGGCTTATATTTATTTAAATTGAATGTCATGACAATAGCTACCAATGTTACAATAATAGCTGCCATTATAACAACTAAACTTATAAGAATTTTCTTACCCATGGCTATATCCTTTTTAAGATTTTTTGTACTGTGTATCTTGGATCACTTGATTGATATATAGGTCTTCCTACTACTATAAAATCAACTGAATTTTCTTTTGCGATATCAAGATTTGCAACTCTTTTTTGATCATTGCCATCTTCTCCAAAAGGTCTTATTCCGGGAGTCAATGTTAAAAAAGAAGGCTTAGTGCTGTCTTTTATAATCTTACTCTCATAAGCAGAACAAACTACACCATCAAGTTTACATTCATGAGCTTTTTTTGCAAATAATATACTTTTTTTATCTATTGTAGAGCTGTAAATCTCTTTAAAACATTTATTATCAAAGCTCGTAAGTACTGAAACTCCAAGAACCAAGGGTCTGTCTTTTTTATTGCTAATTCTTTGCATGACACCTTTCATAGCTTGAACACCACTTGAAATATGTATATTAAACATATCAACTTCAAGTTCTGATATTTCCGAAGCTGCATCAGCCATAGTATTTGGAATATCATACAATTTTAAATCTAAAAATATCTTAAACTTAGGATTGATTTCTTTGAGTTCACTGATAATCTTTTTTCCATCTCTTATGAATGATCTAAAACCGACTTTTAACCATATATCAAAGTCTTTTAAACTTTTAGCAAGTGATATATTCTCTTCTAAAGTAGGTAAATCCAATGCAATGCACAATTTCATCTTTTCTCCTTTTGAATAGATCCTAAAACACCATTGATAAATTTGGGAACATTATCACCACAAAGTGTTTTTGATAACTCAATAGCTTCATTTATAACAACTGCATCATCAATGCTTTTTTCCATCAGCTCAAATGTGGCAAGTCTCAATATAACTCTTTCTACATGCCCTATTTCTTTTATATTCCACTCTTTTAAGTGTTTGTCTATCTGTGCATCAATATTTTCTAAATTTTGCAAAACACCATTTAAAAGAGATAATGCAAATTCTTTTTGTTTATTTCGTATTTTTTTATCTTCTAAGATATTATTTTCAAACTTTTCAACTTCAGTATTACCGATATCATGGGCATAGAGTAAAGATACTATAGCTTCTCTCACTTGATGTCTTGTTGCCATTATATGCCTTTGTATAAATCAATCAATTCAATAAGTCCCGTCATTGCCTCAAAACCTTTATTGCCAGCTTTACTGCCGGCTCGCTCAATAGCTTGTTCTATCGTATCGGTTGTGAGTATTCCAAATGCAACCGGTGTTTTGTATTTAAGAGTTGTATTTGCCACACCTTTTGTAGCTTCGGCTGCGACATAGTCAAAGTGAGGAGTACCTCCTCTTATAACTGCTCCAAGACAGCAGACTCCATCATATTTTCCTGAAAACAAGAGTTTATCAAGAGCAAACGGAGTTTCGAAAGCACCCGGAACCAATACAAGATCAAGATTATTTTCATTTCCTCCATGTCTTAAAAAAGAATCCCTTGCACCTTCTGTGAGCCTATCGGTTATGATGTGGTTAAACCTGCTATTTATGATGGCAATACGACTGTTTTTATCTAATTTTAGTTTTCCTTCTATAATGTTCATAAATTTTCCTTAATTTTTGAGAAATATTATACTATAAAATCATTTATAGATTGCTTTAAGTTTTCTAAAGCTATTTTTAGTATATTTCTCTGAGTTCCAAAATTTAGTCTTGCAAAGCCTGAGCCTTCTTTGCCGTATATCAGCCCGTTATTTAGACCTATTTTTGCTTTTGTAATCAAAAATTTTTCAAGTTCACTCGGCTTGAGTCCTATTTTTCTAAAATCTATCCACAAAAGATAAGTAGCTTCCGGTTTTATAACTTTAAGAAGAGGTATCTCATTTTTTATAAAATTGATGGCGAAGTCTCTGTTTTTTTGAAGATACTCTACTGTTTCATCCATCCACTCTTCACAACTTTTATATGCAATTTTTAAGGCTAAAGTGCCAAATATATTATTATCCATCAGCTCAAACTTTTTGAGATAATTTTTATATATGGCTTCAAGTTTTTTATCTTCACATATTACATATGATGTCATAAGTCCTGCTATATTAAACGATTTGCTTGGAGCATTTAGTGTAATCGTTTTTTTTGAGATATGTTTTGAAAGTAAAGCTATGGGGATATGTTTTTTATCGTCATATAAAAAATCGCTATGAATCTCATCGCTTATGATAAGCACATTATTTTTTAAACAAATCTCTGCCAACTTCAAAAGCTCTTTTTTTGAAAAAACTTTACCGGTAGGATTGTGAGGATTGCATAGTATAAAGATCTTTGCATCTTTTGCCCTCTTTTGAAAATCTTTAAAATCTATCTCATACTTTCCATTTTTCAAAACAAGGGAATTTCTGCTAACTTTTCTCTCATTTTCCTTTATAGTTCTTGCAAAAGGTTGATAAACAGGGGACTGGATGATGATATTATCCCCAACTTTACTAAAAGCTTGAATCAAAAAAGCTATAGAGTTTACAACTCCACTTGCCAAAGAGATAGAGCCTTTTTTTATCTTCCATCCATATCTTCTTTCTTGCCAAGAATATATGGAATTATATATGCTTTTATCATTATACGGATATCCAAAAACTCCCTTTTTCACTCTTTTTTTGAGAGCTTTTCTTATCTCTTTGGCTGAAAGGAAGTCCATATCGGCAACCCACATAGGTATAATATCATGGCTTCCGTACCTTTTATCCAAATTGGCAAACTTTATACTGTCACTGCCGATCCTGTTTACTTTTTTATCAAAATTTATCTTTTTTGCCATATCAATACCTCTATATTTTTATATGAAAAGTTTTTACTATCCTCTCTTGTTACACAAGGTATCATTTTGCCCTCATCAAGCAGTTCAAATCTACTCTCAAGAAACTCTTTTAAAGCCTCTTTTGTATGAAAGTTTTCACCATTTTTTTTGATACCGCCTATCCACTTATCCTTTGGAGTGATTTTCTCATCCCAGTCATAACTTGAAGATATGACAAGCAAAGCTTTATCATTCATTCTTTTATCAATTTCTAACAGGAATTTTTTAGGATTGTAACTTCTTGTAATGGCATCATTTACTACTACCAAATCATATCCTTTGAAATTTGGTTTTAGATTTGCCATATCACCCTGCCAAAACTCAACCCTCTCTTTAACTTCAGCAAAGTCAAAATCACTTAAATATATCTCTTTAAAAAGTACTATATCGCTCTCATCTTTTAGTATATACTTAAGTTTTCCACTCTTTTTCAAGTTAACTGCAAACTGTATAAGCCTTGCGGTAAAGTCAAGAGAGTGAACCTTTTTATACTCTTTTGCTAATTCAAAGCCAACCCTACCAGCAAGTGTACCAAACTCAAAAGCCCTCTCTTTTTTCTTATCTTTTACAAATTTAGCTATATAATCACTAAACTCTTTATGATAATTTTTAACTCCAAGATACTCTCTAAAATAGCATTGCTCTATATATTTTGTAAGTTCTACATCATCTTCATACTTTTCAACATTAGTTTTTATAATTTTTTTCGATTCTACATATCTAAAACCAGCATGTTGGAAAAAGTGTCTTCTGAAGGCATATCTTGCACTTTTTAAGACTTCATTTCCGCAACTTATAAAAGAGCCTCCTTTGATAAGATTATGTTTTCCGTCAAATGTCGGAGTAGAAAAGTCATCATACAAAGGATGGACTTTAAACCCTTCATATCCGTCTATCTGGGTACAGCTCCACTGCCAGATATTGCCGATAACATCATAAAATTCACCAAATTTAAATTTATCAACCGGAGTTGAAGAGGCAAAGTATTCAAGATTGATATTTGCCGGGGCTTTTTCTTTCCACTTCGAAATATCCGGAACTTTTACATATTCATAAAGTCTGTAGTACTCAGCTTCACTTGGGAGTCTTATTGGTTTATTTAGCTTTTTTGACAGATAGTTACAAAAGGCCTCAGCCTCAAGATAGCTTACATCAACAGGCCAGTTCCAGGGCATGTCTATGATATCTGCTATCGTTCTATATCTGTAAGTATTACCTGTTTTTACCCAAAAAGTAGGATGTTTTGCCTTTTTAAAAGAGAGCCACCTTTTTCCCTCATCACTCCAAAACTCCTCTTTTTCATATCCGCCGTTTTTGACAAATTCTAAAAACTCTTCATTGCTTACAAGATATTTTGAAGCTTTAAAATCCTCTACAAACTCTTCTTTGAAACCATACTCATTATCCCAGCCATAGTAATCATCACTATCAAAACTTTTACCCATGATAACCTTTGCACCAGGCAACATAAGAAGTTCATTTTTAGGAGCATTGGCACTTGTTTTGCAGATTGGAAAATCTTTATGTGGTTTTACATACTCTACCTGTAGTTCCCTCATAAGCACTGAAGAAGTCTCTATATGTATATTTTCATGCTCAATTCCCATTAAAATCGCCCAAAAAGGAGACTCCCAATCAATAGGCAGCTTCAAAGGCAAAGTTTCTATAAGATGCAAGATATTTTTTTTAACTTCATTTCTGTAAAGTCTTACTTCTTTTACACTCGGCCACTCATAGTTTTGATCATCAAGATCATCCCAACTCATCTCATCCACGCCTATTGCAAATATGGATTCAAAAGTTGGATTGATCCTTTTTTTGATAATTTTTGCAAGAATTAGTTTATTGATAAAAAATGTAGCTGTATGACCAAAGTAAAATATCAAAGGATGCCTTAGAGGATTTGCTTTTTTATAAAAAACCTCATCACTTTTTAAAATCTCAAAAAGCTTCTCATAAGTTTCATAAACCTGTAAGAAGTACTCTTTTATCTCCTCTCTTTTTTTTTGTATATTTTCACCATATAGTAAAACATTCCTTATCATAATCTAAATCCTATCCACTATTGACTAATTTCCAGTGCTTCTTTGATGGCAAATATATCTTTGATACACTGTTCGAGCTCTTCAAGTTTTAGCATATTTGCCCCATCACTAAGCGCAACGGAAGGATCAAAATGTGTTTCAAAGAAAAATCCATCAACACCCACCGCAGCTGCCGCTCTGCTTAAAGGTGACACAAACTCTTTTTTACCGCTACTTTTTCCTCCAGCACCTCCAGGCATCTGTACTGAGTGTGTGGCATCAAAAACTACAGGAGCAAATTTTCTCATTATCTCTAAACTTCTCATATCAACTACCAGATTCCCGTATCCAAAACTACTCCCTCTCTCAGTCAGCCAAACATTTGCCTCTTTTGAAGTTTTATAATCCACCTCATCAAAACCTCTTGTTTTTAAAACTTTTCCTACTGAATAAGCCATATCCTCAGGATTCATAAATTGACCTTTTTTGATATTGACCACTCTATCTGTTTTGGCTGCACTTACCAACAAATCAGTTTGACGACATAAAAATGCGGGGATTTGAAGTATATCTACAACTTTGGCAGCTTCCTCAACCTGCCAACTCTCATGAATATCAGTCAAAAGTTTATATCCAAACTTATCTTGGATATCTTTTAACATTGAAAGCCCCTCCTGAAGCCCAGGACCCCTAAAACTCTCCAAACTTGTTCTATTTGCTTTATCAAATGAAGCTTTGAAATAAAAATCTATCCTGTCATCTTCATGGTATTTTTTCAATCCTTCTGCTATTTTAAAAAGATTGTCTTTATTTTCTATAACGCATGGTCCTGCAATAAGTATCATTTATATATCCTAAAAAAAATTTACTGATTATATCAAAAAATTGTTTAGTGTATGTAAAAAGATAAAATAGTATCAAAAAATCGGGAAGTCATTGTACTTGCATTATTTCTTAGCCATCACAACTTTTCTACTTTTTCTTTCAATATATGAAAATATGAATATCCATAAGCCAATCTATAGCAAAATAAGTACTTTTCGTGGTAATTTTCTTCCTTTTTTAAAAAAATAAAGATATGATTATAATAAAATATTAGTAGAAGGATAATTATATGGATTTAAGTATAGGGACAATTACAGGTTTTTTGAGTACATATGGCTTAAAATTGATTGGTTCAATTTTAATTTTTTATATAGGTAAAAAAATAGCAAAATTACTAACAGATTTTTCCAAAAAAGTTATGAAAAAAGCAAATATTGATGAGACTATTCTTAAATTTGTAAGCAATATAATCTATGGTGGTTTGCTGCTTTTTATCATATTGGCTGTACTTAGCAATTTGGGAATCAATACAACTTCTTTTATAGCAGTACTTGGTGCTGCTGGTTTGGCAGTAGGTTTAGCCTTTCAAGGAACTCTTTCAAATATTGGAGCTGGAGTATTGCTTATATTTTTCAAACCTTTTAAAGTAGGCAATTTTATAAAAGCTGCGGGTGAAAATGGAGTGGTTGAAGAGATAAATCTTTTTAGTGTTCTTTTAAAAACAGGTGACAATAAACAAATTATTATACCAAACTCCGCCATAATAGGTGGCAATATCACAAATTTCTCTGCAAAAGACACGAGAAGAGTCGACTTTACATTTGGTATAGGATATGATGATGATTTAAAACTTGCAAAAAAAACGCTCGAAGAGATAATAAGTGGCGATGAAAGAGTTTTAAAGGAGCCTGCCCCATTTGTAGCTGTTAGTGAATTAGCAGATAGTAGTGTAAATTTTATAGTTAGAGCATGGGTAAAAAGTGAAGATTACTGGGGAGTAAATTTTGATACGATTGAGAAAGTTAAACTTATTTTTGATGAAAAAGGTATTTCTATCCCCTATCCCCAAATAGATATTCACCAAGATAAATAATTATAGAGAGGTTTTTGCCTCCCTATAAAAATACCTTTTTATATTCATCTTCGTCAAAACCTACTACTATTTCATCTTTATATTCTATCACTGGTCTTTTAATAATAAGATTTTCTTTGGCAAGCCACTCTTTTTTTCCATTTTTATCTAAATTTAACTCTTTTAGTTTCAACAGTCTGTATTTTGTTCCTCTGGAGTTAAAGAGTTTTTCTATGGTAGTTTTGCTAAGCCACTTTTCTATCTTATTTTTTCCAACTGGTTCTTTTTTGAAATCAATAAATTCAAATTCTATATTGTTATCTTTGAAAAACTTTACAGCCTTTCTTACACTTGTACAAGTCTTAATACCATATAATATCATTTTTTTATCCTTTTTTAACTTTTAAAGTAGTAGTATATAAAGAATTTATTTAAAAAAGGATTTGTTATGCAAGTAAATGTCAGCTCTTTAAATGCACATAATAATTGGATGGCAAATAATGCAACTAATATAGCAAATGTTAATACTAAAGATTATAAAGCTACAAATACTGTTTTAAAAGATAATACACCAAGCAGTGTTACCGCATCAGCCACCAAAAGCAACTCTGGCACAAATCTTACTAAAGATTTAACAAATCAAATACCTATAAAAGTTGGATTTGATGCAAATGTTCAAGCTATAAAAATTCAAGAAGAAACAGTAGGCTCAATTCTTAATATACTCGTTTAATCTCTATTTACACTATCAGCATCGCATCGCCATAAGAAAAAAATCTATATCTACTTTTTATGGCAATATCATATATCTCCATAGTTTTTTCGATTCCTATAAAAGAGCTAACTAGCATCAAGAGTGTTGATTTTGGCAAATGAAAATTTGTAAGAAGATAATTTACCCTTGTTGGCGGACTCAAAGGGTGTATAAATATATCAGCAGCACCTATACTTTTTCTTTTTTTCATATAATATTCAATAGTTCTAGTCACAGTGGTACCAATAGACAATATTTTTTTATCACTATCAATAACACAAAGAGTATCATTTGGTATTTCATAAAGTTCTGAATGCATCTTGTGTTCTAATATATTTGAAACATTTACAGGTTTAAATGTTCCGGCTCCAACATGAAGAGTTAAATATTTTGTATCATAATCAGATTTTAGCTTGTTAAAAAGGTTTTCTGTAAAATGCAGCGAAGCAGTAGGTGCGGCAACTGCTCCCATATTTTTAGCAAACAAAGACTGATAATTTTTCTCATCCTCTTTTGTGTCATTTCTTTTGATATATGGAGGCAAAGGAACATGTCCTATATCATTTAGTATATTATTCAATGAGATAAAATCTAAGACTTTCCCATCTTTAACAAATTTAACCGTTCTTGTACCGTCATCATTCAATTTCATAACTTTAGCACTTAGCCTATCATCAAAAAACAGTGTCGTGTTTAAAGAAACTTTTCCTTTTATATAAACAAGAAATGTGTTATTTTGCATAGGAGAATTTAATAACAGTTCTATCTTGCCTCCACTCTCTTTTTTTCCAAAAATTCTGGCTTTTATAACCTTTGTATTGTTGAGAAAAATTACTGTGTCTTTAGGAATATATTTTAAAATATTATAAAAAGTTTCATGGATAATTGTATCTTTTTTTCTATCATATACCAAAAGCTTGCAAGAATCTTTTGGTTCTGCGGGAGTTGAGGCTATCAACTCCTTTGGCAAAATATAATCATAACTATCTATTCTAAGTGGATTTAAAGACATAGATTTTATTGAGTTTTATCTATCTTATGAAAATCATCCGTATCTTCATCATTGTCAAATTCTTCATCCGCTTTTTTTCTATCTTCCTCTTCATCATCTTCCCCTTCATCATCTTCTTCTTTGCTCTCTGGATTCACCCATTTTGCTATCACAATAGAAAAACCATACAATAAAAGGAGTGGACCAGCCATAAGAAGTTGTGTTAAGACATCAGGAGGAGTTAAAAGTGCGGATACTATAAAAATAATTACAATAGCATATCTAAAAAAACCTGTTAGCGTTTTATCACTTACCAATCCCAGCTTTGCCAAGAAAAATGTAATTACCGGTAATTCAAATGCAATACCAAAACCTATAAGTAATTTAGTAAAAAAGCTTATATATTCTCCTATTCCAGGAAGAGCGGTAAAGAGTTGACCTCCAAAATTAACAAGAAATTTAAAGCCAAAAGGTATAACGACATAATAACAAAATGCGGCACCCATGACAAACATAACTGTAGCAAAAAGAACAAAAGGCAATATCAATTTTTTTTCATTTTCATACAAACCAGGTGCAACAAAAAGCCAAAACTGCCAAAATATAATAGGTAAAGAAAAAACAAATGCAGTAAAAAAAGAAACTTTAAGTGCAGTAAAAAGTGGCTCTTGTACTTTTGTAAAGATTATATTACTAGTTGGAGGCAACACAGCTTTTAAAGGCTCAATCATCCATGCCATTATCGGTTCCCAATATGCGAAACATACAAAAAATAATACAATTATAGTCAAAAAAGATATGGTTAACCTTTTTCTCAAATCAGCAATATGAGGTTTTAATTCTTCAAACATTTTTTTCTTCCTTTTTTACCTCTTTTTTATGCTCGTCAATCTTTTTTACCTGTTTTATCTTATCTTTTTTTGGCTTTGTCTTACTTTCAAGATCTTTTGCACTACTGACAGCTTGTTCAATATTGTCTTTAATACTTTGGCTTATATTGGTAGTGCCTTTTTGAATCTCTTTAAGTTCATCAATATTCATGGTGCTTTTTATATCTTCTGTAGTTTCATGTAATCTTCTTTTGTACTCTAAAGCTTCTTTTTTAAGATCTTCTATTTTTAATTCTTGATCAATAGCATCTTTTGCCTCATTGATAGTTTTTTTAAAAGCATTAAAAAACTTAGCAATCTTAACCATAGCCTCCGGAAGCTTGTCCGGTCCCAAAAATAAAACACCAATTACCAAAATTATTAAAATTTCAGAAAAACCCATTCCAAACATATATTTACCTAATCATAAATTTTCAATAATTTTAGCTGAATTATAGTTAACTTAATATAAAAAGTGAGATTTCATCACTAAGTAGATAATTATTATTAAATATAATGTTGTTAATATGTCTTATTTTTCCCTCTTTTTCCAATATTTTTACTTTTTTTAATTCATTTTTATTAAAAATATCAATATTTACACCCACAATTGATCTCATGCCTAAAAAAACTTTTTCAGTTTTTATATCTTTTCCACTTAAATTTTCAATATCAAAAAATGTAGGATTTTTTATATATTTTTCTATATTTTTATAAGGATAAAATCTTTTGTTTTGCAAAAACCCAACTGCACCTGCTCCAATACCTATATAATCTTTATATTTCCAATATCCCAGATTATGAATTGAGCGATATTTGCCAAAATTAGAAATTTCATACTGAGAAAATCCCTTTTTTATAATTTGATCATAAAACCATTGCTCTTCTTTAATATTACCATTATTTTTTTCTTTTTTTATATAAAATTTAGTATTTTTCTCAATACTTAAAGAGTATGAGCTTATATGATTTATAGGAAGAGAAAATGCAATATCCAAATCATTTTGTAAAAGTTTTTTATTATCAAGTATACATCCGTGTATCAAGTCTAAAGATATATTTTTTATACCTGCGTTATATGCATTTTTGATAGCATTTTTAGCATCCTCTTTAGAGTGATTTCTTCCCAAATATTTTAATTTATCTTTATCAAAACTTTGAACACCAAAACTTACTCTGTTGACACCAAGCTCTTTCATTTGTTCAAGCCAAGATTTACTTGCACTGTTTGGATTGGCTTCTGTTGTTATCTCAGCATTCTTTGCTATATATGGTTTTATATTCTCGAATAATTCCTGATACAAGCTTGCTTGCATAGCGGACGGCGTTCCACCTCCTATAAAAATTGTCTCTATACTTTGTTTATGTACAGAATATCTTTGTAACTCATATTTTAACTGCTTTATTATAGCTTTAGCATAAGAATCTCTAAAATCAAATTTATCAACATAAGAATTAAAAGAGCAATAATGACATTTACTGTCACAAAATGGTATATGAATATAAAGTAACAAATAAAACCTTAATAGTAATTTTGATAAAATTATACACAAAAATTAAAGTAAGTCAGGCATGGATAAAAGAAAAAAGATATACAGACCAAATGTTGCAGCTATTATACTCTCTTGCAAGTATCCTTTTAAGAGTGAGATATTTATAGCAAGCAGAAGTGATATTACAAATAGCTGGCAATTTCCTCAAGGTGGAATTGACAAAGATGAAACTCCCGAAAATGCGCTGTTTAGGGAGTTAAAAGAAGAGATAGGAACAAACGAGATTGAGATTATTGCCCAATACCCAAAATGGGTCAGTTATGATTTTCCAAATACTGTTGCAAAAAAAATGTATCCGTTTGATGGTCAGATTCAAAAATATTTTCTAGTAAAACTTAAAAATAATACTAAAATAAATTTAAAAACAAAGCATCCTGAATTTGATAATTATAAATTTATAAAATATAAAGAAGTATTTGACTATATAGTATATTTTAAAAGACCGATATATAAAGAGGTATTAAACTATTTTAAAAAAGAAGGATATCTTTAAAAAGTAAAAAGCGAAAGGGATTTATGTTAATTGTTCAGAAATATGGCGGTACCAGTGTTGGTACTCTTGAAAGAATCAGTGAAGTTGCAAAAAGAGTTGAAAAAGCGAAAAAATTAGGACACAGTTTGGTTATTGTGGTTTCGGCTATGAGTGGCGAGACAAATAAACTGATAGAATTTGCAAAATATTTTACAAATACTCCTCCAAGAAGAGAAATGGATCTTCTTTTAAGTTCAGGTGAAAGAGTTACTAGCTCACTCTTAAGTATAGCACTATCTGCAAAAGGCATAGATTCTGTGGCACTTACAGGCAGGCAGGCAGGCATTTATACAGATAATATTCACACAGGAGCCAGGATTGACAAGATAGATTCAGTTCAAATAACACAATACACAAAGCAGGGTAAAGTTGTTGTTATAGCCGGTTTTCAAGGTATCACAAATAATGGAGAAGTCTCAACGCTAGGAAGAGGTGGAAGTGATCTTAGTGCGGTAGCGATAGCAGGTTCTATTAAAGCTGATTTATGCGAAATTTATACTGATGTTGATGGAGTTTATACTACAGATCCGAGGATTGAACGAAATGCAAAAAAGATTAATAGAATAAGTTATGATGAAATGTTGGAGCTTGCCAGTCTTGGAGCAAAAGTATTGCAAAGCAGATCAGTAGAGCTTGCTAAAAAATTAAATGTGGCTTTAGTGACAAGGAATAGTTTTAATGAAAACGAAGGAACACTAATAACAAAGGAAGAAAATATAATGGAAAAGGCACTCGTTAGCGGAATAGCACTAGATAAAAATCAAGCAAGAGTAACTTTAAGAGGTGTTAAGGATGAGCCAGGAATTGCTGCTAAGATCTTTAACAAATTGGCAAAAGAAAATATAAATGTAGATATGATAATACAAAATATTGGCTTAGATGGAGTAACCAACCTTGGTTTTACAGTACCAAAAGATGAGATAGAAGAAGCAAAAAGAGTTATGAATAAACTAAATGCTTCCAAATTATTGGAATTTGATCCAAAAGTTGTAAAAGTTTCTGTTGTTGGATTGGGAATGAAATCGCACAGTGGTGTAGCAAGTAAGGCATTTGATACTTTAGCAAAAGAAAATATAAATATACAAATGATAAGCACAAGCGAAATAAAAGTATCAATGGTAATAGATAAAAAATATGGAGAGCTTGCCGTTAGAGCACTTCATGAAGCATATCATTTGGATAAATAATGCAAAAATTTTTAAAATGGACGCTTGAAGCTATAAGAGAAGATGAATCATTAATGAGTTGGATGGAAGAGAGAAGATTTGAGTGGGTTCCTCTGGCTTCTTCAACTTTAAAAAATATTTTGTGCGGTCATACATTTATTATTATTACAGATAAAGAACGAGAATGGTTTGGAAAATACCTTTTAAGTAGTTTAAATAGATTTGACAAAAATCGCCCTTTTTTGCCTATTATTAATTTTAATGAATTATCATACAATATTGATGAAGCTAACAATAAAGAAAAAATAAGTGTATTGGAAGATATGCTGTCAATCTCTTTTCCAAACGGATATACATTTTTTTACATTGGCAAAAGTGACAGCCCAAGGGCAAAGATGGTAAAGCATCATGAGGGAAGCTTTTTATGGATAATGGATGAGCAAATTCAAAATAGTTTTTATTTAAATTCAAGCGATGAACTACTTGATATCAAACTAATCCAACTCTCAAGACTATTTGATAAAAGTATTGATGCTGCATTATTTTCAGAAATTACGATGGATGACTTAGGGTGAATATAAACTTATCTACCAATAAAATAATAATTTCAGACAACCCAAACGCCTCTAAAATAGAAGTTTTAAAGCAACTTTCTGCAAAAATAGTAAAATTATTTGAAAAAGATGATTTTTTACTTGAAGATGCAAAAGTAGTTGCAAAAGAAGCTTATATAAGTGAAAGTGAAACCAAGTATCTATTGATTATCGCCAACAGTTTCAACATTTATGCACAAAATTCTCTTCTTAAAATGTTAGAAGAGCCTCCTAAAAATACTGTTTTTATTATCATTTCAAACTCTAAAACAAATTTTTTACCCACAATTAGATCAAGAATACAAATCATAACTCACGCACGGGAAAAAAGAGATAGAAATATAGAACTTAATTTGAGCAAAATGAGTTTAAACGATATTTTTAATTTTATAAAAAACAATCAAAGAGTTACGAAACTTAAAATCAAAGAGCTTATACAAGATATCTTTTACGAAGCTTTACACAAATACGATATAAAATTTACTAAAAGTGAAATAGCAGTATTTGAAAATGCACTTCAATTAGCCGAACTTAACACAAGGGCTGAATTTTTACTAAGTTCTATACTCTTAACTATTTTTAACAGACAAAAAAGGTAATAACCTCTTTGTCGCGAAACAAACATAAACTTGCAATAATTTATACATTTTTATCAATACTATCTTGGAGCTTTATACCTATCGTATCCAAATTGGCCCAAACGCAGATAGAGGGTTCTTTATTTTTATTTTATTCAAATATCTTTTCTTTTATTGCTGTTATTGTTTATACAAAAATATCTCACAATAAAAATTTCCGTTTTAAGATAGATAATAAAACTATGTTTAAAACTGCATATTTGGGTTTCTTGGGCTGTTTTTTATATTATATTTGTATATATTACGGGTATAAAGTTGCAAATCCGATAGAAGTTATCATTATCCAGTATTTATGGCCAATTCTAATCTCAATATTATCGCTGTTTTTACTGAAAGAAAAACTAACCCTAAATAAAATCATAGCCTTAATTCTTGGATTTTTAGCTGTAGTTATAGTTATCGCAAAAGGAGATATTTTAAATATTCATTTTGACTCTCTATCCGGCCTTGTTATTGTCTTTTTAGGGGCTGTCTCTTTTGCTCTATTTTCTGTTTTATCAAAAAAAGAACAAATCGAGCCATATCTCGGGGTAATTTTATTTTTCGCTTGGGCAAGCCTGTTTTCATTGATCTGGGTTATTATAGTAGGAAAGTTGGAACTTCCAAACGGTAAAGATATGATTTTTATCATGATAAACGGTATTATTATAAATGGTATATCTTACATCTGGTGGATAAAAGCTCTAAGTTTGTGGCAGGCTTCAAAGATATCAATCTTAGTTTTCTTAACACCTGTTTTAGCTACAATGTGGCTAATGATTTTTTTAAATGAAAAGGTATTTCAAAGTTATACAATTGCTCTGATTTTTGTTATAATTTCAGGAATTTTAACCCTAAGGCAAAAAAATGCAAATAGTAAAATTATCGATTGATACAAATAAAAATACTTTGCTGAAAAAAGTCGGCTCATCAAAAGAGGGATTTGCAATATTAAAAGATAAAATGAATTTAAACTTTTTATATCTTAAAGATATCAAAAATCCTGCGGCTTTAATCTTAAAACAAGATGCACTATCCATAGGAGCTGACTTGATAGTACATAAAGATACTATTTTATGCAATAAAGATATTAGTAATGCTTTACTTATAGCAAATGACAAACAACTCAAAATACTCTCAAAAAAAGAAATTTCACAACCATTTGGACTAAAAGATTTTGCAAAAGAATTAAAAGATTTTATAATTCCAAAAGATAATGAAAATGTACAAATCATGGGTGTTATAAATATAAATGATGATAGTTTTTACAGTGGCAGCAGGTATAAAGGCTCAAGTGCTGTAAAAAAAATAAACCAAATGATAAATGAAGGTGCAACAATCATTGATATAGGTGCAGTTTCTTCTCGTCCGGGAAGCTTAGCGGTAAGTGAAAATGAAGAATTTTCAAGGCTAAAGCCTGTGATTGATACTGTTTATTCAAGCAATTTATATAAAAATGTAGAATTTTCGCTTGATAGTTATAGTATAAAATGTTTGGAATATGCCTTAGACAAAGGCTTTAAGATAGTAAATGATGTAACCGGATTAAGTGATGATAAGGTAGCAAAAACTGCTTCAAGATACAATGCAAAAGTTGTTATAATGCATATGCAAGGAACTCCAGAAAATATGCAAAAAAATCCCCATTATGACAATGTATTACTTGAAGTCAGTGAATTTTTTAAAAAAAGGATTGCCAAAGCAAAATCTTTTGGTATTGATAATATATTACTTGATATCGGTATAGGATTTGGTAAAAAGTTAGAACACAATTTAACCCTTTTAAAACATTTAGAGCATTTTAAAAGCCTCGGCTATCCACTTTTAGTCGGAGCAAGCAGAAAATCAATGATAGATACAATAACTCCAAGCAAAGCCGAACAAAGACTGCCAGGAACTATTGCTTTGCATCTTGAAGCTGTAAAAAACGGAGCATCCATTATAAGATGCCATGATGTAAAAGAACATTTTCAAGCTTTTAAAGTTCAAAAAGCCATAGATGATACACTTTTATAGCATAGTAAGAACTATGCTATAAAAGAGCCTGTATCGC
>Ga0256829_1001376_pt1 | contig 20190 bp, 26 predicted proteins | sample 131447metaG_FD_185979 | JGI IMG/M metagenome (GOLD analysis project Ga0256829, IMG submission 185979) | Hydrothermal vent microbial communities from Lau Basin, Pacific Ocean - 131-447 | ecosystem: Environmental > Aquatic > Marine > Hydrothermal vents | place: Pacific Ocean: Lau Basin | collected...
GCCACCGAGATCCCGATAAGCCTCAATAAAACAAAGCGATAGCCATTCTTACGGGTGGATTTTTGCTGGATTCCTCGGGGTCCACAGAATCCACCTTGGAATCCAGACCGGAATCCACCTCGCCGGAATCCACCGGCCCACGCCAACAACAGCCGAAAAACACCCATGACCCTCAGCTTCGCCCCGGATGCGATCGAGCAACGCCCGCTCGAGAGCCTCAAACCCTACGCCAAGAATGCCAAGATGCACGGGCCCGAGCAGGTGGCCAAGATCGCTGCCAGCATGGCGGAGTTCGGCTGGACCGTGCCGTGCCTCGTTGGTGATGATGGCGAATTGATCGCAGGCCACGGTCGGGTGCTGGCGGCAGAAATGCTCGGCCTGACTGAAGCGCCAGTGATCGTGCTTGGCCATCTGACGGACGAACAGCGCCGAGCTTACCGCCTTGCCGACAACAAGCTGACGGAACTCGGGGACTGGAATGAGGCCGTCCTCTCCGAGGAACTGCAATTGCTGGCCGCCGAAGAGTTTGACCTGTCGCTGATCGGCTTTGATGATGGCGAACTGGATGCCCTGCTGTCCGGCCTCGATGAAGAAACCGACACGGATGGCGAAGACGACATTCCCGAGCCGCCCGAAGATCCGGTCAGCAAACCGGGCGATCTCTGGCTTCTCGGCAAACACCGGCTGCTCTGCGGTGACGCCACCGTTGCCTCCGATGCCGAAAAGCTCCTCGGAGACACCAAGGCCGATCTCTGCTTTTGCGACCCGCCATATAACGTGGATTACGCCGGTGGTGCAGGTGCCGATCAGGCGGGCAAGGACCGGCGGATCAAGAATGATGCGCTTGGGGATGCCTTTGGCCAGTTTCTTTATGACGCCTGTGTGCTGATCAACACCCATACCAAGGGCGCGGTTTACATCTGCATGTCCTCGAGCGAATTGCACACGCTGCAGACGGCGTTCATGAAAGCGGGCGGCCATTGGTCGACCTTCGTGATCTGGGCCAAGAACCGGTTCACGCTGGGGCGGTCCGATTACCAGCGCCAATATGAACCAATCCTTTATGGCTGGCCTGAGGGCGTCAAACGCCGCTGGTGTGGGGCCCGTGATCAGGGCGATGTCTGGAACATCAATCGCCCGGCAAAGAACGACCTGCACCCGACCATGAAACCGGTCAGCCTGGTCGAGCGGGCCATTCGGAACTCAAGCCGCAAGGGGGATCTGGTGTTTGACCCGTTCGGCGGCAGTGGCACGACGCTGGTCGCGGCCGAGGGCACAGGTCGAAAAGCTGCGTTGCTGGAACTTGATCCGAAATACGTCGATGTGATTGTGGAACGCTGGCAGCAGTTTACGGATCAAACGGCAACGCTGGAGGACGACGGGCGCAGCTTTGACGCAATCAAAACGGGGCGCGAGGCCGCATGAAGCAGACCCGTTTCATGTCGCTGATCGAGGCAGTCACCAACGTCGTTGTGGGCTACGGCGTGGCGGTGGTCGCGCAAATTCTGGTTTTTCCGGTGTTCGGTCTGCACACAACGCTCGTGCAGAACCTGAAAATGGGCGGGATTTTCGCGCTGATCTCGATGGGCCGGAGTTTCTTTTTGCGGCGGTTGTTCGAGGCGATCAAGGTTGCCAATCGCTCCGCCGGCCATGACGCACATGCAGAACCTGAACGGTATCCTCCATGATCGTGAAATACACCCGCCAGCGGGTGGCGCGCCCATAAAGCGCCCGGCGGATTTCAACGTCGAATTGGGCGGATTCCGGTGCGATAGTGTGGGCTTGTGGCATTATCGATAGCCCGAGGATCAGTTTGCGCATGCCGGTCAGCCACGCCTCGGCGGCACGAGGATTGCGCGCGCGCAGCCAAGTGTATTCTTGCTGGAGATCATCTGCGGCGTTGGGCGTGACGACAACGCGATATTGGCGGCCCATCAGCTGGCAGAAAGATCATCAAAGAAGGCCGAGGCTTCAACGCCTTCGCCCGCACGGGCCTGATCCAGCCCCTTGCGGATACCGGCAACCGTCTCGGCATAGTCGATCTGGTCCTGCATCTCTTGCCACGCAGCGGCGTCCATGACGACAACCGACGGCTTGCCGTTCACCGTCAGCACCGAGGGACGGCCGGTTTCCTTGAGGTGGGCGACAAAGCGCGAAGTCTCACGTTTGAACTCGGTAAGGGGACGGATGTCCTTGGTGATATCCATGGGGAGGCTCCAAATTGCGCATCTAATTAAATGCGAATATAGTGCGAAATCGGGACCAAGTCCAGTATCGGGTCAAGAGGCTATCTTGTAGACTCTCCCGCGATCCCGAAGTTTTTCAGACGTGACCGTGAGCCCGAGGCGTTTCTTCAACACCCCTGAAATCGCACCGCGTATGCTATGAGATCGCCAACCCGTGGCCGCAGCGATCTCGGGGATGGCTGCCCCACCCTCGGCGCGAAGCATTGCGATCAGGATTTCCTGCTTGCTGCCCTTGGGACGCTGGAGAGGTGGGGTCTCGGCAGGCACAGCCCGCTCTGGATCGGCGGCAACCGCGAGGGTCTCACGCGCCAGTTTTGTGGCACGCAGAGTAATCGGCCCGCGCTCTTCGTCATGTCGCCAGACGGTGTTGAGATCGTCTGCTTTGACTTCCTCAATGAGACCACGCTTGAGCAGGCTTTTGAGGCAATTGCCGACGGGCCCGCCCTTGAGATGGGGTGGTGTGGGAAAAACAAGGCCGTCCTTGCGTTCGCAGGCGGTCGAAAGGATCAGGGTTTGGGTTTCGCTCAGGTCGATCATGTTGGCCTCCGGTTATTGGGCGCGCAGCATGCAGGCCCTCCTACGGCCTCAAGCCCCGCGCGGGGCGGGGCCGAGGACGGTGGCGGCGATCAGGCGATCAGGCGATCAGGTCGGCTTCGATCTCGGCATTGGCGACAAAGCCGGTGAGGTAGGGCAAGCCTGCGGGGATGCCGGTCTCGCGACTTGTGCGGCGGGTAATCGTCCAGCCCATCCAGCGTTCGGTGGCCGCAAGGATCGCCTCTTTGAGCGTGGTGTTTTGGGACGGCGAAAGCGCATTGGCGACATCGTCGGCAAAATGCCGGCCATTGCGGCTGTCGAGAAACAACCGGATGGCCTCATCGCCGAGGTGGGTTGCCTGGCGAATGGCGTCGAAAGCCAGCTTCCAGGCCTCATTGGGGTCACTGGCGCGGGGATCTTCGAGGTGGCTGATGGTGCCATAAAAGCCCCAGACCTCGTTTTGGCTCGGGAGGGCGGCTCTGGTCATGTCGTGTGTCCTTGATTGCATCTCTCTGGTGTAATCATCTTCGCTCTGGTCGTGCTGCTTATCCAGTAAAAGCGCAGCAATATCATTGCTTTGATCAAGGAAGGTTGATTGTAAATGGAAGGCATGAGCGAGCGCGCCTACGCAGCCCATGCGGGGCTCTCGCGCGGGGCGATCCAGAAGGCCAAGGCGGCCGGGCGGCTGGTGCTGTTTGCGGACGGTTCCATTGATGCCGAGGCTTCGGACAAGAAACGCGCGGCGATGACGGACCCGTCAAAGCAGCGCGGCACGGCAAAGGAAAAACTGAAACCCGTGCCCGATGCGGCTCTTTCGGCTGTAGGTGACACCTTACGCGAACAGGGCATGCGGGCCCCGGTGACCGGTGGCAATACCACCTTCCTGCAGGCAAAAACCGCCAACGAGGTTTTGAAAACCCAGGAGCGGCGGTTGAAGCTGCAAAAGATGAAGGGCGAGTTAGTGGACAAGGCGCGCGCCACGGCACTGGTGTTTCGCCTCGCCCGTGAGGAACGCGACGCCTGGATCAACTGGCCGGCCCGTGCGGCGGCCTTGATGGCGGCGGAATTATCAAGCGCCCTTTCGGAAGCTGGGCAGGAAACGGTCGTGGAAACGAGCCTCATGCAGAAGATCCTTGAGACCCATGTGCGCGCGCAGCTTGCAGAAGTGGGTGGGCCAAACATCCGGTTCGAGATCACCTGAAGGTGTGCCGGCAATTGATGATTTTGAGGGCGCCGGTGATCTGCTGCGCGCCTGGGGCGAAGGGCTTACACCCGACGCCGATCTGACGGTGTCCGAGTGGGCCGATCGATACCGCATGCTGGCATCGCGCGCCTCGGCCGAACCCGGGCGCTATCGCACCAGTCGCACGCCCTACATGCGCGAGATCATGGATGCGCTGAGCCCCAGGCACACCGCCCAGCGGGTGGTGTTCATGAAGGCAGCCCAGGTCGGCGCGACCGAAGCGGGCAACAACATGATCGGGTTTGTGATAGCGCATGCCCCGGGGCCGATGCTGGCGGTGCAGCCGACCGTGGAACTGGCCAAGAGAAACTCGCGCCAACGCATCGATCCGCTGATCGAGGAAAGCGCATCCCTGCGCGAACGGGTCCGGCCATCTCGCGCACGGGATTCCGGCAATACGATGCTCTCGAAGGAATTCGCGGGCGGGATTCTGATTATGACCGGCGCAAACTCGGCTGTCGGGCTTCGGTCTACCCCGGCGCGGTACATCTTTCTCGACGAGGTTGATGCCTATCCGGCGTCCGCCGACGAGGAAGGCGATCCGGTCAGCCTGGCCGAGGCGCGGTCCTTGACCTTCGCCCATCGGCGCAAGGTGTTTTTGGTGTCAACGCCAACAGTCAAAGGGGTAAGCCGGATCGAACGGGAATATGAGGCCTCGGACCAGCGGCGGTATTTTGTGCCATGTCCTCATTGTGGCGCGAGGCAATGGCTGAAGTTCGAACGCCTGCGCTGGAATAAAGAGCAGCCCGAAACCGCAGCCTACATTTGCGAGGCTTGCGAACAACCCATTGCCGAGCATCACAAGACCGCAATGCTGGAAGCGGGAGAATGGCGGGCTACCGCGGAAAGCGAGGACCCGAATACGGTTGGCTATCACCTGTCGGCGCTTTATTCGCCTGTTGGGTGGCTCAGCTGGGAGCGGATTGCCCGCAGCTGGGAGGCGGCACAGGGGTCCGATGATGCCATTCGTGCCTTCAAGAATACCATCCTCGGGGAAACCTGGGTGGAATCTGGTGAAGCGCCCGACTGGCAGCGGTTGCTGGACAGGAAGGAAGACTGGAAACCGGGCACCGTTCCTGCAAACGCCCTGTTCCTGACGGCGGGTGCAGACGTGCAAAAGGACCGGATCGAGGTCGACGTCTGGGCCTGGGGACGCGGGCTGGAAAGCTGGCTCATTGATCATATCGTTATTGAAGGCGGCCCAGGCTCGGAGGCCTGCTGGAACGCGCTCAGCGATCTGCTTGGCCGAACATGGCAGCACGAAAACGGCAGCCACATGACCATTGCGCGGTTGGCGATCGACACGGGCTATGAAACCCCGGCCGTTTATGGCTGGGCCCGCAAGGTTGGCTTTGCTCAGGTGGCCCCCATCAAGGGTGTCGAGGGGTTCAATCGCGCGAGCCCCGTTTCCGGGCCGACCTTTGTTGATGCGACCATCGCCGGCAAGCGCCTGCGCCGTGGCGCGCGGCTCTGGACCATCGCGGTCTCGACCTTCAAGTCCGAGACCTACCGCTTCCTGCGGCTTGCGCGCCCGACGCCCGAGGAACTGGCGGGCGGGGCGGATTATCCGCCCGGGACCCTGCACCTGCCGGGCTGGATCGACAGCGAGTGGCTGAAGCAACTGGTTGCCGAGCAGCTGGTGACGGTGAGGAACAAACGCGGGTTCGCCCGGCTCGAATGGCAGAAACTGCGCGAACGCAACGAGGCGCTCGATTGCCGGGTCTATGCCCGGGCAGCTGCGTGGATCCTCGGCGCGGACCGCTGGTCAGAAAAGCAGTGGGATGAACTGGCGCGTCAGGTGGCAGCGCCGGAGCGGGATGCGCCAGCGGTTTCCGCATCGAAGTCCGCGCGGCCCACCCGCCAGCGTCGCTCGGTGCGGTCGAATTACATGGGATGATCAATGGTTCACGGGCCGGTTCCCCTTCCGGTGGCTCAGGAGAGGACCGCGTCGCCGAACCGCGAAACCATAGATGATGCTGCGAACACGACGTTCATCAATGTCATCGGGGTCATAGGGCCCACCATACCAGGCAAGCATCTGCTGATGTTCTTCGTGCGTGGGATCGCTGACTGCCTCGAGGAACGCATCATAACCCATGCAGCCGCCGACATCTTCAGGTGGACAGCGGCGGGCACCCTCGATGAAGGACGGGTAATCCGTGTCGGCCTCACCATCGCGGATATCCTCGACGATCACCTCATGGCGCCAGTCGTCGCCGAAATCGTAAACATAGAGGAACCGGTCAAAGCCGCGATCGAGCAGGGTTTGCAGGCGAATCGACTTGGCCTTGTATACGGTGCGGTCTTCAAAACCGTCATCGGGAAAAGGCTCGCCGTAAATCTTGTCGCCAACATGGAACTCGAACAAATGCGCGCCGTCCCAGCCCATCGTGACCTGAATGATGTGGTGAAGGTCCATCAGTGTCGATGAGCGCGGTACATCTACCCTGCGCCAGACCTTGGGGTCGATGCCCTCCAATTCAATCCGGATGCGTGCGATCGGTTCAATCATGGTCGACGGGTCTCCCTGTGGCAGCTCCCCCGGACTTTAACGGAAAACCAGATGGCGACAATTACCGAACTTCAAACCCGCAGGGACGCCTTGGCGGCATCACGCGCCAGCGGCGTCGCCCGGGTCAGCTATGACGGCAAGACGGTGGAATACCGCAGCCTTGCCGAGATCGACCGGGCCATTGATGTGCTGGACCGCGAAGTCGCCACGCTCGAGGGCCGCAGCGTGATCCGGCAGGTCCGCGTCACCACGACCAAGGGATTGTGATGGGCCTGTTTGATGCATTTCGCCGCCAACCCACTGGCGGTCCTTCTGCCGTGCGCGCCCGCCTTGAAGGGGCGATGTCGCGTCGCCGCCTGCGGGGCTGGCAGCCGCCTTTGGAAAACATCAACTCGCTGGTGGCTTCGGGTGGCCCGCGTCTCCTGGCACGCTCGCGGGAACTGGTGGTGACCAATGGCTACGCTGCCAATGCCTGCGAGGCCTGGGCCGCCAATCTGGTCGGGGACGGGATCAAGCCCTCGTCCTTGATCGAAGACGGGGAATTGCGCGACCGCATTCAGCGGCTGTGGCTCGCCTGGACAGATCAGGCAGATGCTGACGGGTTGACCGATTTCTATGGGCTGCAGGCGATGATTGCCCGCGAGATGTTCGTGGCGGGGGAGTGTTTCGTGCGCATCCGGCCACGTCGGGCCGAGGACGGGTTGCTGGTGCCCATGCAGTTGCAGCTGCTGCAAGCAGAAATGCTGCCGTTTGAGCTGACAAAAACCACCCCGAGCGGCAACAAGATCCGCTGCGGGATCGAGTTTGATCTGATTGGCCGGCGTGTCGCCTACCACTTCCGCCGTCGCCATCCCGGTGACAGCACCGACCGCGGCGGCCCGGTCATGGGCGCTATCATCCCGGCCACCACCCGCGTGCCCGCCGAGGATGTTCTGCACATCTACCGCCCCATTGATGCAGGCCAGATCCGCGGTCTGCCACATGTGGCGCCGGCCATGGTGCGGTTGTTTCTGCTCGATCAATACGACGACGCCGAGCTCGATCGCAAAAAGACGGCGGCGATGTTTGCGGGGTTTGTGACCAAAAATGCTCCGGAAGACCCCATGATGGGAGAAATCGAGGACGAGGGCACCGGGATTGGCATCGCGTCGCTGGAGCCCGGGACGCTGCAGGTCCTGCTGCCGGGCGAAGACATCAAGTTCTCGAGCCCCGCCGATGTAGGCGGCGGTTATGAGGCGTTTCAATATCGCACATTGCTGGCAATCTCGGCGTCCCTGGGTCTGCCGTATCATCTGGTCACCGGCGATGTGCGCCAGGCCAATTATTCGAGCCTGCGCGCCGAACTGGTCGAGTTCCGCCGCCGCATCGGGCAATTGCAGCACGGCGTGATCGCGCATCAGTTCTGCCGCCCCGTCTGGCAACGCTGGCTGGAGGCAGCAGCACTTGCCGGTGTTTTGAAGCCCGGGGATATCAAGGCCGCGAAACCGGTGCACTGGATCCCGCCGCGCTGGGATTGGGTCGATCCGCTGAAAGACATCCAGGCGCAGCTGCTCGGGATCAACGCCGGGCTGATGTCACGGCGCAAAGCGGTCGAGGCCACAGGCTACGACATCGAGGAAATCGACCGTGAGAATGCGGCGGATGCGGCGCGGGCCGCTGGCCTTGGCCTCACATACAGCACGAGCCCCGGTGAGACCCAGGGCGCACGGGCAACGCCCACAAAAAAAGCCGATCCAAACAAAGGAAAGTAACCCCATGCAGAACTGGTATTCGATCTGCGCGCTTAATGAGGGCGCGGAAATCTCCATCTATGATGAAATCGGCGCCTATGGCGTCAGCGCGAAAGCGTTTCTCGCTGACCTTGGCAAGCTGCCGGATGCGGACCCGCTGACGCTTCGGCTCAACAGTCCCGGCGGGTCCGTCTTTGATGCAGTGGCGATTTACAATGCGCTTTCGCGTCATTCCGGCACCGTGACCGTCAGCATCGACGGCATTGCCGCCTCGGCCGCCTCCTACATTGCCATGGCGGGCGACGAGATTATCATGCCGGAAAACGCCTTCCTGATGATCCACGATCCTTCGGGGCTTGTGATGGGCACGGCTTCCGACATGCGCTCGATGGCCGATGCGCTGGAAAAGATCGGCGCTTCGCTCATCAAGGGATACACCGCCAAATCCGGCAAGGCGGAAAAGGAGATCGCCAAGCTGATGGCGGCGGAGACGTGGTTTGATGCCGCCGAGGCGATCGACATGGGATTGGCCGATACCATGGTTGCGCCGGTCAAGATGGCCGCGCGCTTTGATGTGAGCGGGTTCAGGAATACGCCGGAAGCAATCATCAAAGCGGTGAAAGCGGCTGCAAAATCTGCAGAACCCACGCCCGCGCCGGTCGCAAAGCCCGCGCCGACGGCCAAGGCGGACCCGGAACCAGACCTCACCGCAGTCCGCTCTGAGGTCATGGCCTACGCCAAAACCGTGGTGGACCTTTGCCGCTTGGCGGGTCAGCCACAAATGGCCGCCGGGTTCCTTGAGGCAGAAACCAGCCTTGAGGATGTCCGCAAGGCATTGATCGATGCGCGCGCCGCGGTCGATCCCGACATCTCCGTCCATCACCCGCAACCGGGTACGTCAAGCGATTCACGCCCCTGGGCAGATGTGATCGCCAAAACCTTCAAACGCAAAGGATAAGACATCATGACAGTTCTGAAAGAAGGCCGCCACGCTGGCGGCTTTTTGGTTTGGGAAGCCTTTCGGGATTACACCCGCGAGGTCATCACCATCGCAACCGGCGGCACATATCCGGTGCTGGAACCCGGCACCGTGCTTGGAAAAATCACCGCAACCGGGAAATACGCCGCCCACGATCCGGCGGCCGTCGATGGCACCGAGACCGCCGTCGCCGTCCTCTGGGGCGCCGCAGATGCCACCGCGGCCGATGCAACAGCAGTTGCGCTTGTCCGTGGCCCCGCCGTCGTCAACGGCAATGATCTGGTGTTTACGGGCACACCCACCGCTGCCCAAATCACCGCGGCCCATACCGCGCTCAATGCCGTCGGCATTCTTACCCGCTAAATCATTCTGTTCTGAAAGGACCGCCCCATGGCGACCATGGATATCTTTGCGACCGACGCCTTCTCGGTCATCGAACTCACCCGCGCGCTGGAAAACATCCCGTATAAGCCCGCGACATTGTCAGGATCGGGATTGTTTGCCGATCGCGGCGTGCGAAGCCGCACCGTTGTTATTGAAAGCCGCGACGGCACGCTCTCGCTGATCCCGTTCTCCGAACGCGGCTCGGCCTATGAGCAGCAGATCCCCGAAAGCCGGGATGTGCGCGCTTTCGTTTGCCGCCAGTTCAAGAAGCAGGATGTGCTCTGGGCGTCCGAAATTCAGGGCATTCGCGACTTCGGCTCGGAAAGCGAAACCCAGCAGATCCAGACCGAGGTTGCCCGCCGCCTGAAACGCCTGCGCTCGGATGCGGAAGCGACGTTCGAGTATCACCTCCTGAATGGCATTCAAGGGAAGGTGCTCGATCCCAAGAACGGCGCCACCGTCATCGACTACTTCACCGAGTTTGCCATTACACCGGCAGCGGAAGTGAACTTCGATCTGGCCAATGCATCCCCTGCCTCCGGGGCGCTCCGCAAAGCCTGTCAGGCGATGATCGAAAGCGTCGAGGGCGATCTTGGCGGGCTGTCCACCGGCTCTGTGCAGCTGCGTGCCGAATGCGGCTCGGCCTTCTTTGCCGATCTGGTGGCCCATAAGGAGGTGCGCGCAACCTATCTCAACACGGCCGCGGCCGCTGATCTGCGCTCCCGCGTTGCCGATCAGATCAGCTTTGGCGGCATCACCTTCCGCCGGTATCGGGGCAATGCGGCTTTCGGGGTGCCGGTCGACAAGGCGTTCTTCTATCCCGAGGGTGTCGAGGGGCTCTTTGAAATCTACTACGCCCCGGCGGATACGTTCGAGACGGTCAACACCCTCGGCCAGCCGCTTTATGCCCGCTCCATCCCCGATCGCGACCGCGACGAATGGGTGCGGCTCGAGATCGAGTCGAACCCGCTCCCGATCTGTACCCGTCCGCAGGTGCTGCGTTCGGCACGGCGCGTCTGATGAACGCCTTTGCCGCCGCCATGGACGCGATCTTCATGGACGCCAACATGGCGGCGGATGCCACCTGGACCCCGCAAGGTGGTGCGCCCCTGCCGGTGCGGGTTATTCGCAAGGCGCCCGATGAGATGACGACGTTCGGGGCCACGCGGATCCTGTCGGAGACCACGCTTGTGGATGTGCGTGTTTCTGAAATGGCCAGCGTCAAATCGGGGGATACGATCATCATTGGCACCGATACCTTTACCATCCAAGGCGAGCCGAAGCGTGACCGCGAGCGGCTGGTCTGGTCGCTCGAGTTGGTGCCCGCATGAAACTGAAGCTCGACTTTGATCCTGACCTTGTCGGGATTCTCAAGGACGAAATCAAGGCAGGTGAGCATGCGGTCACGGCCGCGATGAAGGAAGCCGGGGCGGAGCTGAAACAGGCCTGGCGGGAACAGATCACCCGCGCTGGTCTCGGCCATCGCCTGCCGCGCACCATTCGCAACCGCACCTATCCCAAGGGCAAGGACAGCATTGATGCGGCGGCGTTTGTCTGGTCCAACGCCCCGGAAATCCTCTCGGCCCATGATCGCGGCGTGCTCATTCGCTCGAAAAACGGGTTTTATCTGGCGATCCCGACCGCGGCCGCTGGCAAGGGGCGTGGCGGGGCGCGGTTGACACCGGGAGAGTGGGAACGGCGGCGCGGGATGCGGCTAAGGTTCGTCTATCGCCGCAGAGGGCCCAGCCTTCTGGTGGCCGAAAAGGCGCGGATCAACACGCGGGGGACGGCGGTGGCGTCGCGGTCAAAAACCGGGCGTGGGCAGGTCACCGCGCCGATCTTTCTGCTGGTGCCGCAGGTGAAGCTGCGCAAGCGGTTGGATCTGGCGCGGGATGCGGAAAGGGTGGCAGGTACGGTGCCGGGGTTAATTGTGGAAAATTGGGTGGAGGTATAATTCAAACGACCATGTGTCCAATCGACTGTAAACTTCTGAAACTCAAAAAGACGGCAAACCCTACGCCGCTAGGACAGGTAAGCAAGAAGATCGTCGAATGACATAAACTTAACGCCATACTCTTCAGTTAGCCATTGCCGATTGGATGAGTCTAAGATCGAGCTCATTCCGTTGCTATTCCCTACGTCGGCCGAACAAAAGACATCAAGGCCGTATGCCACATGCGAAGCAATTGCATCACCATCGGCCCATTCGCTGAATGCCCTCTCAATAGCGCGTTCTTCGTGGATATCTTGCGCGTTGTTCAAGGCTTTAAACCAGACTTCAGCTGAGTCTTGGGTTGTCATACTCAGCCCGAGTGCTTTTATTTGAGCGAAACCCAGCCCACGATCCTCTATAGCGCTGGAAACATCTTGTATTCTGCGAATCCATTCTTCGAGTGACTGATCTCGGTCATTTGCATGATAGAAACCATTGTCGGGATCCTCGATCTTATAAGCGCCTATCCTCGGTGCATCTTTTAAGACGCGCACGCCGAGCGCGCGCGCTGCTTCTGCTCGAGCGATGATCTCCGGATGCAGGGGTTTCCGCTTTGGCTGTTGTACGACCATGTTCATTGTAACCGTCTCAATATCGGTAACTCCGGTCACGGAACGAATTGCTTTGGGAAGGTCAGCGTTTTTTGTTCTCGAATTTGTTTCGGGTTGCATATATGTTTGGGTGCTTTCGAAGACATCCGCCCGATCTTTACGCATAATACCTTCTATCGTTAACATTGTAACTGAATAAAATCCCAAGATTTTCTTGTGTGAGAGTGCTTCTCGAACAATTTGTAAATAGGGCTGCCGTGGATCTTTAGGAAACCGCTCTGGGCGGCATGCTAAATCAAGAACATTAGTATCAAACGTCACGCGTAGAGTCATAGGTACATCCTTGAGAAATAAATGATCAAGAGGCTTCATTGTGGTTGAACTTATCAAAAATAGAACGCCTCATGGGAAAAGTCTATGTGCGTCCCGAAGACAACTCAGATGAGGCTATCGTCGTATTAAGTGCCCCGTGAAACTCGAAAACCACCGCCTCAAATAATTCAGTCTTGCTAGCATCAGAGCATAATCATGCCCACCCCCCGAGAAACCATCCTGCAGGCCCTGCTTGCGGCACTGCAAACCGTGCCTGCCGCCACTGTGCTGCGCGAAGAGGTACTGCCCGAACGCATCCCGACAGGCGGGCTTGTGATCCTGCGCGACGGCGACCCGGGCGCGTCCGAGGTCATGCTTTCACCGCTCGCCTATTCCTATGAGCACAAGGCTGAGCTTGAGGTAATCGTGCAGGGCAAGACACCGGCTGCGCGGGCGGCCACCTTCGACACCCTCGTGCAAGCAATCGGAACGGCAATTTCCACCAACCGCACCCTCGGGGGCTCATGCGACTGGGTTGAAGCCTCCGCGCCCAAACCCGTCGATCTCCCTGTTGAAGGCGGTGAGGCCCTGAAAGCCGCGGTTATCGAGATCACCCTCATTTACACCACGTCAGACCCGCTGGGCTGAGCCCCACGTTCTGACCAGATCCCCGTACAAACCGAAAGGAACACCCATGGCACGCGCACAAGGCGCGCGGTCGCAATTGGCGGCCGCGTTTGAGACAACATACGGCACCGCGCCGGCAAGCGGGTTTCACCAGATGCCCTTTGCCAGCGCCTCGCTGGGCGCCGAGCAACCGCTTCTGGCCTCGGAGCTTCTCGGCTATGGCCGGGATCCGCTCGCCCCGATCAAGGATGCGGTAACGGCGGATGGCGATATCAAGGTTCCCATTGATGCGGAAGCCTTCGGCTTCTGGCTGAAGGCCGCCTTTGGCGCCCCAACCACCACCGGGACCACCAACAAAACCCATACGTTCAAGTCGGGTTCGTGGAGCCTGCCCAGCATGGCGCTTGAAGTGGCGATGCCCGAGATCCCCCGCTTTGCCATGTATACGGGCTGCATGCTGGATCAGATCTCGTGGCAGATGGCACGCTCGGGATTGCTGACGGCGGACGTGAAGCTGATCGCCCAGGGCGAGAATGTGGCCACCGCCACGGCTGCCGGAACACCCACAGCCTACAGCCTGCAGCGCTTTGGGCATTTCAACGGGGCGATCAAGCGGGGCGGTGTGGCGCTCGGCAATATCGTTTCGGCCGATATCACCTATGCCAACAATCTCGACCGCATCGAGACTATCCGCTCGGACGGGCGTATCGATGGGGCGGACCCTTCCATCGCCGCCCTCACCGGCAAGATCGACGTGCGCTTTGCCGATACCACGCTGATGGATCAGGCGCTGAACGGGACGGCCTCTGCGCTGGAGTTCTCCTACACGATCTCCGCCAATGTTAGCCTGACGCTGACGGCCCATGCGGTTTACCTGCCGCGGCCGCGCGCCGAGATTCAGGGCCCGCAAGGCATTCAGGTCAGCTTTGACTGGCAGGCGGCTTACGACAGCGTGGCGGGACAGATGTGCACCGTTGTTCTCAAGAATACTGTCGGGAGTTTCTCTTAAAAGGAACGAGGCTTCCGTGCGATACGGGAGCCGCTGCCCGGCACGGCATTTATGCCGGGCAGCGGCGGGGGATGGATCGAAGCGAGTTGGGCCTTGAAGGGCCGTTCAGTAGTGTGATCACCCCCGCCTTTTCATGTGGCCTGAACGGATACCCGGGGGAAAGCCCCGCATGAGAAGCACAGGAGTTGAAAAGGCAGATGAATCCTACAATCGGAATTGACATCGGAAAAGACACACTCGTCATCTATCGTCACCCGGACAAGGCGACCCTTGAAGTCACGAACGACAAGGCCGGATTGAGCGCATTTCTGCACTGGCTTGGAACACCTGGGCCAGTGAAGGTCGTCTTCGAGCCGACCGGACCATATCATCGGCTTCTGGAAAAGACGCTTGCTGCGGCTGGCGTCGCAATGATCAAGGTTAATCCGCGCCAGGCACGACGGTTTGCGGAAGCGATCGGCCAGCTTGCCAAATCGGACCGTGTCGATGCGGCCATGCTGGCCCGGCTCGGTGCAACCCTGGGTCTCGAGGCGCGGCCCCCGAAGAGTGAAATGCTCAACGATCTAAAGGAGTTGCAGGTTGCACGTCAGGGTCAGATGAAGGACCGCATCGCGCTGGCGCACCGGCTGCAACATGCCACCATTGCGTTGGTCAAGCGGCAACTCAGGGCGCGCATCCGGCAAGTCGATACCCATCTTGCCCAGATTGATGCCGCCATGCTCGATGCCATCCGGGCCGATGAGGCACTGTCGCGCCGTTTCGATATCCTGACCAGTATCCCCGGCATCGGCTCGATTGCGGCCTGCGCCATCCTGATCGAGATGCCCGAGCTCGGTCAGATGGAAGCGCGACAGGCGGCCGCTCTGGCCGGCCTCGCGCCGATCACCCGGCAGTCAGGGAGGTGGAAGGGTCATTCCCACATTCGGGGCGGACGGGCCGGCCTGCGCCGCGCCCTTTATATGCCCGCCCTCGTCGCAGCGCGATACAACCCGCCACTGCGCGAAAAATATGGGGCGCTCATCAGCAGCGGAAAACCCGCGAAAGTCGCCATCACCGCGATCATGCGAAAGCTGATCGTCCTCGCCAATGCGCTTCTGCGCGATAACCGAAAGTGGACACCAAATGCCTCTTGATCACAACGGATACTACTGACCATGCTGAAGCTTGATCTTTCAAACGAGCCCAAATGGCTGGACCTCGGCCACGGCGTGCGTGTGCTTCTCGGCCCTCTCACCACGGCCATGATGGTGACTGCGCGCAATGACCCCGCCATCGCCACACTTCCCGAAGACGCAACGGATGAAGAAAGCGCGCTTGCGTTTGCCAAGGCGCTGGCCCGCAATACGCTGTTTGAGTGGGAGGGTGTCGGTGATGCCGAGGGCAACGTGATCCCCGTCAGCCCCGAGGCGATCGATGCGCTGCTGGATATCTGGCCGTTCTTCGAGGCCTTCCAGACAGATTACGTCGCCAAGGGGCTGGTGCTGGAACAGGAAAAAAACGCCTCACCGCCCTTGCCGAATGGCTCTTCGGCGGGGGCGGAGACTACTGCAAGGGCTGCGAGCCCCGCGAGGCCTGCCCGAAAACCTGCCCCGACTGCCCGCAAATCCTGAACGCGCCACAGACGCTTGAGGGCGTGCAGATCTGGGACCTCGTGGGCCGATTGGGTGGTCAGATGCGTGTGGCCCCCGCAGGCGGCATCATCGGCTGGGATATCGGCACAGCGCTGGCACTGGCCGCGGCGCTGGGCGTGCCGGGTGTTGTGGTCGCGGAGCTTTTGCCGCCGATCGAGGCGGTGATGGCGCGCAAGATTAACGAACAAATGGAACAGCATGATGGCTGAAAAACACGTCTCCGTCCGCCTCGCGGCAGTGGGTGGCAAACGGGTGCGCGCGGAGCTGACGGGCATTGGGGAGGCCGGCAAAAAGGGTTTTGGTCGGGCGTCGCGCGAGATGGAGATTGCGAACGCAAAGCTTGCGAAGTTCGCAAGGCGCGCGAAGATTGCGGTTGGGGTGATGGCGGCAGCTGCGGCTGCAGCGGGGATTGCCATGGTGCGCTCGAGTCTGACCACTATCGACGAACAAGCCAAGCTGGCGGCCAGTTTGCGGACCACCACGGCTTCCATGCAGGTGTTGGCGCGCGCAGCAGAACTCGCCGGCGTTTCGCAAGGCGAGGTCGAGCAGGCCACGATCATGATGACCAAGAGTCTCTCCCAGGCGGCGCAGGGCGCAGGGCCGGCCGTGAAGGCGCTGGAGCAGTTGCATCTCTCTGCGACCGATCTTGCGGCGCTGCCGATTGATGCGAAGATGATCAAGATTCAGGACGCCATTCAAAAATTCATCCCGGCGGCGGAACAAGCCGCTGTTGCCTCACAGATCTTCGGGGCCCGCGCGGGGCTGATCTTTACCCGCATCGACAGCGCCACCTTGCGCCAGGCCACCAAGGACGTGAAGGACTTTGGCGTGGCGGTCTCGGAACAGGACGCCGCGCAGATCCAGCGCACGAACGATGCGCTGAGCCGGATGGGGCTGTTGTGGAAAGGCATTGCAAACCAGCTTGCCGTTGCAGCCGCCCCGGCGCTTGAGGCCATGGCGGACGCGTTCGCCGCCTTTGGCAAGGTGACGGGGCCTCTGGGGCGCGCCATCAAAGCCCTGTTCAACCATCTCGGTGAGATTGCCAGCATTGCCGCTGTCGCTGCCTCTGTCTTCGGCGGCAAGCTGGTCGTTTCGCTCGCCAGCGCCGTCCTTGGCATTCGCGGCGTCTCCCTTTCGCTCGCCGTCCTGCGCGGGGCCATACTTCGCACGGGTATCGGGGCACTGATTGTGGGCGCGGGCGAGCTCATCTACTGGTTTGGCCGTCTTGTGAAAGGCGCCGGGGGTTTCGGCGCGGCGCTGGGCCTTTTGAAAGCTGTCGCCGTTGAAGTCTGGGAGCGGATCAAACTCGGGGGTAAGTCCCTCGGGCTGTCGCTTGCCATGGTCTGGAGCACGATTGAGACGGGTTGGCTGCGCATGCTGGCATCGATCCAGAAGAAATGGGCGGATTTTCTGCACAAGGTTGCCAGTGGCTTGCGCGATGTGCCGGGGATGGATGCTCTGGCCTTGAAGCTGGGCGGGGCTGCCATTGAGGCGGGCTCGGCCTATTATGAAATGGCCGCTGCCGTGGATACGGCGAGGACAAAGGCCGATGGGCTGGCCGTGTCGGCTGTTGTTGCGGCCAATGCCGCCAAGGCCCCGCTTCACTCCATCAAGGCGCTGAGTGATGCGGTCAGGACCGCCGGTGAGGATGCCAAGACCGCCACGAATGATGCTGGCACAGCAGCTTCCACCGTGGCCACAACAATGGCCAAAGCCAGCGGGGCTGCCAAAAAGGCCGCTGAGATTGCCAGCTCGGCCTGGAAGACGGCCGCCTCGTCCCTCAAGGATTACGCCGCCAAAGCCGCCGACATGGGTAAGGGGCTCGGCGACAGTCTGGTCGGGGCGTTTTCCAATGCGGAAAGCGCCATTGGCGAATTTGTCAAAACCGGCAAGCTGGATTTTCGCTCGATGGTGACCTCCATGCTGGCCGATATGGCAAAGCTGTCTGCGCGCAAGTTTATCCTCGGCCCGCTTGCCAATGCGCTTTCGGGCGCGCTTGGCAATATGGGCGGTGTGTTTGCCTCGGTGCATCACGCGGGCGGCATGGTCGGGGGAGCGGTGCCGCAGCGCATGGTGCCGGCCATGGCCTTTGCCGGAGCGCCACGCATGCATGGCGGTGGATTTGTGGGATTAGCTCCCAACGAGGTGCCCGCCATTCTGCAGCGCGGAGAGCGCGTGCTCTCGCGCCGCGAGGTCGCCGCTGGCGCAGCTGGTGCCCAGAACATCACGATCAACATCCAGACCCCGGATGCCGAGAGTTTCCGGCAATCGCGCACACAGGTCTCGGCCGATATTGCGCGGGCGGTGGCGCTAGGCAGGAGGGGAATGTAACAGATGGCGTTTCACGAGGTTCGATTCCCCGACAACATCAGCCGGGGCGCACGCGGTGGGCCCGAACGGCGCACGCAGATTGTCGAGCTGGCTTCAGGCGACGAAGAACGCAACGCCAGCTGGGCCAATTCACGTAGGCGTTATAATGCGGCCTATGGTGTGCGCCGGGCCGATGATCTCGCTTCTGTCGTGGCGTTTTTTGAGGCACGGAACGGGCGGCTTTATGGGTTTTGCTGGAAAGACTGGGGTGATTACAAATCCTGCTTGCCTTCCGCGACGCCCGCGGCCACCGATCAGGAGATCGGCACCGGCGATGGCACGACCACGGCGTTTCAGCTGGTCAAAGCCTATACGTCCGGCGCGCAGACATGGGCCCGCGCCATTACCAACCCGGTTTCCGGAACCGTGGCGGTGGCGATCGGCGGGACCGTTCAATCCTCCGGCTGGTCGGTCGACACCACCACCGGCCTTGTCACCTTCACCACCGCCCCGGCCAGCGGCACGGCGATTACGGCAGGCTTCGAGTTCGACGTTCCCGTACGCTTTGACACCGACCGGCTCGATGTGACCCATGACATCGAGCGACTCGGATCCATCACCTCCATTCCCCTGATTGAGGTCCGCCGATGAAGACGCTCCCCTCCGGCCTTCAAGCCCATCTTGATTCTGGCACCACGACCTTGGCCTGGTGCTGGCGTCTGACCCGCAATGACGGGCAGGTGTTTGGTTTTACGGATCATGATGTTTCTCTCACCTTCGACGGCACCACCTTTCAGCCGGAAAGCGGCTTTGCGGCATCCGAGATCCGCGCGGGTTCCGACCTTTCGGTCGACAGCCAGGACGCCGAGGGCGTGCTGACCTCCTCCACCATTACCGAAACCGATATTCTCGATGGGCGCTGGGATAATGCGGGCGTCGAGATCTGGCGCGTGAACTGGCAGGACGTCAGCCAGCGCGTGTTGATGCGCCGAGGCGCCATCGGGCAAGTCCGGCGTGGGCGGGTGCAGTTTGTTGCCGAGATGCGGTCCTTGAGCCACGTTCTGGGCCAGACCGTCGGCCGGACGTTTCAGGCGACATGCGACGCGGCGCTCGGCGATGCACGCTGCGGGGTGAACCTCAGCGCCCCCGCGTTCAAAGGGAGCGGCACGGTCGCAAGTGTTGTCGGGGATCGCGGGTTTACCACCACGGATCTGGGCAGTTTTGCCGATGGATGGTTCGCGCTCGGGCTGGTGACATGGAGCAGCGGCGCCAATGCCGGTCGCTCGGCCGAAGTGCTGAGCCACAAGCTCTCCGGGGCGCTTGCCACTGTCACATTGCTGGAGAAGCCTGTGCGCGCAATTTCTGCGGGCGACGCCTTCACTATTACAGCAGGCTGCGACAAGAGTTTTGCAACCTGTCAGGAAAAGTTTGCCAATGCGGTCAATTTCCGGGGCTTTCCGCATATCCCGGGGCAGGACACGATTATCCGCTATGCCGCCAAGGGCGATGCCAACAGCGGAACCGTCTTATGAACGACTTCCCCACAGGAAACGGCAGGCGGCAGCGCAGTGCGCAGCAATGCGCGAGAGCCAATACCGCTCCCGCCCGCATCATCAAAGCCACCCGCCGCTGGATTGGCACGCCCTATCACGACCAAGCCTCCGTCAGGGGCGTGGGTTGCGATTGCCTCGGCCTCATTCGGGGCGTCTGGCGCGAGGTGGTGGGGCCGGAACCAATGCCGGTGCCGCCCTATTCCCGCGACTGGGGTGAGACCGGCCCCGTCGAGGTTCTGGCCGAAGCGGCCCGCGCAGCAATGATTGAGATCGATGTGGCCGAGGCCCGCACCGGCGACGTGGTGCTGTTTCGCATGCGCGTCGGAGCGATTGCCAAACACGCTGGAATCCTTTCGCCAAGCCACCACTTCATCCATGCCTATGAGCGGACCGGCGTGATCGAGGAGGCCCTTACCGCCGCGTGGCAGCGCCGCATTGCATTCGCCTTCCGCTTTCCAACACCCAACCGAAAGCCTTAATCCATGGCTTCCATTCTTCTGGCTTCCGCTGGTTCCGCCCTTGGCGGGGCCATTGGCGGCAGCGTCCTTGGCGTGTCCGCCGCCACCATCGGTGGGG
>Ga0256829_1001377_pt1 | contig 20188 bp, 16 predicted proteins | sample 131447metaG_FD_185979 | JGI IMG/M metagenome (GOLD analysis project Ga0256829, IMG submission 185979) | Hydrothermal vent microbial communities from Lau Basin, Pacific Ocean - 131-447 | ecosystem: Environmental > Aquatic > Marine > Hydrothermal vents | place: Pacific Ocean: Lau Basin | collected...
TATTTTTTTGTTAAACTCGGTAGTATCTGTGCGGGCCCCGAGGTGAATTACCTGATTCACTTCGTTGATATTTTCATCGAACCATTTAAAAAAAGCGTCACGTTGAACTTTCTGTGCAAACTTTTTATCTTTCCAGTTATTTTCTTTGGCTTTTTTGGTGAAATCATCTACAATCACAACGTTTTCAAGCCCTTCCAAATTCAGTTTTTCCAACATTACGCTGCCAATGAAGCCGGCAGTTCCGGTCAATACAATCATATGTTTTTTTTTACAAAAATAAACGAAATCCGGTTTTCAGCATATTCTCAAAAAGGCTTTTAAAAAAATTATCTATAACCGTAAGCAAGTCTTATCTCGAACTCAGGTTATTAAATCATCGGGGCATCCCATTGTTCATAAATTTCGTAAAAAATTTATTTAGGAAAGTAACACCCTTTTCATTTTGCCTTATCTTTGTACTTCGGTAACACATAAATTATGTTAGCGAACCACATTCAATCTTTTGTTCAGCCGTCTTCCATTGTGGAAGAGGTTTTTAATTTTTCAGACGGTCATCACCGTCTTTTTTTATGTTTTTTCTTATCAAAATCCAACTTCAATGATCCAATTAAAAAACCGGGACCTGATCTCTATTACCGATTACAGTAAAGAGGAAATTTTAAAGGTACTGGATATCGCCGAAGACTTTGAAAGAGACCAGCGACAGAAAATCCTTACCAACTACGTGATCGCCTCATTGTTTTTTGAACCTTCCACCCGCACAAGGCTCAGTTTTGAGAGTGCCGTGCAATATCTGGGCGGGAGAATTATCGGATTTGCCAGCGCTGATACTTCCAGCGTCAGGAAAGGTGAATCGTTAAAAGACACCATTCTGACTGTCAGTAATTACTCCGATCTCATCATTATGCGCAACCCGTTGGATGGCAGCGCCCGGTACGCCAGCGAAGTGTCACCCGTGCCCGTCATCAATGCCGGCGATGGCTCCAACCAGCACCCCACACAATGTTTGCTTGATCTCTATTCCATCCGTAAAACACAAGGAACATTGGAGAACCTTCAAATTGCATTGGTTGGCGACCTGAAATACGGACGCACCGTACACTCACTGGTACAAGCCCTCAGCCTGTTCCATGCCACTTTTCATTTGGTATCGCCCGAATCGCTGAAACTGCCCAGCGGTGTTAAAAAATGGATAAAAGATGCCGGACTGGAATATTTTCAGTATACCGAATTATCAGAAGTTATTCCTTTTGCAGACATTCTTTACATGACACGCATTCAGGGTGAACGTTTCCCGGATCCCATGGAATATGAAAAAGTAAAAAACTCTTACATTCTGAACAACAGCATGCTGGAAAATTCAAAAGAGAGTCTGCGCATTTTGCATCCGCTGCCGCGCGTAAACGAGATCAGCGAAGATGTGGACGACAATCCCAAAGCTTATTACTTCCAACAGGCCAAAAACGGCGTGTATGTCCGCCAGGCACTGATTGCTGCCATTTTAGGATTAAAAGAATAACCGGAATAAACCAAAAATCATGAACAGTAAAAGAACCGAACTGAAAGTACAGGCCATCCGCACCGGAACGGTCATCGATCATATCCCCGCCGAAAACACTTACCGTGTTTTTTCCATGCTGAGCCTTGAAAAAAGCACGGACCATGTCTATTTCGGCACTAACCTCGAAAGCAAAAAAATGGGGAAAAAGGGGATTGTGAAGATCAGCAACAAATTTTTTGAACCGGAAGAGATCAGTAAAATCGCCCTCGTGGCACCCCATGCCACCCTCATCGAGATAAGGGATTATGACATTGTGAGGAAATACAAAATCACATTGCCCGAAGAAGTCCACAACCTGGTGAAATGTGTTAATCCCAAATGTGTGACAAACAACCAGCAGGTGCCAACTCATTTCCGGCTGATCACCGACCATCATGGAAAGACCAAACTGGCCTGCCTCTACTGCGAAAAGACCATGAGCATATCGGATATTCAGTTTTTATGATACAAAATGCTGCCATGCGTTACTGCCATCCTGAAGTGGTTTTTTATACGAAAGAGTGGAACGTAGAAGGAAAAAAGGTGCTGGAAGTGATCATCCCCAAAGGCGAAAAACCACCTTACCGTGCCACGGATAAAGAAGGCAAAGCAAAGGCCTATATCCGCATTGCCGACGAAAACATTGTGGCCGGTTTCATCCTGCCGGGACTGGCGAAAATGGAAAACACAAAAGAAAATCAGTTTTTCTCACTGGAAAACATAATGGAGATTTAAGAAAACTTAAAACTATTCGTAAAATTATTGTGTAATTTTGCTCCTGATGAAAGGGAAAATATTCATAATCGTTTTAGCCGTGTTGGTTTCTGCACAAACCATACAGGCACAAACAAGCAGGCCTGCCCAAAAACAACCTGCCAACAACAAGGTGTTGTTCAAACCCAACATACAATTGTCCCTCGGTTCCTCATTTTATAATCTGTACCCCGGTTTGAACGGTTTCAGCTCATGGGCAGCCCCTCAAATAACCATGCCCGTCAGTAAAAAACTGACAATTTCTGCCGGTTTCGCTTATACTAATATTGTGACTTCCGGCATGCCACTTATCGTGAGATCAGGTCATCAGAGCCCTGTCCAGAATTTCGGTACAATTTACGTATCAGGACATTATCAGCTCAATAACAAGCTATCTGTTACGGCATCAGGATATAAAACATTCGACCTTTCACCCAAAAGGAGCAAAGAAACAATCTATTCTCCGGTTTACAATTTCAGCAATGCCGGCGCCATGGTCAATATCAATTATAAAGTAAATAACCATTTCAGGATCAATGCTGCTTTTTCCATGGAACAGCATCCCCCCTACTTCTTCCAGTCATATGGAAACAGTTCTCCGGTATTCGGCGGTTACGGAACCTTTATGCCCCCCGGAGGTCTTTACCAGGGATTTTAAGCATTGCCAAGACAAATAAGCAGGTCAATCGTCATCATCGCCATGGCCATTGGTTTCCTTCCCCGCATATTTAGCCGGATAAGCCTCGTTTTTCTTCACCGATGACCAGATAATCCTGTTGAGCAAATCGTCATTTCCGGCATCTATACCTTCTTTTGCCATCTGCGCTGAAGCCATTGCAAAACGCTTCTGTTTTCCTTTTAAGGTACTCAGTAACGGATTCATTTCATTCAGCGGGATTTCATTTTTCAAAGCCTTATAAGGAGTAAAATCAGGTTTGTTTGTAAATACATCAAACATGGGTTTAGCTGTCGCATCCATAATGTTCATAGGAGGCAGACCTAATATCTGTTCTATGGTCCTTATAATAGATGTCTGGTTATAAGAGGTGCTATCCACTTTTCCTGTTCTGGAATAAGGAGATATTACCATGCCGACGGTACGGTATGCCGAAACATGATCCCAACCGCTTTGCGAATCATCTTCGGTAACAAAGATGACCGTATTTTTCCAAAAGCGGCTGTGGCTTACTGCCTGTACGATTTCTCCAAGGGCATAATCGTTGTCGGCAACCATAGCCCGTGGCGTGGGAAAACCGGGAGCTGTCCCCGCAGTATGATCATCGGGAAGTGCCATTATAATCAGGTTGGGAAAAGCATCCCCTTTCATTTTTTCAAAAGCCTTCAGTTCACGAATAAATGCCCTGGCACGAATCTGATCCGTGATTTTGTGGCTGTCGTATCCCGGATAAATCGGAGACAAAATACCCCGGACACGGGCAATGGTAGTAACATTGGTAAAATGGAAAGGTTTTCCCGCAAGGAAATTATTATAAATATCAGTCCATCCTTCCCCATTGTGCCATACCGGTTTACAGGCTTCCCCGTATATCCGCACGCTTTTTCCGTGATCCAGCGCATCATCCCACAAAAACCCGGTTTTGGGATATGCCATGGCATCATACAGAACGTGGGTGTAACTCCTGAACCAGGCACGGACATTTTTCTCAATGTAATCAGGCACGATAGAAGCATCTGTCCACACATGCCCTTCGGCAGAACATTTTCCGTCGGCTTTGTAATTATCCAGCAGGACATAATTGTTAACCAGTTTATGGGCATTGGGAGTAACCTTTCGACCAAAAGTACAAAGTGCGGCATCCCCGTTACCTTTCTTAATATCCCCGAGAATCTGGTCGTAAGTACGGTTTTCTTTAATGATATAAATCACATGTTTAAAAACAGAAGGCTCACCAATACGCCGGGGAACAGGAACAGGTTTTACCCCTTTGCGGGGCAACAATTTTAACATGGCCAACCTGGCCAGCCGGTTGTTTTCTTTCACAACCTGCGTATACGCTTTTAACTGTTGCCGGTTCGGAACCGGAATAATTGAAATACAGGCGAGCATGCGATGAGAATTGAAATCACCGACAGTGGACCTTCCTTTTTCCAATATCCCCTGATAAAAAGTCCGAAAGGCCCTGTTTGCTTTTTTTACAGTTAACCTGGAACCAATCCCTTCAATATCGGCCACATAAAGCATTTTATTATCTTTCAGGGCTATACCGGCAGGATAAGCAGCTGTGGGAATAAATCCGGTAACCCGGCTGTTGGCAACCGAGTCAACACCACCTGCTTTCCGCCCCAGTGCAACCACTGCCAACGCATCATCCATCCCATTGGCAACATAAAGGGTATGGCCGTCGGATGAAAGTGCCAAACCATTGGGCGAATCACCATAATAGGGATTTTTTTCTTTGTTTAACCTCACCGAAATGGTTTCAACTACCCGGTTTGTCCGGGTACTGATAACGCTGACATCATCATCATTGCCATTGGCCACATACACAAATGCCTGGTCAGGACTTGTAACAATAGCATTGGGATGCAGACCGGTTTGAATCTCTTTTATGGTTTTTCCATTTTGGGGGTTCAACACGCTGACTGTTCCCGAAGAAACTGCCCCAAACCGGTTCACAAAAGCTTTTTCCCAGGGAATCCCGGCAGTTTGCTTATCACCTGCCGGAGGTACAGCTCCTGACCAGTTGGTAACATATAATTTGCCTTTGGCAAAAACTATTCCGTAAGGGGCAAGACCTACAGGTTGTTGCCAAATCACTTTTCCGGAATCCCAATCCAGTTTTGCCACTTCATCGTTCCCATTTAACACAAGGTAAATCATCGGATGCCCGTTTTCTTTATCAATAACAAATTCATTGGGAAGCGAAGCGCTGACGTGCTTTTTCCTTTTAAAATAATACGTCTTAATGTTAACAGCCTGATGCCCGTTCCATTGTGCCCGGACTAAATCATTCCGGTTCCCCCACAGAACATATTGTTTTCCGCCATAATCAAACCAGGAAATACCGGAATAGGTATTCATGGCTTTTCTGCCCTTAAAATATTTCCTCAAAACCAGACGATAGAGCATTTTGTTGTCTGCTGTCCGGACAAATGCAACACTGTAACGCTCTTCAATGGCCAATACTTTCCCGTCGGGCGAAAGGGAGACATCAAGTGCATGGTTTTCCAATGCCGAATCACCAAAGAAAAGAAGCGAACCGGCCGGTTTTAATAGCTTATTGTACGGCATCGACCATACAGAATCTTTTGCCTGGTACACAGTAGCTTTATTTTTGTGTTGACCAGGTTCTGACTGACAACCAAACAGCAGAATGGCTATAAGTGATAAAACGAATAATAAATTTTTCATGTGTTTCATCTATTTGTCTTTTAAAATTATTTAAACAGAATCATCGAGCGTGCAGGCCTGTTAAATTATTGACATTTTAAAACGATCCCTGTTTAAGGTGCAATATTATTGAAATTTAACTTTGCATGCAACTTATGGGAAGTTTATTTTTTTAAGGCCTTTGTAAGACAAAACGTACTATTAAATTATTGATTTTTAACAAAATACATCTAAAAAATCCTGTTTTTAGCTATCTTAAATACAAGAAAATGTAAGACTCTTGGCTTTATGCTCTTTCCTTCTCAAAATTTTACAATCTTCACAACCAACAGGTTGCTGCGGTTATAAATTCTTCGGGTGTCGAATATTTTGTCCAAAGCCCCTTGTAAAGTCCTCTTTCTCAAGGTGATCGCCGGACAATCTTTTTTGCATATTTTTATCAGGATAAGGCAGGCCCCCATGTTTTTAAAAAACTTTTCGATTGTTCTGACTTGCATTTTTGTACAGCCTGTTAAATGTTTGGTTTTTTTATTCTTTCTTTGCAATAAGGATATTTTATTACCAAATTAATGAACGCTTCAGGGAAATGTTAAACACAAAAAGATACAACAAATATTTCATCTATCTTTTTCCCTCCCTTTATCTTTTGCTGGGGTTTTATTTCCGGCAGGTTTTCGGAGACCTCTCCCTGCGCACCATCGATCCTGAGTATATCCATTTTATCAGCGGGTTGTGTGTTTCCACCGGAAAATTCAGCCAGGCCAACATAGACCAGCCGGCAGCCCTGCTGCAGATATTGCTGGCTGCCGTTTTCAAAACCGTTTATTTTTTCAGAAACCACAACCTGCCCTACTTTGAAGATGTAATCAGGCACTCCGACATGTACCTTGCCGTCGGAAATCTTACCATTACCGTCATACTGGCCGGAACCCTGTTTTGGGCAGGAAAAGAGGTTTACAGGATAACGAAAAATCCGGCATATGCCCTGGCCATTCAGGCTTCACCGTTTCTTTTAAACATCTGGTACGATCTTTCGGGACGCATTTATGCCGAGCTGCTGTTCCTCATCCCTGTTTTTATGTTGCAGGTGTTGTTGCTCCGTGAGCTTTACGGCCAACAACAAACCGACAAACAACGGACATGGCTTTATGCGTTGGCCATTGCCATTGGGTTGTCACTAAAAATGACGTTTCTTCCATTTTTCTTTCTCCCGCTGTTTTTCCTGAAAACATTACGCAACAAGCTGAAATACATCCTCTTCACCGTGCTTTTCTTTTTTCTTCTTTCGCCGCAGGTGCTGGTACAGTTCGGCAGGTTCCGGCGATGGATGTTCAGTATTTTCATCCATAACGGAACTTATGAAGGGGGCTCCCGGAGTATTATTGATACTACGGTTTTCACCAAAAACCTGGAAACACTTGTGGGCGCCAAAACGCATTTTTTTGAGGCATTTGCAGCCCTCATTATGCTGACACTGGTATTGATTATTGTAAAAAAAGGGAAAAGCATTCCCGCCAGGACAGGTATGGGTTTAACCGTGGTGCTTCTGGGTTTTGTCTTTTTTATGGGAAAACATTACGAAATGCGTTACTTTGTACCGGCACTTCTGTTTTTCCCTTTTATTCTCATTCTGGATTTGGAGATCATGGCTTCATTTTTCCATAAAAAAACCATGGGTATTGTTCTCAGTCTGCTTCTTATGGTCATTATCGGTTATAAGCTAAAACAGGAAATCCCTTACATGCGTGTTGTTTCCCAAAGTGTCGGGGCACAAGTGGCAGCCCGTGAAAAAACCAGGGCCATAGCAGGCAGCTTACCCAGGGACAGCTATAAAATTATTGTGAGCCAGGATTACGGGTGCCCATACCAGGAATACGCCATCATGTACAGTTTTTGCATGGCCGGAAAAAACTGGCCCGGTTACAAAAAGAAACTCAATAAGCTTTATCCGCTCACTTACCAATACTTTACCTGGGACAACACCATAAAATACTGGGGAAAAGCATTTTATCCCGACAGCATCGTGGCATCCGGAAAACCTGTTTTTCTGTATCTTGAAAAAAACACAAAGGCACTTTACAACAAAACGATTCATAAATTTTTTGCCCGCTATCCTGATTTTACCATAAAGAAAAAATTAATTTTTGAGAACCCGGAAAACGGGGAAGCCATTCTCCAACTTTTTATTACACAAACGAATAAGGGGGTCGACAGATAATTCCTGTTTTTACAATTTTAGTTTTTAACCGGAACACCCCGTGAACAAAACAGGTTTTCCCGATTTTTTTGCCGGTTACTGTCCGGCACCACAGGGTTTTTTTATCTTTGCTTAGAAAAATTCAGAAAACCTGTTCATGGCGCAGACATTATCCATTATCATTCCTACATTCAACGAAGCCAAAACCATTGAGGATATTTTGGAAAAAATTATTTCGGTAAACCTCATTCATAATATTCAAAAAGAAATTATTCTCGTGGACGATGCCTCTACTGACAACACCGAAACACGGGTGAACATTTTCAAAAAAAAACATCCGGCACAAAACATTCGTTTGGTAAGGCAAACTGAAAACCAGGGAAAAGGGGCCGCCATCCACCGGGGTATTACCCTGGCCACCGGCAACTTCATTGTCATTCAGGATGCCGACACCGAATACAATCCGCGGGATTATAACACCTTGTTGGCCCCGGTATTGGAAGGTTTTGCCGATGTAGTGTACGGCTCCCGTTTTATCGGTGGCGAACCACACCGTATCCTGTTTTTCTGGCATTCTCTTGGAAACAAGCTGCTCACCACTCTATCTAACATGTTTTCCAACCTGAACCTCACCGACATGGAAACAGGATACAAACTGTTTCGTGCCGACATATTAAAATCACTTTATTTAAAAGAAAACCGTTTTGGGTTTGAACCGGAAGTAACAGCAAAAATAGCCAGAATCCCTAAAGTGAGAATTTATGAAGTGGGAATTTCGTATTACGGCAGGACTTACGAAGAAGGAAAAAAAATTGACTGGAGAGACGGTTTCCGGGCCATTTGGTGTGTGTTGAAGTACAACCTTTTCGACAGGAAAACATTTAAATGAAAAAACATCTTGTTGCATGGAGCATCACTCTTGTGCTGGTAACAGTGACCTTCTCTGATTTTAGTACAAGAATCTGGCAAAGTCCCGGCCGGATCATTCAATGGGATGTGATAGACTATTACGGGTATTTGCCGGCTGCTTTCATTTACCACGACATTACTTTAAAATTTCAGGATCACTATTCGGGACACAAAAAATTTGTTTTCTGGGCAAAAAAAACAACCACAGGCAATTATGTTTTCAAAATGACCATGGGTGTTTCCGTCATGCTTTCCCCTTTCTTTTTCATAGCCAACGAAGCAGCTGGTCCGCTCGGCTACAATACAGGGGGCTATTCCCTGCCTTATCGCTTTGCCATTGTCATGGCAGCTTTGTTTTATTTGGTACTCGGTTTGGTATTCCTGACCCGTGTGCTGCGAAATTATTTTTCCCAATGGGTCACCGCTCTCATTGTCCTTTCCATCGGACTTGGCACTAACCTGTTCTGGTACAGCACTTTTGAACCAGGCATGTCACATGTTTATACTTTTGCAATGGTATCTGTTTTTCTTTACGTAACCATTTTATGGTACCGCAACAACACACTCCCGAAAGCCATACTCCTTGGACTCATCACCGGATTGATTACCCTTACCAGACCAGTAAATATCCTGTTTGTCCTCTTTTTTCTTTTTTACGATGTAAAAAACCTGCAGGATATCAAAAATAAAATTGTGTTTTTTAAGCACAGGTACCTGCAACTTCTGATCATGACCGTGTTTGGATTTCTAATACTTGTCCCGCAGTTTCTGTATTGGAAAACGGTAACCGGACACTGGCTGTATTATTCTTATGGCAAAGAAGGATTTTTCTTTTTGCATCCGCAAATCTTTCATGTGCTGTTCAGCTTTCGCAAAGGATGGTTTATATACACACCGGTAATGATTTTTGCTGTGTCGGGAATTTATTTTTTGTATAAAAAACACAAAGCCTTCTTTCTTCCTACCCTTTTATTTCTTATTATTTATCTTTATGTAGTTTCTTCGTGGTGGTGCTGGTGGTATGGGGGCAGCCTGGGGCAAAGGGAATTAATTGACATTTATCCTGTTATGGCCCTGCCCCTGGCAGCCTTTGTTGAGTGGATATCCAAAGCAAAGAAAAGAATAGCCCTTCCGGTAGCATCCTTGTTGTTGGCTGCTGTGTTGCTGGGGGCATTTTACAATATCCAGTATTATTATGGTTCCATCCATTGGGATTCTATGACCAAAGCAGCCTGGCTCAACTCTTTTGGAAGGATACACCCCTCGTCACGCTTTTACAGACTTCTGAAAACACCGGATTATAAAGATGCTTTGCTGGGTTTACCCCCCAAAACTGTCCGGGTACCGCAAAAAGAAACCATTGAACACATTATTCAACGCATTAAGAAAGATAAAAACTGGTTTGACCTTGTCAAGGAAAAAGCAAAAAAGAAACAAATTCCGTTAGATTCTATGTTGCAATTAGACGCCAGGTATATTCTCCAACATAAAAAATAAGTCTTGGCTTTTCCCAGGTTGAATAAGGCTTTCTTCCACACCCTAAAGGTATTTTCTGCTACATTTGTATCCCAAAAGAAAGAAAATGAAAAATATTTGGGTATTCATTGTAGTCTTTCTGATCAGCTGGCAGGCAACAGCACAGGAAGGTTATAAAATTCAGGTTGAAATAAAAGGTTTACAGGACAGTTCCCTTTTACTGGCCTCTTATTATGGCAATAAAATCAGGCTTGTGGACACAGCTTTTGCCAGGACACCGGGAAACTTCATTTTCGAGGGTAAAAAAGCACTTCCCGGAGGCGTATACATGACTATAAGCCCTAAGAAAGTAAAGCTTTTTGAATTTCTCATTAACAAAAACCAACATTTCATACTCAAAACTGACACTGTCAACTTATCCATGCATTTGCAAGCTGAGAATTCAAGGGAAAACAAAGTCTTTTTCAATTATCTGCAATACAGCGACAAAATTTACCACAAAGTCCTGCGGCTTAGAAAACAATTAAAACAGACCGGTAAGAATTCACCTGATCATAAAAAGTTACAGAAACAAATTGCCACTTTAAGAAAAGAAAATATCGCCAAAAGAAATGATCTCATCCGGACACACCGGGGTATGTTTGTGGCCAAGTTGTTCGAAGCCATGGAAAATGTCCAACCACCCCAAAATCCCCATCCGTCAGACTCACTGTTTGCATTGCATTATTTGCAAAAACATTACTTTGATCATTTTGACCTTAGCGACCCCCGTTTATTGCGAAGCCCCATGTACGACCAAAGAATAAAGACCTATTTTCGGCAGCTGGTACCATTTCAACCCGACTCGGTGGACAAAGCCATCGACAAGGTAATCGCTTTGGCCAGGCCATCAAAAATATGTGTCAGTTATCTTGTATGGTATTTCACTGTAAAATACCAAAACCCGAAATACATGGGGTTCGACAAGGTTTTTGTTCACATGGTAGATCGATATTTTTCCAAAGAGCCTATCGATAATACACCGGTTTCCGTCTTGAAACTATTGGAAAACAGGGCAAACCAAATCAGACCAACACTTATCGGGAACCTTGCCCCCAAACTTATCCTTCAGGACACAACCGGCAAGTTTGTTTCTTTTTACAATATTCATAATAAATTTACATTGCTGTTTTTCTGGGACTACAACTGCAGCATTTGCAAAAGGCAGCTGGCAGAGTTGGAATCCATTTATCCGGAACTGGTCAAAAAATATGATCTGGCAGTTTATGGCATTTGCATAAATCCTGACCTGAAAGCGTGGAAAACAGCCGTAAGAAACCGTCATTTGCCCTGGATAAATGTTAACGGCACCCGTACTATAAAAGGCGATTTCACCAAACTTTACGACATTCACGGCACCCCGCAGCTTTTTTTACTGGATAAAAACAAGCATATTATTGCCAAGCAATTTTCTGTAAATCAATTAAAAACCATTTTAAAAAACTTTTCGGCAATATCTATGGAAAAATAATTTGCAAAATTCGGACAATCAGGAGCAATATATCGCCGTTATTTATTTACTTTTAACCCTAAAAACGAAACCATTCTGCGAATGAAAAAATTTACTTTTTTCATTTTCTTTACATTTTTGTACTCCTGGGCGTGGGGGCAGTGTAGTGTTACGGCCGATTTTACTTATGCTTATACCGGTTGCAGTACAATACAATTTACAGACGCTTCCACTGTATCGGCCCATTACAATCTTGTCAAATGGGAATGGGATTACGGAGATGGGGTCACGGCCACCGGGCAAACGGTCAGCCACACCTTCACTCCGGGGACTACGGTAAATGTAAAACTGGTTGTCACTGCCGATTCATCCGGTGTAACCTGTCAGGATTCCGTTGTAAAAACAATTGTCGTTCATTCCCTCCCTACTGTTTATGTTGCCAGTGACCACAATCCTTCCTGTGTAGTGATAGCAGCTAAATTTTTTGGATCTTCAGGCATGGAACCCAATATCAAAAGCTGGCAATGGGATTTTGGAGATGGTACTTTTGACACCGTACAGAATCCAACTCACCTGTATACTGACACGGGAACTTATAAAGTATATTTATACGTAGTAGACAGCAACGGCTGTGCCAATGAGAACAGCACACCTCTTTATCAAAAGGTAAACCCCTTGCCCGCCATGGATTTTCATTGGAGTGTTGAGCCCGCCGCCGTAACTGACAATTTGCAGTTTACCGCCACTGTCGATACGACCATTGGGAAAGTAACCTCCTGGCACTGGGATTTCGGGGATGGAGATACTTCCAATATTCAAAACCCCACCCATCAATACAAAGCTGTCGGCCAGTATAATGTAAAGCTTTCCGTTGTAGTTGGCGGATTTTGCCCTAATTCACTAACAAAGACCGTCCATATTGAGCCGTTGCCAGCGCCTGATTTTTCTGTTTCCGTAGCTTGTTTGAACGATACTACTTTTTTTACCGATTTATCCACCACACCAGTAGGTACCATACAGACATGGAAATGGTATTTTGGCGATGGGGACAGTTTGATTGTACACAGCCCGGAAAATCCCAATGTCAAACACATATACGGCACAAAAACAACGTATCCGGTAACACTGGTCACCATCAATTCCGATGGTTATCAGCGCAGCATTACCAAAGATGTTACCGTTGTTCCCAAACCCCTGGCAGATTTCTCTTTTAACGATACCTGTTACTCCCGGCCCACCTCTTTTTATGATAAATCTTTGCCGGAGGGAGGCTCTGCTATTTCCACATGGAGTTGGAATTTTGCTGATACACTTTCCGGCTCTGCCGACTCTTCCCACCTGCAAAACCCAACCCATACGCTTAGTTTACCCGGAACTTATCCCGTCCGGCTGATCATTGAAAATACAGATGGCTGTAAGGATACAGCTGTCAGGAATGTTGTTATGGATTCTTTGCCGGCAGTGGATTTTACCATGGCCCACGATTCAATTTGTTTAAATGAAAAAGCTTTCTTTTATGGAAAAGCAAAAGATATTGCAACATGGAACTGGGATTTCGGCAATGGAGATGTTTCACATTATAAAAACCCGGTTTATCGATACCCTTCCCCCGGCCTTTACAAAGTAACCCTGACAGTTGTTAATGCCAAAGGCTGCAGAAGCACTGTCTCACATAATATTTATGTTAAAGCTTTGCCACAACCAAATTTTACATTTAATATCCATTGTAAAGGTGATACAACCTGTTTTATGGATCAATCTACTGCCACAGAAGGGTACATTACACAATGGAACTGGAATTTTGGCGATAGCACTTCTTCAACTATTCAAAACCCCGACCATCTTTATCAGCCTGTAGGACAATATAATGCAACTCTTTCGGTAACCACAAACATAGCTTGTTCCAATTCTGTTACCAAGGTTATTATTTTTGATTCATTACCTTCTCCCGATTTTTCAGTATCTCCTGCCTGTATGAACGATACCACTTATTTTACTGATAAATCAACCACTCCCGTAGGGACCATTCAAACCTGGAAATGGTATTTTGGAGACGGAGACAGTTTAATTACCCACAATGCTGATAGTGCCAATGCAAAACACATATATCTTGCACAAACAACTTACAACGTAAAATTATTAACAATCAGTACTTTTGGATTTGAGCGCAGTATAACAAAACAGGTAACAGTACACCATAAACCACTTGCCAATTTTTCTTTTAATGATACCTGTTATACCAAACCTGTTACATTTAAGGATTTATCTTCTAAAAATGGCGGTTCTGCTTTGTCAGCCTGGAACTGGGATTTTGGAGATCCCCTATCAGGAATTTACGACCACTCTACCTTGCAAAATCCCACACATGTTATGAGCAAGCCAGACACTTTTGATGTCCGGTTAATTGTTACCAATTTGGATGGTTGTACAGATTCGGCCGTAAGGCCTGTAGTAGTAGATTCTTTACCACCGGTAGATTTCACCATGCAAAAAGACACGTTGTGTTTTGGTGAAAAGGCTTTTTTTTACGGCAAAGGGAAAGACATTATTTCCTGGCACTGGGATTTTGGAAACGGGGACAGCTCTTCATTCCAAAATCCGGTTTATACCTATCCTGCACCGGGATTATACACTGTTACCCTGAATGCTACAAGTATGAAAGGTTGTCCCATCATCGTTACTCATAATATCTTTGTTGTAGCCCTGCCAAAGACGGATTTCAAAGTTGGGACATCGTGCATTGGCGATTCTGTTTTTTTCACTGACAAAACTTATTGTCCGATTGGCTATGTAACACAATGGAATTGGGATTTTGGAGATACGGCATCAACGGCAAACCAGTCTGCACGGGAAAACCCGGCACACTATTTTACCACCATAAACAGCTACAAAGTACAATTAATCACCACGAACAATTTCGGTTGTTCCGACACCAACTATCACTATATTAATGTAAACGACAGACCCAAACCGGGTTTTACTTATCATCAGGCCTGTAGCCCCGCTACTGAAGTAAGTTTTTCCGACACCTCCGTTCGCAGCAGCAGTAAAAGTCCCATAATTTCTTATTTGTGGAATTTTTATCAAAGCGATTCTTCACACATAAAAAATCCTGAATACCGTTTTCCGGCTTTTGATTCCTGTTACCGGGTCACTTTGACCGTAACAGATACAAACGGCTGTTCCAATACGGATACGGTAAAAGTTTGTTTACGCGACAGCCTGAGGATTGATTTTACTGCACCTGAGGTTTGTTTTACCCAACCTACTTATTTTAAGGCATCTTATCTTCCGGCCACCGACTCCGTTGCCCAATACACCTGGAATTTTAACGATGGCAGCCGGAAAAGGACCACTTTTCACGATACTATCAGTCACAGGTTTCCTCATCCGGGAATTTTTTATGTCAAATTAAATGTTGTGGATACCAATGGATGTTCTATTAACATAACTCATCGGGTTGAAGTGGATTCTTTGCCTGTTCCCGATTTTTTCACAGTTACACCCTCCTGCGACCAACCAACCTATTTCATTGACTCAACCAAAGGCGGTGGCAATTTTATTCGCACATGGCAATGGAACTTCGGAGATACTTCGTCAGGATATAAAAATTACTCCAATCTGCAAAACCCCCACCATTTATATGTTTCACACGACAGTGTATACCGGGTAAAACTGATTGTTACCAATTTTAACGGATGTGTCGATTCCATCACAAAACCTGTAGAAAGAAAAAACTGTTTGAAAGTTTATTACACGGTTAACACCCCTACAGGTTGTGCAAAAAATCCGGTATATTTCAGGGACCGAAGCGTTTTGAATTCCGACAAAGGCAATATTACAGCATGGTCCTGGGATTTCGGAGATGGACACCAAGCCGTTTACCACACCTTTACCGATTCTGTTTTACATGTATACAGCCGGCCGGGAACTTACCATGTTCGGTTAAAACTATCGGCCACAGTGAACAACATGACTTTCAGCAATCAATATGATTCAACAGTGACCATTTACAGGCCCCCTGTTGCTGATTTTGTGTTCAGCAAAGCCTGCTCAGGCCAAATGGTTTATTTTAATGATTCTTCAAAAATATTTGATGCAGCGCTAAGTCGATGGCAATGGGCCTTTCATGACCCCTATTCATCAACAGCCACTTCGGGTGATCAAAACCCCCGGCACCTTTATGATTCTGCCGGAACTTATACGGCACAGCTCATAGTAACAGATCAACACAATTGCCAGGACACGATAGCCAAACCGGTTGTTGTCCATCCGACACCACATGCCTCATTCACAGTAAACTATAATTATGAGAATGTTACAGGGCAGGTATCCATGAACAATACTTCTTCGGGGGCCAGCAATTATTTTTGGGATTTCGGCGATGGCAGCACTTCCACTCAAAAAGATCCGGTATACCGGTACACATCTGTGGGTATTTTTAAAATATTACTGGTTGCCACCAGCCAGTATCAGTGTTCAGACTCTGCTTCCACCGTTTATGATCTCACATCAGGACTTTTCGTCCCGAACTCATTTGCCCCTGACAGTGACATCCCCGGGACAAACTTGTTTAAGCCGAAAGGAATTCATTTGAAAGAATATCATATTCAGGTGTTCAGTTCCTGGGGAACGCTGTTATGGGAAAGCAGCAAACTTTCACCGAACGGGGAGCCCGTAGAAGGTTGGGACGGAACCTACAAAGGGAAACCGATGCCGGCGGGAACATACATCTGGCGCATAAAAGCCAAGTTTATCAACAATACCATTTGGCAGGGTTCCAATAACGGCGACGGAAATGTTAAACCTTACGGAACAGTAACATTAATTCGTTAATATTGGTGGGAATGAAAAAACGAACATTTATGTTTAAGATATTCAATATACGGATTTTATTTGTTTTCATGTTGTCAATAACCATGTTTACGGCCGGCGCACAGGATATTGATTTTTCTCAATATTTCAACAACCCCACTTATTTCAACCCTGCTTATGTAGGGTTAAGTACTGGTTTAAAGGTGAGATTAAATGCGCGAAAGCAGTGGACAGCCCTTCCGGGCAACTATAACGCCTTTTCTTTCAGCGCCGATATTGCCGACCGGAATATTCCGGGCGCAGGAGGCATTGGAGTGATTGCCACTTCCAATACCGAAGGCGTTGGAATGATAAAAACTTCAACCATTGGTATTATTCCGGCAGTGCGAATTCAGATAAACCGGTTTTCCGTTTTTCAGCTTGGGGCACTTGTTTCGGTTGTGTCACGCCGGATTGACTGGAATAACCTGGTTTTTTCCGACCAGCTGGATCCCCGGCTGGGAAACATAGGGCCCGGCAGTTTTCCCAAACCGGGCAGCAAACCTATTGTGTTTCCAGATTTTAGCATAGGAGGTATTTACCAACTAAAATTAGATCATGTAATCGGAACTTTCGGAATAGCTGTCCATCATATTACCCAGCCTAACCAATCCTTTCTTCAGGATGTGGCACCACTACCGAGAAAATATGTGGCACATATGGATTTTATTATTGATTTTCAGCGTAACAGGGGCTATTATGACAGAATAAGGGATTTTAAAATCAATCCGGGGGTTTTATACCAAATGCAGGCAAACATGCGTTTGCTGGCTATGGGTGTGAATGCCTATATTTCCCATGTTTATTTTGGGGCATGGTTCCGCAATGAGGTTTTCAGGAAAAACAGTTTTACCACCCTGACATGGCTGGTTGGATTAGATGTTCCCTTTAACGACAACAGCCGCATGAAAATCATGTACTCTTTCGATATGAACACTTCACGAAACACAAATTTTACAGGACCTTCCCACGAAGTCAGCCTGATTTTTGAACTGGACAACGCCAGGTTAATCTATCCCAAAAGATTCGGCCATCGCAAAATTTCACGAAACACACTGGAGTGCTCGCCGTTTTAAAATGCCCCATGTGTTAACAGTAAACAAAAAAACCGGAAGAACTCCGGCCTTTGCGGGACATACTGGAATCGAACCAGTGACCTCTTGCCTGTAAAATTCACAGCTTCATTAAGCAGGTATAAAGAAAAAACTTTTGTCAAATATCTTGATTCACTTTTTGACACCAGCCACTTTTGAGATTTTCAGAAAAAAGGCTGCAAAAGCAAAAGGATTCCCGAAGAAGACCTGAAAGAAAGTGAACAGCACCTTCTCGAACTTCCTGGGCTGGCAAAAGATGGGGAATTGACCCGGGCTGCTGTTCTGGCTTTTGGCAGGAACCCCGAAAAACTGGTTACAGGCGCTTATGTCAAAATCGGGTTTTTCCGCACACATTCCGACCTGCTTTACCACGATGAGATACACGGAAGCCTGTTCGGGCAGGTGAAAAATAATGGATTTGCTGCTTACCAAATATATACGGGCAAATATTGACTACGAAGGCATTACCCGTACCGAAACGTATGATTTTCCGGAAGCCGCTTTGCGCGAAGCCGTTCTTAACGCTATTGTCCACAAAGATTATACAAGCGGAAACCCGATACAAATCAGCGTTTATGATAAAATGATATGGATTTCCAATTCCGGCACCCTGCCACAAGGATGGACAGTGGAGACTTTAAAAAAGCATCATAAATCGGAGCCGGCAAACCCCGACATTGCCAACGTCTTTTTTCGAGCCGGTTATATTGAGGTATGGGGGCGCGGCACCATAAATATTGTGAACTACTGCAAAAAAGCAGGATTGCCCGAACCTGACTTTAATTTCGATTCAGGTTTGACCGTGCTTTTTAAGAAAGAGGACAAATCGTATGACGAGTTGGCAAGTATTGATTTTGGAAAAACTTCGGTGAAAACTTCGGTGAAAATTTTGGAATATATTAAAGAAAATGCTGAAATCACCATTCTGGAATTGTCACAAAAAACAAATAAAAAAACAAGGGCCATAGAGATGGCAATTAATAAATTAAAAGAACAAGGCAAACTTAAACATATCGGCCCTGACAAAGGCGGGCACTGGGAAGTTGTTGAGGAGTTTTTAGAATACTACCCTTTGTGGATATTGTCGATTCTACAGGAGTTCTTTTCAACCAACTCATAATAAAGAATGACAGTATCCACAAAACTGTGTAACCGGAAAAAGAGTTTTTAGAAGACTACCCTTTTTAACGGCTGCGCCATAACCATTTATCGAATGGTTATGGTTAAAAACCCACATTTAAAATAGAAATGAGCACAATCTTTCCCAAACGTGGAAAATACTGCGAAAAAAACCTCTTTAGTATTTTGTAGCACTCATACTTAAGAATAAATAGAATCTTTATTTTTTTATATAAAGCATTTGTCGTATTTTTGTAGTCTCATTACTTAATAATATTTTTTGATAAAGAAATTAAAACATATAACAGGTATCCAAACGGGAGTTTTCGCGAAACCGTTCCAAAAGGGTGAGATAGTCTATTTGCAGGCTAAACACTTTGATGTAAATGGAGAAATTTCAGGAACACTATATCCTGATTTAGATTATAGCAGTAAACTTGAAAAGCATTTACTAAAAAAAGGAGATGTTTTGTTTGCTGCCAAAGGTTCAAAAAATTTTGCGGCATGGTATGAGAAAGACAAAATTCCTGCGGTAGCTTCCACTTCATTTTTTGTTATTCGAATTAATGACAAAAATGTTTTGCCTGGGTACTTGACCTGGTTCCTTAATCATCCTGACATACAGGCTTTTTTAAAAAGACAGGCAAAAGGTTCGTCTATTGCTTCCATTTCAAAAGCCGTTTTGTCTGAACTGGAAATCCCCATCCCAACCATTCAAAAACAGGAGTTGATTTTAAAAATATTCAAACTCCGAAACAGGGAGAGAAGTCTAAAACAGCAAATTGAGAATCTCAGAGAAAAAGAAATACAGAATTTATTAATCAATACAATTAATGAAAAGTGAAGAATGAAAAATGAAAAATTTATAATAGGTAAAGAGTCAAAGAAAAAGAATCCTTTAAGGGATAAAAGTTATGCTTTTGCTATTAATATTGTAAGGTTGAGTCAAGGCCTTGTTAAAGAGAAAAAAGAATTTGTTCTTAGTAAGCAAATATTACGGTCGGGAACTTCTGTTGGAGCTTTAATTCGTGAGTCTGAATTTGCAGCAAGCAAAGCCGATTTTATTAATAAACTTACAGTTTCGCTTAAAGAAGCTAACGAAACAGAATATTGGCTAATGCTCTTGTATGATACTGACTATTTGGACAAACAAAATTTTGAATCCTTAAGAACCGAGTGCAAAGAATTAATCGCTATGTTGGTTTCATCCATAAAAACATCAAAAGAAATATAACTTTTCATTTTTAACTTTTAACTTTTCATTTTTAACTTTTAACTTTTCATTTGTCAATGCCTGAAATACGTTGACCACTTTTAAATAAAAAAGTGTTAACAAAAATAATTAAAAATGGCAACGCGAGAACAATTTAAGATGACGGTTGCTGAGCGCAGGCGGCGACATTTT
>Ga0256829_1001378_pt1 | contig 20186 bp, 18 predicted proteins | sample 131447metaG_FD_185979 | JGI IMG/M metagenome (GOLD analysis project Ga0256829, IMG submission 185979) | Hydrothermal vent microbial communities from Lau Basin, Pacific Ocean - 131-447 | ecosystem: Environmental > Aquatic > Marine > Hydrothermal vents | place: Pacific Ocean: Lau Basin | collected...
ATATTTATTTTTATCATCAATCCAACAGAAAAGGATTTAACTTATCACTAATATTATATCAAAAATATGGCTTAAAGTCATAAATCCAAAAACTTAGCTTAAACCGTAACCATTATGTAACCAAATTTTTCTATAATCTCATAATTAATTTTAAATGGGATTGTATTGAATGGAAAAAATATTTCGTAATCTTTCACTAGCAAGTGCTTCACTTGTATTTATAATTCTCATTGGTATCTTTATAACTCTATTTTCTGCTTCTAAAGGTGCTATCGATGAGTTTGGTTTAGGCTTCATCACAAATCCAAACTGGAACAAGGAAATTTCACTTTCAAATCCAGATGCACAGATGGATATCAACTTAGATATGAGTGATGATAGTGCTTCAGATGATATGATGCTTGAAGACACAATCCTCTTTGATGAAGATACTAAAAAAACATTTACCGAGTATGGTGGACTCGTACCCATCGTTGGGACACTACTCACTACCCTCATCGCTCTTGCCTTTGCACTCCCTATCGCTATGGGGATAGCCGTATTTTTAGCAGAGATCGCACCAAAAAATATCTCTGCACCTATCAGTGTTGCCATTGAGTTACTCGCTGCCATCCCTAGCATCATCTTTGGTATGTGGGGGCTTTACTACTTTGCTCCTATCATCGCTGACTTAGTTGGTGGGTATCAAGTATCTCTCCTTAGTGCTGGTCTCGTTCTTGGGGTTATGATACTTCCATTTATGGCGGCCATCACAAGAGACTCTATGAATACAACGCCAAATGTACTCAAAGAGTCCGCTTACGCGATGGGTGCGACTAAGTTTGAAGTTATCAAAGATATCATATTTCCATACTCCAAAGTTGGCATCATTGGTTCTGTCATCTTAGCACTTGGTCGTGCTCTTGGTGAGACGATGGCTGTTGCCTTTTTGATAGGCTCAGTCTTTACCTTACCATCAAAGATTACAGATCCTACTATCTCCATCCCTGTTGCCATGGCAAATAACTTTGGTGAGGCAAGTGGTCTAGGTGAGAGTGCACTTTTTTATCTTGCTCTGATACTATTTGTTATCAGTTTTGCTATCATCAGTTTTGCAAAACTCTACTTTCTTAGAGGAACAAAATAATGCGTTTACTTATAAACAAGATTGTCCTTGGACTCTCCACTCTCTCAGCACTCATAGGTCTTGGCTTTTTAGCTTGGATTCTCATCACCCTTTTTATCAAAGGACTTGGTTCATTTCACTTTAGCCTCTTTTTAAATGACCTCATAGATGGTGGACTTCGTAATCTCATAGTTGGGCAGTTCATCTTAGCAGCGATCGCGGCAGCCCTAGGTATTCCCCTTGGAATGATTGCTGGGATCTACATCCAAGAGTATGGTCGTGGAAAATACGCAGAGATTATCCGTAACCTTAGTGACATTATGATGTCTGCACCCTCTATCGTTATTGGAGCCTTTGTTTATGCTATTGTTGTTGTACCTACTGGTGGGACAAGTGGCGCAGCAGGAGCTATAGCCCTCTCGATCATGATGCTTCCCATTGTCATCAACACTACAGACAATATGCTCTCTTTGGTTCCAAAAGAGTTAAGAGAAGCAGGTATCGCACTCGGTGCTTCCAAATACAAGGTTATCATCGACATTGTTATCAAAGCTGCTAAAGTTGGTATCATGACAGGGATACTCCTTGCTTTTGCTAGGATTATCGGGGAGACTGCTCCACTTCTCTTTACCTCAGAGACTTCAAACTACTTTAGCCTAGATTTGAGCGAGAGTTTTCCATCACTTACAGTGAGCATCTACGATTTAGCAAATGAGCCTGAAGAATCAAGCCGCGACTTAGCTTGGGCTGCTTCATTTATACTCACAGTATTGGTTTTAGCCATCAACCTAACTGGAAGATTTTTTACACGAAATAAAGGAGGCAAATAATGCCTGTAATGCAACTCAACGATTTCTCTTTTACTTACCCAGGGGTGAGTCATCCATCTTTGAAAAATATCAATATAGAGATACGCAAAAACAAGATCACTGCACTCATCGGACCAAGTGGTTGTGGGAAGTCAACACTTTTAAGAAGTATGAACCGCATCCACGATCTCTACCCAGGGAACAAGTATGAGGGAAGCATAGAACTACTCAATACCAAAACAAATAAGATGGAAAACATCTTAAACATAAAAAAAGAAAATGAATTCATCGAACTTCGCCAAAAAGTGGGTATGATCTTTCAAAAGCCAACCCCTTTTCCGATGAGCATCTTTGACAATGTAGCCTATGGTCTTAAGATAGCAGGTATAAAAAACAAAACGCAACTAGAGGGTCGAGTGGAACAAGCACTCAAAGATGCGGCACTCTGGAGAGAGGTCAAGGATAGACTAGGCAAATCAGCGATGGGACTTTCAGGTGGGCAACAACAACGACTATGCATAGCAAGAGCGGTTGCTGTCAAACCAGAGGTGATTCTCTTTGATGAACCGACATCTGCACTTGATCCCATCTCAACTGGAGCTATCGAAGAACTGTTAGTAGAACTCAAAAAAGATGTAAGCATAGCCATCGTTACACACAACATGCAACAAGCAAGTCGTATCAGTGACTATACAGCATTTATGTACTTAGGTGACCTCATAGAGTTTGACAAAACAGAACATATCTTTTTAAATCCAAAAGAGAAACAAACAGAAGACTACATCACAGGGAGATTTGGATAATGCTACAAAATTTTACAGACAGTATAGATAATATTAAAGATAAAGTAAAAGGGATAGGTGAAGGACTTTTAAGTGCCAATGAATTAATCCTTGATGCCTTAGAAGATTGCGATACAGATAAATTTAATGAGGCAAAAAACTTCATCAAAAACATCAGCTCAAAAAGTGATGAGATAGACAATGAGATCATCAAAGTCTTAGCACTTTATACTCCAGAAGCAAGAGATCTTAGAAGTGTTGTCGCTTACATGAAGATCACAAATGAACTCTCCCGTGCCTGTGCAAATACAAGAAGCTTCATCAAAGGTTTTACAGATGTATGTTCTGATGTGGACACAAAAACCATCAAAGAGTATGCACTACCAATGCAAGCATCTACTGTAAAAGCCATCAAGACTACGGTCAACATGATAAACATAGATGACACAGATGAGATGCAAGAGTGTTACAACGATGTCCTCATAGAGGAGAGTAAAACAGATGATCTTTATGAGATGGTAGAAGCAAATCTTCACGACTTAGCAAAAAAGATGAATGAGTTTGAAAAATTTTACAGAATGCTTAGAGCACTGAGAAAAAGTGGCAAAATTGCTGATAGAGCATCAAGCATAGCAAACCTTCTCGTATATATCCAAGTAGGTGGTAATTTTTGTAAAAGCTAGAGCTTAGCAACGAGTGAAAATTTTAGTAACCATCTCGTAACCAACTTCAAATAATTATGTAACATTACTCTTTTATACTTCGTTAAATTTAAAAAACGGAGATTCAAAAATGGACATCAAAAATAAAATCGCTCTTAGTTTAGTAACCACTGCTGCTATCACTAGCATATTAACAGGTTGTGGGGGCTCAAAAAGTTCTACAAGTCTAAAAACATCTTCTGCAACATGTGATGCGAGTTTTACTGTTTTAGATTCAGTTATCTCATCTAATCTTACGCTTGATGCAAATAAAAAATATGGTATGCTAGATAAAGTAAGTGTTAAAAGTCCAGCTGTACTGACTATCCCTGCAGGAACTACTATTGCTGGTTGTGCATCTAAGTCGTTTATGGTTATTCAACCTGGGGCTAAGCTTATAGCTGTTGGTACTCAAGCAAAACCTATTGTATTTACTTCACAAAAAGATGTACTTGGAAAATCTCATAACAATGCTGGTGGAGAATGGGGTGGACTTGTTCTTGCAGGAAATGCATACACGCACTACTCAAACAATAAATATGAAGCAGACCAGAGTGTATCTTTTGGTAGCACAGGTCATACACATGATACTGAATCTTCTGGAGACTTAGAGTATGTACTCATCAAACACTCTGGTTTTATGGTCGAAAAAGATAAAGAGCTTAACGGTCTCTCTCTCGCTGGTGTTGGTTCTGGGACAATTCTTAAAAACATAGCAATCATTGGTGGTCTTGATGATGGTGTCGAGATCTGGGGTGGTACTGTAAACATCACTGGTCTTTATGTTTACAATGCTCATGATGATTCTGTTGACACCGACCTTGGTTACCGTGGAACCATCACAAATGTTCTTGCAAGACAAGTCAATGTTGACAGTGCAAATAACCATGACTCAGCAGGAATGGAGTTTGGTAACGATGCCAATACAATTGTAACTGATGATACTAACGCTACACAACCAATTATGATTAACTATACTGCTTACATAAAAGGTGGTGGAATCTCTCTTAAAGATGATGCAGGTCTTAAACTTACAAATGTAAAATTTATTAGCAATAAAAGCATAGATGAACAACAAGTCTTTTATAGAAGTGCTGATGTTGTTGATACAAATGCTGTTCATGTTGATGGAGATCTTTGTTTTAAAGATACAGCTATCACTTTAGGAGATAATAAGATAACATATTCAGATGTCAACTCAAAAGATGCAAGTACAACAAAAACTGCGTTTACTGATTGGGCGAGTGCTACTAGACATATCAACATGGGTGCAAGTGGTACTATTAATGTTGATGACAACACAACATGTGCTGGTGTAAATGAAGCCAACATCTGGAAAGGAACAGCTGGTTCTAACGCTCCTTTAGAAACATACTAATCCTTTGTAACCTTTTGGTAATCAAAGAGTAACTTCCTCGTATCCCCCATTTTGTACCATTGCATAATCTAAATTTATGGGGGATCCATGTATAAAACGACTATAGGTATCGCACTAGGTGCACTTTTATCACTCTCTACGCTCCACGCGTCAGCTGAGAATATGGCAGAGTCTTTAATGAAACTTCGCCTTGATGTTGAGACACTTGACTCAAAGATTACACAAAATAAAGAAAGTTACAAAACTTCTATGCACTCACTTATGAGACAAAAAGATGATTTAGAATCTGTCATAGCAAGAGAAAATCTCAAGATTAAACAGCTCCAACAAGAGTTAGCCAAAGTTGCTAAAAAGATAAAAAACTCCTCTAAAAACTCCCAAGGTTTGAAACCTTTACTTATAGATGCTCTTAATCTTTTAGCATCAAACATAAAAGATGGGCTTCCTTTTAAAACAAAAGAGAGACTTTATGATATACAAAAGATCAAAGATCAAATCACAAATGACTTAGTAAGCCCTCAAAAAGGTTTAGTTCTTACTTGGAATACCTATGCAGATGCTATCCGCATGACAAAAGAAAATGGCATCTTCAAACAAACTATCCTCCTTGATGGCAAAGAACGCTTGGTAGAAGTTGCACGCATCGGAACGATGATGATGTTTTTCAAAACACCAGATAACAAAGTGGGTTACCTTAGTCAAGATAACACTGGCTACTACTATAGAACTGTACTGGATGCAGATGCACAAAAGGAGATCTTAGCGCTTTTTGATGCCTTTAAAAAGCAGATCCGCTCAGGCTACTTTACCCTACCAAATGCCTTAGTATCAATGGAGACAAAATAATGAAATTTTTATTACCACTACTCATAGCACTCTCGCTCATGCTTCATGCCAAAGACTCTCACTCTCTTGAACGCGCTTATGCAAAAGAGTTTGCTTACCTCAAAGCTCAAAAGAAGATGCTAAAAGAGCGTCTTACAACAGTAACTAGAGAGAATGCCGAGCACCTCAAAGTTGCAAAAAAAAAGATCAATACACTCCAAAATGTAGTATTACAAAGAAATAATACAAGTGCAAAACTAGCAGAAAAACTCTTCCGTTCACAACAAAATGCACTTGTCATGAGTGATGATACAGCCCTCATAGAATCTGTACTTATGCAATCAACGACTATGCTAAAACCCTTTAGCAAAGAGATCTTAGTCGATGCCAACAACTATCAAAAAGCACTCAAAGAGATTTTTATAAACAGTGATGCACTCATAAAAGAGTTAAGTTCCCTCCACACCACAAAAGGAAAATTTTATCTCTCCGATGGCTCACAAATCGATGCTGATATACTCAAAGTTGGCAATATTGCTACTTATGGAATCTCTCAAGATATGAGTGGAGCACTTGTACCAGCAGGTGTAAACAAGCTCAAACTCTACAATACTCCAAAAGCAAGTGCAAGTGCTCTTGGGCTTCAAAATAACACCCCATTAGATACCTTAAATATCTTTATCTATGAAAATTCCAATAATGAGATTGCCGATGTTGTAGAAAAAACTTCCTTAGATGTCATTAACTCTGGTGGGATGATTGGTTGGATCATTGTTATTCTTGGGCTAGTGGGTCTTTTACTCGCACTTGCAAGAGTTCTATTTTTAGCAAATGCAAGTTCATCAAACAACACTTTGGCAAAAGATGCACTCTCAAAACTTCTCAGTTCAGGTAAAGATGAAGCCCTTAACTACTTAAAACCCTTTAAAAATGCTACGGCAAGAGTCTTAAAAGCTACCATCCGTAACCTTGATCGTGACCGTGAACATATTGAAGACATTGTTGCAGAAGCTATCTTGCATGAGAGTGGAAGACTCGATAGATTTAGTTCAGTCATCATTGTCATCGCTGCTGTATCTCCACTCCTTGGACTTCTTGGAACAGTTACTGGGATGATAGCAACTTTTGACATCATTACAGAGTTTGGAACAGGTGATCCTAAACTTCTTAGTGGTGGTATATCTATAGCACTTGTTACTACTGAGCTTGGGCTTATCGTGGCGATCCCAATCCTTATGGTAGGAAATCTTCTTGGTGGTTGGGCAGAGAGAGTCAAAGACAATATGGAACACTCGTGCCTCCACCTTATCAATGAGTACAACAAGTTTCACTAATGCAACTTCTATCTCAAATACTAGATTATATGCAAAGTGGTGGTTTCGTTATGTGGCCATTGGCACTGAGTGCTTTGGTACTTTGGTATGCCCTTGGATTTCGTTTTCATACTCTCAAGCGTGGTTCACAAGCCAATGTAAGAAACCTAGTTAGAAAGTTCCAAGGTGGCATCCGAGTCAAACCAAAAGGTCTTGTTGATAGTGCTATTGCTGAAGCACTTATCATCACAAAACTTTATGGAGCCAATAAAACGACACGAAGATACATAGATGATGCTTTTCATAAGTATGAAAAAGAATTTGTAGTCAATAAAAAACTTATCCATGCCCTTGTAGCGGTTGCACCCCTCATAGGACTCCTTGGAACAGTTATAGGGATGATTGAGACTTTTGATTCTTTAGCATCTGCACAACTATTTTCCCAAACAGGGGGAATAGCTGGGGGGATTAGCCAAGCATTATTTACAACGCAGTTAGGTTTAGTTGTAGCAGTTCCAGGCTTGATAATAGGACGCATACTAGATAAAAAATCTTTAAATATGCAAAATGATTTAGAACAAATCAAAGATATATTATGCTCCGAAAAAGTATAGGAACTTTAGTCGCCTCAGCGGCGTGAAATAAAATCAAGGAATTTATTATGAGATTTAGACAGAGAAAAACAGAAGAAGCAAATGTTGATATGTCGCCATTAATTGATATGGTGTTTATATTACTTATCTTTTTTATGGTGAGTTCAACTTTTGTTAAAGATATGAAACTTGACTTAGAAAGACCCGGAGCATCTTCTGCTTCAAGAGCATCAAGTAAAGTTATCCGAGTCTATATAGACAATACAGGGGATACTTTCATAGATGGACAAAGTGTAAAAATATGGGCTATTCAAAGTAAACTCAGAGATATGCTTAGAGCATCTACCCAAAAATCTGTGCTTGTTATCAGTGATGACACCATAGCTGTCCAAAAACTCATAGATGTAGTTGATCAGTGTCGCTTAAGTGGTGCAAAAGATGTCGCAGTAGCTACACAAAAAGAAGTTGGTTAAAGTGCAAAAGGTCTCTCTCTATCTCAAAGCTAGTGTTTGGATGCTCTTTGGACTCTTTTTTGTGTTCTCAACTGTCATCATGATGAATAAAAGCAATGAAAATATCCAAACAAAAGCAAAAGCAAAAAGTGCAAAGTTTGATGTTCAAAAGATTCTCAAGAGCAAACCAAAGCCAAAGCCAAAACCAAAAAAACCTAAAAAGCAAACAAAGGCGAAGAGGCTCACCCCAGCACCCAATCTTGCATCTTCCCTTGGAGGTATAGATACGGGTCTTGATGCTTTTATGAGTCAAGATGTGAGTGATGATTCATTACTGGGGAATATCAATGAAGATGTTGTGATGAGTGAAGACTCTGTTGACAAAGCGCCAACACCAGCACAAAGAGCACCACTTAGCTACCCAAAAAAGGCGAGAAAACTTGGCATCACAGGCTATGTACTTATGAACATCTTAGTGAACAAAAATGGTATTGTAGAACAGGTAAGCATACTTGAGAGTGAACCCGCAGGTACATTTGATGATGTAGCAAAAGCTAGTATAGAGCAGTGGAAGTTTAAACCCGCCAAATACAAAGGTCAAAATGTAAAAGTTTGGGCTAAACAAAAAATTCGATTTAACTTAGAGTAGGAGAGTTATGAAAAATGTACTAATAATTTTACTGAGCCTTAGTCTCTTGCTCAGTGGTAGCAACAAAGCCAAAAAAAGTGATGTGATAAATCATTTAGAGTTAGCCGCTCTTCTTCTTAAAGATGGGCATCTCTTGCGTGCTGATGAAGAATTAAAGCAAGTAAAACTTGATGATGAGAAACTAGACCTTGCAAGATTTTATACTATCAAAGGGGTTTTAAAAACAAAACAAGGTTTATATTCCAAAGCCAATATTGCTTTTTATAAGTCCATAGAGTATTTACAAACTAACAAAAGCATCTATCTCTACATAGCACAAAATAGTTTTAAACTGCAACGCTATAATGAGTGCATCAATAGCATCGACAAAAGTGGTGATCTCCTCTACAAAAAACCAAGTTTGTTTGCCCTCAAAGCACAAAGCTATTTTCGACTTAAAAAATATGATGATGCACTGCAAACTTTAGATGATGCACTACAAACTTTCAAAAATGAGTACAGTTTTTATAAACAAAGATTTAACTACCTCATCACACTCAAGCTCTATCAAAGTGCTCTTGAAGATGCAAATGTATATCTTAAAAATATAACACCAAATGAAAAGACGACACTCTCTTTCATCTCTGCCTTGCGTCAAGCGAAGCAGACAGACAAAGCTATTTTTCTTGCCGAGAAAGCGAACTTAGAGTTTCCTCATAGTGCCAAAGTTACAGTGCTCCTTGCACACCTCTACCTAGACAAAGAGATGATGAGATCCGCTGCTGAACTTTTTGATGAGGCTTCACTCAAAGATATAAAATACACCAAAGAAGCGGCAGAGATGATGCGTCGAACAAAAGACTATATCCGTTCACTTTATAAAAATGCACAAATGCTTGATCCCAAAGAGAAACTCAAACAACGCATAGCTATCTACCTAGAATATGGTGCGTATGAGAAGATCGTTGTAAGTGCAAAAGCTCTCAAACGAACAGGGCTTATAGAAAATGAAAATATCCGTTACGCCCTTGCTTACGCATACTACATGGTGGGGGAGTTTGCCAACTCAGAAGAAGAGCTCAAAAAGCTCCAAAGTTCTGCAATGTTTACAAAAGCGATTGAGATAAGAAAAAATATACAAAAATGCAAAACTGATATCTGGGAGTGCCAACTATGAAAACTTTACTGCTGCTACTACTGAGTCTAAACATCTACGCTTTTGCCCTCTCTAGTGGAGAACTTTCATTTTATCTTCTTAAAGATGGAAGACCTCTTGCAAATCAAGAAGTGATCCTCTTTAAAAAATCTACCGTTACAACAGTAGATGCACAGAGTGGTCACTTTGATAAACATGCTGAGTTTAGCACAGATGAAGATGGCTATCTCTACAGCGTTTTACCAACTGGTGTTTACCAACTCCAACTTGTTAGTAAAGACAAAGGGAAAGTTCAAGCGTTCATCCGTAAAAATTTTGTCATAAAAAAAGATCGTGAATCGCAAATCATCGTCTCACTCAAAAGTGACAATACCCTTGCCTTTGAAGATGATGAAGCACCAAAAACAAGCCAAGTAAACCTACAAACTAAACTAAAGGCTACGCAAAAAAGGGGTTACATTCAACTGATACTAAGTTCTGCTCAAAACCAAGAACTTATCTCTGGGGCGAGAGTATTTGTTAAAGGTTTAAGCGTTGATCTTGTGAGTGATAAAGATGGAAATGTCCTCATTCAAGCACCCGTTGGCGAACAGGTTATCTCTATTATTGACAGTGACTTTAGTGCACAAACCATCAAAGTAAACATAGTAGCAGATGCAACCAAAACAAAACTTGTCAAACTTACCCCAGCATCTATGGAGCTTGAAGAGTTTATAGTTTTAGCACCCCATATTGAAGGTTCTATTGCAGCTTCTATAGCTGAGGTAAAAAACAGTGATGCAGTGGGAGATGTTCTAGGAAGTGAGCAGTTTGGTAAAAGGGGTGACTCTACAGTAGCATCTGCACTCAAAAGGGTAAGTGGTATCACCATAGTTGGTGGAAAATATGTCTATGTTCGTGGACTTGGAGACAGGTACTCAACCGTGATGCTCAACAATCTCCACATCCCCTCACCAGAGCCTACAAAAAGAGTTGTCCCTTTAAATATTTTCTCAACCTCAGTTGTAGAGAATATTACCATACAAAAATCATACACAGGTGATATCCCTGCTTCTTTTGGTGGTGGTACGGTACTTATCAAAAGTAAAGAGATTCCTAGCGATGATGACAGCTACATCAAACTAAGCTTAGGGATCTTGGCAAATAGCTATACTGGATCAAAAGGGATCACAAACTCTAACAATGCAACCCCCTTACCATCAGCAGTTTTAGAAAATGGCAACAATACAAATGGCACAGCGATTACGGAGAGTGTAAGAAGATACAGGACACTCAACAAGCAACAAAGCACACTCCCTCCAGGAACGAAACTTGAACTCTCTGGTGGAAAAAGTTATGAACTTTCAGATGATCTCACGATTGGAACATCTGGAACTCTTTACTACACAAATAAATCTATTGCAAACAACATAAGTTATAATAAATACTTTTACGATATCAACTCTAAAGGTATTATCCATGACAGCAATACTCTTTCTAAATCTACCACCCTCTCAACAGCGTTTACGGGGATGCTTAACTTCGGAGTCAACTACCTCCAGAACAATAAAATTAAATATACTTTTTTTACAACCAACAGCACAATGGATCGCACAAGAGTTTCCTCTATAAACTATATAGGGGCTACTGATGATAGAGAAAAAACATACTATCGATATGTAAAAAAATCTATAACCTCCCATCAACTTAGTGGAACAAATGAGATTAAATTTTCTAACACAAATGGCAATTACTTAGATAATCTCATCATAGACTGGGCTGCTGAGAGCTCAAGAGCAACAAGAGATGAACCAGGGACAGTTGAGATCAACTATCTCCATGAGACATCGGGACTCAACTGGAGTAGAGCAAACTGGTATTACTCCTTTTTGCTTGATGACACAGTTACCAACTACAGAGCAGATTTTACCCTCCCTTTTATGTTGAACGAGAACAAAAACTACACAAAAGCTGGAGTCTTTATCTATAACAAAACAAGACAATTTGATAGTAGAAGATTTGAGATGCGTAGCACAAATTTCAGTGATATGAGTGCAAATATGGACACTATTTATAATACCTATGCATCATCACTTCAGTTTTCAGCTTCCTACAGAGATACAGATTCTTATATAGCTAGTCAAAATGTGACAGCATTCTATCTCAAACAACTCTTCTCCCTAACGCACAATTTTGATATCATCGCATCTTTGAGGCAAGAAAGTTCTACTCAACAACTCGTTGATGCTGCTGCTACCTATGCACCGCTCCAAACTTCAGATCTGTTTCCAAGTTTAGGTTTTACCTACCGATTTGACAATGATGACATGCAACTGAGGTTTGCTTATGCAAAAACTATCTCAAGACCTGACTTTAGAGAGTTTAGTAAAACGAGATATAAAGACCCTGTTACTGAAAATATTGTTTTTGGAAATCCAGATTTAAAAGCAACCTACATACAACATGTAGATCTCAAATATGAGTGGTATCTCTCCAATGATGAGATATTTTCTGCAGCACTCTTTGCAAAAAAGTTTACAAACCCTATAGAAAAAGTGATCAAACTTGATAATTCGCAAGACAATATCTTTCAAGAAACATACCAAAATGCAGATGCAGCTTCTAGTTATGGTGTTGAAGTTGATTATAGAAAATATTTTGGTTTTATAAACAAAAAGTTAGAGCATCTTTTATTTGCAACCAATGTCGCACTTATCAACTCTAGCATCACACTAAACAGTGATCCAAACAATGACTTCACAAGTCGCCTCACAAGTAAAAAAAGAGCTATGCAAGGGCAGTCTCCTTATGTTGCCAACCTCACACTCGGTTATGATGATAGCACCTTGGGCAACAGTGCTTTATTTTTATTTAACCAAATTGGAGCGAGGATTGTATCGCTTGGAACAGATGGGAACAAAGACACTTACCAACAACCATTTGCGAAACTAGACTTTGCAACCAAGTTCAACATAAGTCCAAAACTTCGTAATGACCTTTTTGGTTATGTTCTAAAATTTAGAATGCAAAATATACTCAATAGTGCACTTGCATTTCAGCAAGGTGAGCGTACTACTTCAATAACAAAACCAGGGAGATACTACTCACTCAAACTAGAGATGAATTATTAATATTTGTAATCAAACTGACACTGAAATATATTAAAATTAGTGTAATTAAAGAGGAAAATATGAGTACAAAATATTCTGTAGGAAAAAAAAGCATTTTGATAGTGGATGATGACAAAGATATCTTAGAACTACTAGAATTTACCCTTACAAACATTGGTTATGATGTTGTTGGTTTTTTAAATACTAAAAATGTCTCAAAGGTACTTCAAGAAGAGAGTATAGATCTTATTTTGATGGATAGGACACTGCCCAACATAGATGGAGCTCTCTACATAGAGATGCTTCGCAGTAAAAATATCAATACCCCTGTGATCTTTATTTCTGCAAAAGATAGTGTGGCTGAGATCAAAGAGGGGTTTTTGATAGGTGCAGATGACTACATAACAAAACCATTTGACATGGAGGAGTTAGTCTTACGCATCAAGGCAGTTTTACACCGCTCGAGTCATGAAAGTGTTGAGATGGTTGACATAATGCAACATAAAGATATGTCACTAGACCTCAATAGAAATCTCCTTACCATTGGCTCAAAAAACATCGAACTTACAAAGCTAGAAGCATCCCTACTTCAAATCCTCATAAAAAATAAAAACAAAGCGCTTGATAGGGATTTTCTCATCAAAAATGTTTGGAGTGATGCTGAACATATTAACCAAAAAACAGTCAATGTAGCCATCAAAAGGCTCAAAGAAAAGATAGATCCAGCCTGCGATAAAGAGTATATAAAAACCATTCGTGGCATCGGCTATCTACTAAGTGCATAAACAAAAAGGGTAAAAGATGAGTGTAAAGATAGTTATCGTTGAAGATGGAGAGGACTTACTAGATCTTATTGAGTATTCACTCTCAAAAGAAGATTTTGAGACCATCGGTTTTTTAGATACAAAAAATGTAACTCAATTTTTAGACGAAGTGGATGTTGATCTTCTCATCATGGATAGGAATCTCCCTGGTGTCGAGGGAAGCGAGTTCATACAATCCCTCAGAGCAGAAGGTTTTACTACTCCTGTTATCTATCTCAGTGCCAAAGCAAAAGATGCAGAGGTAGAGGAGGGTTTCATGCGGGGTGGTGATGACTACATAACCAAACCATTCAACATGAAAGAGCTTGTCCTACGCATCCATGCAATCCTCCGTAGAACAAGTAAAAATCTCAATGAAGGGCTACTCTCCCACCGCGATCTCATACTAGATAAAAGCTCCCGAACACTCACTGTTGATAAAAAAGAGGTGAAGCTTACTAAACTAGAGTTCAATCTTCTTTATGAATTTATTCTCAATAAAAATACCATCCTTGACCGAGATTATCTTCTTGAAAATGTATGGCAAGATACCGAATCCTACCAGTACAGAACTGTCAATGTAGCGATAAACCGTATCAAAGAGAAAATAGATCCAGATAAAACAAAAGACTATATTCAAACTATACATGGTGTAGGTTATAAGATAGTGTAAACCAACTATTTGATACAATTATGGGATGAATGAAACAATAATGATTATAGAAGATGAAGAGGATATACTAGACCTCATGGAATATACTCTTACAAAAGAGGGTTATGATGTTATCACCTGTATAGATATTACAAATGTAACCGATATCTTGGATGAAGATGATGTATCACTCATCCTTATGGATAGAAATCTACCCTCAACAGAGGGGACAAAGTTTATCAACTCTATCCGTAATCTTGGTTATAACCACCCTGTAATCTATGTAAGTGCAAAAGATTCCTCAGATAATATCTTAGAGGGCTTTGAAGCTGGTGGAGATGACTACATCACGAAACCTTTTAACATCGAGGAGCTCAAAGCAAGAGTCAAAGCACTCATCAAACGAACCTCTAAAAACCAAGACATTATGAAGTTCCGTGACATAACTTACAATGCATCGAACAAGGTATTTAACATCGCTGGGAGGGATGTCAAGCTCACCCATTTGGAACATAATCTTCTTTTAGAGTTTATGAAAAATGAAAATGTACTTTTAACGCGTGAAATACTCCTTGAGAAAGTATGGTCAGACTCTTTCAACAAACAGGTAAAAACTGTTAATGTAGCCATCAAAAGACTCAAAGAGAACATTGACCCAGAGGGAAACAAAGACTACATAAAAGCTATCCGTGGTGAGGGTTACATCCTTTGTTGAAATTTCAACAGATTATCTTTCGGAAATTTCTACTCCTTTTTGTAGTGCTTTTTATCGCTGTAGGTGGCTTAGTATATTTTTCGGTAAAAGAACTCTATATCGACGAGACAAAAGTAGCTCTCCAACATAACATAGAGATACTCGCTCTAAGTATAAATAAAAAAACAGACTTTGATGCACTAGCAAGTAATGTTAAGAAAAAATTAGGAACAAGGCTTACCATCATCTCTAAAGATGGTGAGATCATCTGTGAATCTCACGAAGACAAAAGAACTATGGATAATCATAGATACAGACAAGAGGTCATTCAAGCAGATAAAAAAGAGTTTGGATTTAAGATCCGTACATCAAGCACTATCAAAAAGAACCTACTCTATGTTGTCAAAAAATATACTATTGATGGAAAAACCATCTACATAAGAATGGCAAAGGAGCTTAAAAGCATTACGAGCCAGATTGTCACACTTGGATTTGAGATCATAAGCATTGTAGCTGTCTTTTTTATATCTATATTTATCATCGCATATAAGATAAATATCCAAATTCAAGATGAAACAAAACGGATACTTAACTTCCTTAAAGCACTCACTAAAAAGAAAAAAGAAAACTATATAAACTCTGATTTTTCCGAAGAGTTTCATCTTATCACACAGCTTCTTACGAAAGTATCAAAAATTCTCATCAAACAAGATAAACAAAAACACAAATATACTTCAAAGCTACAAGCGTCAAATACTCAAAAAGATGACATCATCTCTGCAATCAGCCATGAGTTTAAAAACCCTATCGCCGTCATAAATGGCTACGCACAAACTCTACTTGAAGATGTAAACATCAACCAAAATATCCAACACAAATTTTTAAATAAAATATACAAAAACGGCAATCGACTCAATGAGCTCATAGATACACTCAGACTCTCAACAAAACTAGACAACTCTCAACAAAAACTGACTCTTAAAAAGCTTAACCTTTACAAACTTATAGAAGATTCCATTGAGACACTCAAACATACTTACAAATCAAAAGAGATAGAGATTCAAGGCTTAAAAGAACTTGAGATAACAGTAGATGAAGCCCTCTTTGGCGTTGTTTTTACTAACCTCATAGAAAATGCTTTTAAATACTCAGAAGATGAAGTGATAGTAAAAATTTCTCAAGGACAAATAGATGTCATAGACAGTGGCATCGGTATCAAAGAAAAAGATATAGAAAAACTCTCTGACAAATTTTACAGAGTCTCAGGCAACACTTGGAACAACTCGCTTGGACTTGGACTTTTTTTGGTCAACAACATCGTAGAACTCCACCACTTCAAACTCCAAATCACAAGTAAAGAGAATGAGGGTTCTACTTTTAGTGTAATTTTTTAGTACAAAACACTCTCCTTATTTTCAACAATTATCAACTTAACTTATAATAAAAATTTCTATAAATCATTGTAATCAAAATGTAACCACCTAAGTCTATAATTTCGCCATCTAAGACAAGCATAGGAAACGAAAATGAATAGAATTATATTATCACTAATTGCTACACTAACTTTAGGCTCAGCAACTCTCAATGCTATGGACTTATATCAAGATGCAAATGGTCAACTATTTTCTACCGCTGCTCAAGGGCGTACACTTATTAAAGATAAATCTGTATCAGTTTTCGCAAATGCAGATAAGATAAAACTGAGTGGTGTAGCATTTTTAGGTTATAGATATACTAATTACACCCATCCTACCGCTACTGTTCATAATTTGAATCAGTTTGAAATTCGTCGTGCTTACCTTGAGTTAAGAGCACACTTGCTAGATGACCCTAAATCTTACTACCGCATAACTTTAGATGTCTTACAACAAACTCCAAACAACAAGTCTACTAACAATGGTACAAACAGTAGCACAAATGGCAGTACTCTTTTGCGTGCTAAATATATCTACTTATATTTACACAATGTCTTAGCTTCTACGAGTGTGCAACTTGGTTTAGTGCATCGCCCATGGCATGATTATGAACAAAACCACTCTTGGAACTTTCGCGATATTTCAAAAATATTGTTAGAGCAAAGCAATGGAGCTAACCTTTCCAACTCAGCTGACTTTGGTTTTGATTTTATAACTAAAACTAAGTATTTAGATACTCAAATTGGTATTTATAATGGTGAGGGGTACAACAGAACACAAAATGCTGCTCATGCTATGAGTTTAGAGTGGAGAGCTACTTCTCACCTTATAGGTGGAAAATCAGAAAAGGTTTCAGACACATATTTTGATGTTTCTTTCTTTGGACAGTACAACAAGAAGCATAGAAGTGTTACTGTTGGCAGTGTAACAGAAAAACAAGATTTAATCTTTGCTGGTCTACATACTATATATAATAAACCAGGGTTTCTATTTTCTGCTCAGTATATTAACTCACAAAACACTTCACATATAGTAAATAATATCTCTGGACAAGCTGGGTCAGGTTACAATACCTATGGTGAATACCGCATAGGCTCAAAAAATGAATATAGGTTCCTTGCCCGTTATGACTCATGGACTCCAGAAAAAGGAAAAAAAGAGCAAAAAACAATTATTGCAGGTATCGCTTGGGATCAAAATAAAAATGTCCAATGGATAGCAAATGTAACAGCTATAAAAAATCAAAGTGGTTCAAACCTTGAAAAATTCAATGGCGAAGCATATATGCTTACAGCAAGGGTAAAGTATTAAAAACAATATTAGAGTTTTAAAAAAACTCTAAATCATCCTCATCCCCATCATCTTCATCATCTTGCATCAGTATCATTTTTTCTATTTGAGCACAATTTTCAAGTAGCGATGCATCAAGGTAGTGTATATCTGGTGCATCTTGCAACAGATAAATATGATTCTTCCATTCTGTGAGATCGTTAATAATACCTATGAAATAATTCTTGATGCTCTTGAGTTGTAGTTCATTATAGTTACCAATATCCATATCAGAGACTAATTGGCTGAGGGCTCTAAGAGTGTATCCTAAATCTTCAAACTCAAGACTCAGATAAAAGGCCTTAGAGAAAAGTTCATATGCTTTTTGTAAAGCCACCAACATGACATCATTTAACCCATCACTCATCTCTACCGCATTTAAGCATTCTTGAGAATAGTCTTTTAAATCATCAAGCAACTCATAGTCAACACCTCTCTCCTCAACAAAGTCAACTGCACTTATCTTCTGTGCATCTGTATAATGCATAGTATCGATCTTCTCTTGATATACAGTTTTTTCTAAAATCTGTTCCCTTTTCTCTTTGGCATAAATCTCTTTACAATATGCAAGTGTAATCTCAAAACATAAATCCTTATACTCCAACTCTAAGTTTGCACCAACGCTCTGCATCACCATAGAGATATCTTCACTGCTCAAAGATTCCATTTCTAAAAGTTCTAAAGAGACTCTATATCCAAAATCCTCAAGATTAAAAAAAACAACTTTTATTGAACCAAAAACAACAAATATTTCTAAAAAGCACTGATACAAAGCAAGACATCTTTTTATGTCCTTTCTCAGAACAAACTTTTCATCTAAAAAAAGAATCTCACTAATTCGCTCCCAAAGAATATCTATATCATTTCCCTTTTGAACTATTATTGTGTTAGAATTTACTGCTTGTAATGCTGTATTATAGATATACTCAAATTCACCCTCTGCCATTTTTTTGAGTGTGCTTTTAGTATCTATTTCATGGAGGTTTGCAGCAATAGCACAAAAGATAAGAGTCTCTTCAAGTGTTTTTGGATTTTCATAGTTATTCATGTAAGCGACTATATTTTTAAAAATTTGCATATCTTTAATAAAGCGTTTAAGACTCTGCATCTTCTCTTTCTCATACCCTATCATCAAGAGTAAAATAGTGAGACGAACATCTGCAGCAACTTTTGCATCAATGTTGAGATGGTAAAGAAGATAATTTGCTAAGTAGAGGTAAGAGGAAGTGGTATTTGAAAGTTGTTCATACTTTATAAATGACTTTACAAAGATATCTCTTTTTGTTCCCGTATGAGGGTTTGAGTGCTTTAAAATCCTCTCTATCCTATGGACTAGTTTATCGTTTATGTTTTCAATATCAATCACATACTGTATATCTTGTTTTATGAGCTCTTTCTTTTTCTCATTAGAGAGGTGTTTGCCTACTACCACTATGGAAAAATAAAGATAGTAGCTATGTTTTCTCAATATATTATAATTTTTAAAATTATTAAGAGAGATAATATCTTCATCAATAAACATTATTTGGGCACAACATCCATCATCTTTAAAAACACCAAAATTCTCTATAAGTTTTACTTTATACTCATGCTCAAAGAGTTCACTTAAACTTTTAGCATTTTCACCATAAAGCAACACTATATGTTTATCGTTGTTTAAATTCATATTTATCCGTACCTTTCTGCACAAATGCCCAACTAAATCTTTATTCCCATAATTTTAACTAATTTCTGATTTACATCCAATACTAATCCTCCGTACTAAAAAAACTCTAAATCATCCTCATCCCCATCATCATCCTGAGAGTTTAAAAATGCCTGTTCTATTTCAAGTATGTTTGAAGAGAATGATGCATCAAGGTAGTGGATATCCTCTGTAGAATGGTCTATGAAAATTACTTGTAACCATTTTTCTAAGTCGTTGATAACAGCGAGCATCATTGTAATAAAAAGTTCTTTTCCTGATTTATCTTCAAATTCGTCTACACTCAGTGTTGATAAAAATGTATTGAGTGTTTTAAATGCTCTTGCGGCTACAGCAAAATATCCCATAGAATCTACCAATGTAAATACATTGGCAATAATTGGTTGTATATTTTCTTTTATGATTAAGATACAAGGTAGAGCATCAGCCTCTTCAAGCCGATAGATTATACCTATCAAAGCATCCAATTCTGTTTCCATATTTTCCACTTTATCAATGATGCCATCATCAAGAGAGTTCATAAACTCTACTGCGGAAATCTTTTGGGTTTGTGAAAATCTTATATCTTGTTCTCTTTTTTCATCTCTTTTTTTGACTTGTGGTGTTTCTTGTTTTGGTGGTGTTTCTTTTTTTGGTATTGTATCTGCAGTTTTTGTTGGCAAAGTCAAAAGTTGACTTTCTAAATAGTCCACATAATTATGTAACTCTTTTACCGCACTCGATCTTTTTAAAACTCTGTATAAAAACTGATACACTT